>Ga0163150_10004475_pt1 | contig 18658 bp, 18 predicted proteins | sample OliLakLV19P2IB_FD_148628 | JGI IMG/M metagenome (GOLD analysis project Ga0163150, IMG submission 148628) | Freshwater microbial mat bacterial communities from Lake Vanda, McMurdo Dry Valleys, Antarctica - Oligotrophic Lake LV.19.P2.IB | ecosystem: Environmental > Aquatic > Freshwater > Lake >...
AAGAGTGGATTTCCCATGGTCTTTTATCTAACTGGAACAGATTTGTCCAGCGCTTTCGCCTCTCGGGTCTCGAAAAGTGTCCGTCACTTTTAATCGCACCCCCTGACGCCCTGCGCTCCTGCCCGCAGTCGCATGCCGAGCCGTCCCAGCAGCCGTTCGTCGCTGCTCTTGGCCGGGTTCGGAGTTGTCAACAGTTTCTCTCCCATGAAAATTGAATTTGCGCCCGCGATGAAGCAGAGGGCTTGAGCTTCGTCGGAGAGGGCCAGTCGGCCCGCACTCAACCGCACCATTGAGGCTGGCATCAGAATGCGCGCGGTCGCGATCATTCTTGCCATTTCGAGCGAGTCGATCTCAGGCTCATCCTCGAGGGGAGTTCCATCAACCTTCACCAGCAGATTGATGGGCACGCTCTCCGGATGGGGGCGTTGCGTGGCCAGTTGTTCGAGCAGTCGGTAGCGGTCTGAGCGGTTTTCACCCAGTCCGATGATTCCTCCACAACACACTGAAATCCCTGCGCCGCGCACGTGCGCTAGAGTCTCCAAGCGGTCATGGTACGTCCGCGTCTTAATGATCTCTCCATAGAATTCGGGTGAAGTGTCGAGATTGTGGTTGTAGGCAGTGAGGCCCGCTGCGGCCAACGCGCCGGCTTGCTGACGGGTCAGCATCCCCAGGGTGCAACACGCTTCCATGCCAAGGGATCGAACACCGCGGACCATTTCCAGCACTCGCTCAAATTCGGCTCCCGCCGGAGCGCTGCGCCAAGCCGCGCCCATGCAAAAACGAGTTGCGCCTTGTTCACGGGCCTGGGCTGCCGCAGCCAGTGTCTCGGTCACTCCCATCAAAGGTTCCTTCTGGAGGCCAGTCGAATAGTGAGCAGACTGGGGACAATAAGCGCAATCCTCCGGGCAGCCGCCTGTCTTGATGCTCAACAGAGAACACCCTTGGACCTCATTCGGTTTGTGGTGTTCGCGATGGACGCTTTGGGCTTGGTATAGAAGCTCCGGGATCGGCAGTTCGTAGATGGTTTCGATCTCAGCCAGCGTCCAGTCGTGGCGAATTTCGGAGTTTTGAAGGGAAATCATGGAGTCTCTGAATGGAAAGGATGCTGTGGTGTCGACGACCGGACTTGAACTGTGACGCTTTAGATTACGAATTGGAGGAACTTCTCGTTGCCGCGACTGATCTTAATGACTTGGCACCTCGCAAACAAGCGCAAAATGAGTCGAATGGCTGCACTTCCGTTATCTTGGAACGTGTTCACAGAAAGCTTCTTCACGTGTTGCTCATGCCCGCGCGGACTCTTCGGCCTCAGCCTGATACGGGAAGCGATTGATCTCGCGGACACACGCTGACAGGGCTTCGAGCATCGTCTTTCCCCACCCGCTGGGAGTATACGGCAAGATTTTCTGATTGGTTTGCTTGTCTGTCTGAGCGAAAAAGTGCATCGCGCCCAGCTGTGGCGTGAAGGTCTCCTGCACCGTGATCATCATCTCAATTTCCGCCTCTCCCTGGAGCTTCTTAATGGAAAAGAAATGCAACCGGGCCAACTGCTCACGCGGATCAGTTTGGGCATATTGCCAGTCGTTCATGTGCTTTGATCCTCCAGTTCAGGTTCTTCCAAGATGGTTGTCCCTCGGGAAGGCGCCTAGAGCGTCGCTTCCGCCCGATTGTACGCAACGCGGCCAGCCAAGTCTCCAGCGACGCTGGCCAGGAGAGCGAAACCGGTACTCTGGCCCACCACCAGGAACTTCCGGGCGGTGGCGGAGACTTCGTTGTATTGAATCCGCCCCAAACGCGCGTGGAGACTCTTGAGGTTGTTCGGTTGGCTTGTAACTGATTGAAAATTTGGAGCCGACGACCAGAGTTGAACTGGTGACCTGTCGATTACGAATCGACTGCTCTACCAACTGAGCTACGTCGGCTCAATACGCACGGAACGGCCGTCTCAAAAAAAAGTGCTCACCAGATCTGGTGAGCACGAACATGGAGAGAAGCCCCATACGCCGGGCGAATATATGAAATCGTTCGGAAGCTTGTCAAGAGAATCGACTGCCGGAACAGTTCCGTTCAGGACGGCGAAGCCAATACGCTGCGATAGTCAGGATTCTGGCTAATCCCGTTGGCGCAAGCACACCCCAGGGCTATGAAGCGCCCGTCAGATAGTCGCCGTATCCAACGATGAGGGTTGAGCCAATCAGCAGGAAGAGCGCACGAATGATTCTCTCCAAAACCATCAGCTGCGCCTGACGATCCCCAATTTTTTGGTTTCAGAGCCTTCGCCAGCGTGAGCCTATTCCCCAGCCGGCTTGTCACTCTTCGTTCCTTTGGGCGGTCTTTTTTCCGGCGCGTGCCAAAGGCCTCTGTTTCAAGAGAAGCGGCCGTCTCTTCTCATCGTCGGCCGGGCACACAAAGATGCAAGCAGCTACCTCGTGCCCGACGTAAGTGAGAGCCATTCGGCCATGCAGTTGGAGTTTCAGCGGGCCATGGAACGGCGCCTTCTCGAGCAGTGTGAAGCTTTGCGCTGGCACCAGCGACTCCTTGTTTAGGTAAGTGAGCAGTTCGGGGCTCGCATTGATGACCTTCCGGATTGTGAAGCGGCCCTCCCCAGCTTGTGCTAATGAAATATCATCCTCAGACTCTCGAAAACCCCGGGCGTCGGGAATCACTTCCCCGTGCGGATCCTTGGATGGATAGTTCATCAAGGCGTCAATGCGCTCGACGAAGAAATCGGAGACAGCATGCTCCAGCCGTTCGGCTTCGTCATGAACCTGCTCCCATCCGTACCCCATGATTCGGTGCAGAAAGAGTTCAATGAGGCGGTGGCGTCTGAGAATCTTTAGTGCGATGGCACGCCCCCTCGGCGTCAATGCGGCGCCACGATAGGGCGTGTATTCCAACAACCCTGCCGATTGCAGTTTGCGCAACATGTCGGTCACGGTGCCGTCGGACACTGCCAGACGCCGGGCTACGTTCGACGTGCTGGCCTTCTCGTGCCTGTCTTCCAGGTTCAAGACGGCCTTTAGATAATCCTCGGCTGTGCTGCTGACTGCGCTCTTTCTCATAAGCCCTCGAAGCCAGAATTCATCCTCGCGCCCCCAGCGTTCCTTCAGCAAGTGAGCGGCATGGAACTGCAACCACGGCGCCGCATCGCCACACGCGGCTCGATTCTAGCGACTTCCCTCTGGAAATGTCGCTTGACAAATGTTTCGATTTATCAAAATATTAGTTTTGATATTCATAAACTCGCTCAGTTGCCAGAATCCCTGGCTTCGGCTTTGTCATTCTTGGAGGTCGTATGTCCACAGGCGTTGTTCGCGGATCTTCCTTTTGGTGGCTTGTGTTGATGGCTGGACTGCTGCAGCCTGGCTTCTTGCAGGCGCAAACCTCCGAGGAACGCCTTTCCGCCCTGGAGGCAAGGTTGTCGCGGTTGGAACGAAATCTGGAGCTGCTCCTCCAGAAGGTTTCCAGCGCGTCCCCGGTTGAACCCCAGGCCCTGAAGGAACTCAAAGACGCAGCGCAACCCCTGGCCGGCGATTTGCAACAACTGCAGGCGGCCAGTGTTCCACAGGTCGAACCCACGGCGGCATCGGCTCAGGATTCGAAGATCGCGGCCACATTGGCCTCTGCGCCAGCCGCTGACGCTGCCTCTGAGATTCAGAATGTGCCGTATGCCGGTTATATGGAGACTCATCTGAATCACGACGGCCTCAATCCAACCACATTCGACTTCCACCGGTTTGTCTTGCTATTCAGCCATGGATTCGGAGATCGGATTCGCTTCTGGTCCGAGCTGGAGTTCGAACATGGGTTCGTGGAGGGGCGCGAGATAAGCGGTGAGATCGTACTCGAACAGGCCTATCTCGACTTTCTGATTCATCCGAAGTTCAATTTTCGCGCGGGCATGCTGCTGTCACCGGTAGGCATCATCAACGAGCGCCACGAACCGCCCAGTTTCAACGGTGTGGAACGCCCGTTTGTGGATACGTTCATCGTTCCTTCGACGTGGTCTGGATCCGGGGGAGGCTTCATGGGAGATCTTGGGAAGGGGTTTGCCTATAAAGCCTATTTGATGACTTCGCTGGATGCGGCGCGTTTTTCAGCCGACGAGGGATTTCGCGGCGGCCGGCAAAAGGGCTTCTTCGAAAACGCGCAACACATGGCGCCGGTCGGACGGCTGGAGTATCGGGGCGTACCGGGGCTTAACCTGGGAACCAGCTTCTGGACGGGCCGGACCGGATTCAATCTCCGCGACATCAAGGGCCAGGCCCGCATCTTCGAATTCGATGGACGTTTTCGTAAAGGCCGCTTTGACGGACGTGGCCAGTTCGCAACCAATCGGTTGGACAATGCGGCCGAGATTAACCGGGCCCTTCAGCGGCAGACCGGCGTAAACCCGAACATCGCGCGCGCCATGCGCGGATTCTACCTCGAAGGCGCGGCCCATCTGTTTCCAACTCAGTTCAAACATGACTTGGTGGCGTTCTATCGCTACGAAAACTTTGATACGCAGTACCGCATGCCCGCTGGATTCTTGCCGCTAAAGCAATTCGATCGTTCGGCCCACATTCTCGGGCTGACGTATTACCCACACCCAGACATTGCGTTGAAGTTTGACTATAACTTCATGCGGAGCGCCAGCGAAGTAGTCCGGCTGCCAAACCGTTGGAACTTTGGCGTGGGCTGGTGGTTTTGAGCAGCGTTGGGCCATTGTGTCTGACGTTAAGAAAACTGTGCTTGCGCATTCGTAGTTCTGGTAGCCACGGTCAGCGTTTTCTGCTGGCCGTGGACTCTTCGTTACGAACGACCCACGACCACCGCAACAATCGCGGTGATCGTGGCTACCAAAACTGATATATCCAGGACGGCAAACTGTTTAAGGAGATCAATCATGCAGTTTCGCTTCAAGACGAAGAGTAAGGGGCTGGCGCTGGCTCTGACAGTTTTTTGCATGTTGGCGCCTTTCAGCGTGGGGCAAAAAGAGGCGCCATCCAAATCCAGCGGGAAGAATGACCCAGGACGCAAGGTCCAGAAAGTGAATGTTGTGGCTGAGCGATTCAACTTCACTCCTTCTAAGATCAAAGTCCAGCAAGGAACCTTGTTGGAGATCACCCTCACCAGCGACGACACATTTCACGGCTTTCGCATCCCTTCGATGCAGATAAACCAGGTGATTCCGGCGCGAGGGCGGGGAAATGTCAAAGTTCTTTTCGACGCCAAGCAAAAGGGATCGTTTGCGTTCGAATGTTCGCGCCCCTGCGGCGCCGGTCATACGATGATGCGCGGCGTCATCGTTGTGGAGTAAGGAGGCTTATGTTTTGCAGACGAGCTATTTGCTTCTTCGTCCTCACCGTTGTCTTTTCCGGCCTCTGTTTCTTCCGCACCCGAAGACTCGGCGCTCAGCAGGAGAGTGTCGTCGTTGGGACTGAGTTTGGAGATCCGGTTCAAGGCATCACTGCACGGGAGTTTGAGCTATTTCGTTTGGGTCTTGAGGATTTTACCGAAGTCGAGAACCCGGACGAAGGATTGGGACCTGTATTCAATGGCCGTTCCTGCGCGGAATGCCACAGCATACCGCGGATTGGCGGCTCCAGCACCATCACGGAAGTGCGCGCGGGCATTCGCAAAGACGACGGGTCATTTGAGGAACTTCCAGGCGGCTCGGTGATGCAGATGTTTTCAATTCCACCCCATGAAACTCAGCTCACCATTCCGCCCGAAATCAACGTGATCGCGCGACGGAAATCGCTGGCACTGTTTGGAAACGGCTTGGTGGAAGCCATTCCTGACGCAGTTTTGATTGCGCTGGAGGATCCCGAAGATCGGGACGCCGATGGCATCAGCGGCCGGGCTAACCGCGTTCACGACAAGGCAACGGACACGACACGGATTGGGAAGTTCGGCTGGAAAGCCCAACAGGCCACGCTTTTGGCGTTTGGGGCAGAGGCGTACCGCGATGAAATGGGAATTACCAACGATCTCTTCCCGGATGAAGCCTGTCCCGGTGGCGATTGCGAGAAGATCAACTTCTTCAACCCTGTTCCCGGGTTGCAAGATGCCCTGGACCCGAACACAGGCCAGAGGGGTATCGACAACTTTGAAAACTTCATGAAGCTGCTGGGGCCGCCGCCACGCGGTCCCATAACTGAGGAAGCCGTGGAGGGAGAGCGGCTATTCCAAGGGGTTGGCTGTGTGGCTTGTCATACACCTGCGTTTGCCACCGGCGAAAGTCCGGTCAAAGCACTCAGTTCGAAACGGTTTTTTCCATTCAGTGATTTTCTCTTGCATGACGTTGGCACTGGAGACGGCATCGGACAGGGCGATGCGAGACCGGAAGAAATTCGAACGCCGCCTTTGTGGGGTGTTCGTCTGCGAGCCCCTTTTCTACACGATGGGAGAGCTTCAACGCTGCGACAGGCGATCGAACTGCACTCGGGCGAGTCGGCACGCAGCCGAACTCAGTTTGAAAAGCTTTCGGAGGCGGAGCAAGCAGCCCTTCTCGCGTTCCTGCGTTCGCTTTAGGATCACTTGCTGGCGGCGAAGTTCAAACTTTGGTCAAATTTAGAGAACTCCCTCTCCCGTTTGTGGGGAGAGGGTGGCCAAAGGCCGGGTGAGGGGGCAAGAACCAACGGAGCCGTCACTCATACTGCCGAGATGAAAGAAAGTGGGTTGGTTCATCCCATTTTGTTTGAACCGCCAAGACGCCAAGAACGCTAAGTTGAGATCCTGGGGGCAGCCCAGGAGTAGGTCGGAATCCGGCTGATGGTCGGCTTGATAAAACGTTGCCTCTTATCTTTGCGTCCTTGGCGTTCTTGGCGGTTCAAACGTAGCCGTTTTGTGAACTTCATCGCCACCAGGTGAACCTAGAGTCAGGAGCTGGACTCTTACTGTGCAAGTTCCTTAACTTTCTTCTCAAACAAGCCGTATGGCACTGCTCCCATAACCAATTCGCCTTCAACACCAAAGGGTGTGCTTTTGCCAATGACGAATGCGGGTGTACCGCGCACGCCGTTCGTGGTTGCGTCACGGGCACCTTTCTGAACGTCGTCCTTGTATTTGCCGCTTTCAATACATCGGCGGAAAGCGGCGACATCTATGCTGGACTCCTGGGCATAGTCGACCAACTTCGCCATTTCCAACTGTTCGGGATTTGCTTGCATCTGGTCATGCATCGCCCAAAACTGCCCTTGGTCTTGGGCGCATCGCCCCGCTTGCGCCGCCAGCAGAGCGTTCTGATGGATGTCAACCAGAGGAAGGTCCAGGCTATAAAATCGGACCTTTCCAGAGTCGATGTAGTGCTTCTTCAAGTCCTGAAATGTCTGCTGATGAAATTGCTGGCAAAACTGGCACTGATAATCGGTGAACTGCACGATCGTGACGGGCGCGTCTTTCGAACCGAGGAAGGGAGCGGCTGCGACATCGATCCTTGCCGTCGTCGGCTGCGCCTGCATGTCGGGTCGCCTCTCAAGCAGCTTCCGAATCTGCCGAAGTTCGGCGAGGATTTCGTCCGTATGCTGGCAGGTCACAGAATCATCAGCGCCCGTGGGCGAAACTAAGACCACTACCAAACCGGCAATTAGCGTAAAGCGGCTCCGCACTTTTGACACGTGTCACGCTCCTGAAAATCCCAACGTAGGGTGCGTCACGCCTTCTGACGCACCACAGCGTAGGGTGCGTTGAAAAGAACAACGCACCCTACCAAGTCTTGACCTGCGAGTCGCATCCAGACGCTCAATTCCCGCTTACGGACGCGGCTTTAACTCGGGCTTATGAAAGCTGATCTTGTCTTGCAGGGTTGCGATAAACGCGCTGACAACGGTATTGTTGTGCTCGCGAAGCCGCGGGTCAGTTTTTGGAAGAAACACGACCTTCTCGTTCTCAATCTTCGCCCTCCCAGAAAACACGCTGATAGTCCGGTATCGCGGGTACGGAGAACCATTCGGCCGCTCTTTCATGTAGTCGTGGTACAAAAATAAGATATAGCGCTCACCCGGTTTGACCAACGGATCATCTAAGACCACTACATCCCACTTGCCCGCTTTGCCGCCTTCCTGGAGCAGCAGGATCGTCCTGGTGCCGCCAGGTAGTGTTCCCGCCAAGACTTCCGTAACGGATACGAGCGATTCTGTTAAAGCTGAGGGAAAGTCCGAATCTGGGTGAGTGTTGATTGCCGGAAAATTCGAGAGCACCGTAGCGTCCACGATGAGCTCAGACATTCGAACCAATTGATCCAGCGACAACACAGGCTCGGCTGGATGTGAACTGTACGATACCTTCCCATCTTTAGGCCAAGGGCTCGTCCCGTCCGACAGCGTTAAACTACTTGTACTCTGTGCGGTGCATATGGACGCACCGATCAATAACCCGATGAGGGCAGCTAGTACTTTCATGATGTAAGGCTCCTTTCTACAAGTTTCAACATAAGCTCTAAGAACACGACGGGGAAAGGAACGTGCAGTAATTCAGCGCTGGGATGCAGTGGGTTACTCCTGCCGTGGCCTGCTCTTGAATCCGTCCACAGGTCAGCGGCAAACTGGGAGCAGATATTCTTGGCTTCCGAAAATCGAGAATAAGTTAGCACGCGTAGAGCCAAGCGAAAAGCCTGTAGCGCAGACCGTGCTTTTTGCGGTCTGCGGTTTTTCGCCTCCGAATTGGCCCAAGCCGCAAGTCTCCTTGAAAAGCAGGAGGTCGGCCTACGCGATCTTATTTTCGGAAGACCAGGTTCACAAGCATTTCGTTCGTCAAACGATTCCAGGTCCCCTGTTCGGAACCGCAGCTCAGTTCAGGCCGTGGATGGCTGGTTCGCGCTTGACAGAACTGTTTGCCCGCAAGATGATTCGTGATCAATCAAATCCTGTAACCTGGGGGATCGGTCTGGCGTCTGATTGATCTACATCATTTCATTTGAAAGGAGCGCGCTATGAAGCGAATCTCTCAATGCAGTGGGCTGGCTCTCTTGGTGCTTGTCCTGTTCGTGCAGGGTGTTGAAGCGGGCAAGTTGACCGCAGACATGAAGGAGGGCAAGCCGGCATTTCAGTCGATGGGCTCGCTCGCCTTCGGGCCGGAAGGTATTCTCTTTGTTGCCGACACCAAAGGAGCGGCGATTATCGCCATCGCCACCGGTGACACCACACCAGCCTCGGACCTCAAATTGCTAAAGGTCGAAGGCGTCAACCAGAAGATTGCTGCCCTGCTTGGAACCAGTGCTGACCAGGTGCTGATCGAAGATATGGCGGTGAATCCGATCTCGCGCAATGCTTACCTGGCCGTTTCCCGAGGGCGTGGCCCGGATGCCGTTCCGGTTTTGGTTCGAGTTAAAGCGGATAACCAGCTCGAAGTCGTGGTGTTGGACAAAGTCAAATTCTCCCGGGCCGAGTTGCCTGATGCGCCCGTGCTTGGCATTGTTGGGCAAGGTAATAGTCAAAGCAATCCGCGACGTGAATCGATCACTGACATCGGGTTCTTAGAAGACCGAGTCTTGATTGCCGGCCTGTCGAACGAAGAGTTTTCTTCTACACTGCGAGCCATTCCGTTTCCGTTTAAGACCGTCGCCAATGGTACCAGCGCCGAAATTTACCACGGCGCGCACGGACGATTTGAAACCCGCTCGCCCATCCGTACGTTTGTTCCCTTCACCGTGGCCAAGCAGCCCCATCTGCTGGCGGCCTACACCTGCACACCGCTCGTGCAGTTCCCGATTGATGCATTGAAACCAGGCGCCAAGATTATGGGAAAAACCGTTGCCGAGTTGGGAAACCGCAACCGCCTCTCGACATGATTGTCTATCAGAAGGGCGGCAAAGATTATCTCCTCATGGCTAACAGCAGCCGGGGAATTATGAAGATCAGCACCGATCAGATTGACAGCGTCGAAAAGATCGATGCGCCCGTCCCGGATAGCAACAAAAAGGGGCTGCCCTACCAGACCATTGAAAGCTGGACAGGCATCGATCAGTTGGATCGGCTTGACTCGCAATATGCCATCGTGGTGCGCCGTGCTGAAGGAGGTTCGCTGAACCTCGAATCATTGCCTCTGCCGTGATGCAGCCCCAACTCTTGCGTGCGTGGACGGCGGCCGTTTGTGCTTTGGTCGCAGTTTGCCTGCCACCTGCCCCCCCGGTTTTCGCATCTTTCAGTCCGTTCCCGCCCGCTTTAACTCGGCCTGCCTACTCGATTCGCTGGGTTTCCGGCCCCTTAAATCCACGTGCGGTAACAGTGCATGTATCCGGACTCGATGCAGCGACACTGCGGGCCTTGCAGAGCCCTGTCTGGAAGCAGGCCGACTGGAAGCGAGTGTTGGCCGTTTACGCGGAACAAGGAAGTTCTCCGACAGCCTCAGATTTGCCTTCGATGCTGGGTAGCTACCACATCCACTCGGGTCTGCTCAGCTTCGAACCGCAGTTTCCTCTGGATATCGGCGTTGTTTACCGCGCAGTTTTTCGTCCCGACCAACTGCCAGGGGCGCAAAGTACAAAAGGTGCTCCCATCGTCGCGGTGTTCAGGCTTCCGGCAGTCCGCTCAGTTCCCACCACCGTCGTGCAGCAGGTCTTTCCCTCTTCACCGATCTTCCCTGAGAACTTGCTCAAGTTTTATGTTCACTTTTCAGCGCCGATGAGTCGCGGCCGCATTTACGAGCACATCCATCTTTGCAATGATGCCGGCAAGGAAATCGAACTGCCCTTTCTGGAGATTGACGAAGAACTGTGGGATCCGACGATGACACGGCTGACTTTGTTCATCGATCCCGGAAGAATTAAACGCGGCGTTCTCCCGCTCGAGGAGATCGGCCCAGCGCTGGAAGCGGGGAAGCATTACACCTTGGTGATCGACGCAGAGTGGAAGGACGGCCGAGGAAACCTCCTCAAGATCGGCTTTGAGAAGCAGTTCAGCGTCGGTCCCCCAGACCGAGATCCTCCTGATCCCACGCTTTGGAAGATCTTGCCTCCGACGGCAGACACACGCGCTTGGTTGGTTGTAACATTTCCCGAACCGATGGACCGAGCGTTGGCACAACGCGTCATTCAAATAGCCGGAGACTCCGGCGAAGCTGTGGCTGGGAAGGTTGCGTTAAGCGCGCAGGAGAGACGCTGGACTTTCACGCCAACGACCCCATGGCGTCGTGGAGTGTACCGGCTTGTCGTCCCAACCACGCTGGAAGATCTGGCCGGGAACAACATTGGCAAACCATTTGAAGTCGATCTCTTTGAAGGCGTGCAACGGCGGGTCGCAACGCCGACGGTGAAACTGCCTTTCAAAGTGCGTTAGACGTCCCTGGATTCCCACTTCTGGGGGAATCTGGAGATTGGACGTTTTTGAAGGTGGGAGCCGCTCCCACCTTCCTCTATGCGCCTTTCGGGATAGTTATCTTTGAAACTCACGTTTCGCATCGTGGCTGTCGCTTCATTCACGCGTTGCCAGCAAGGCAAGCGTTGCCCAGCCTGTAGTCGATAGACGTTGAGCGTAGCTCTCGCCGCCGGGCGGGCGCATGGTGGCGGGCCAACTGCCATCCGAGTTTTGTTGCGCCGCCAGGAAGGTTCGGCCTCGACGAATGCGGTCCGTCACCCCTGCTTGTTTTCCTGCCGCTGCCAACGCCAGTAGCACGATCGCCGTATCGAACACTTCCGGCGGTGAGTCGGCGTAGGGCCCCCAACCACCATCGTTGGTTTGGGCACGTCCGATGGTTGTAAGGCATTCATCCCGGCGATCCTTGGCCGACGGGCCGGGATTGCTGGTTGCAGTCAAGAGTAGGATTGCAGCGGCAGAAACCGAGTTGACCGGCCTCCGGCGCAACCACCGTTTCGCGCTCTCCACCGCTTTCTTATGTTCGTCCAGGCCGGCTGCCTGGAGCACGCGACAGGCCAGGCTCGTTGCCAAGGTACTGCCATAAGTAGCCGGGGAGCCTACCGCTGCTCCGGAGTCAATCAGCCAGGCGCCAGATGGGTTCTGATCGGCCGCAACCTTCCGAGCTGCGGCTTGCAGCGGTTTCTTGTCCATGAGATGACTTGTTTCCAAAGCGGTCAGCAGCGCCCCGGCAAACTGCAGGTTGGCCAGCCGTTGGTCGCTGAATCCAGGGTCTCCCTTGTTTTTGTCCCAGAGCAGAGGTTCGGCAAGCCAGGCGGTTGTGTCTGCCAGGACGTCTGCCGAAATGCGATATCCTTTTTGGCTGGCCCTGTAGAGCGCTCTCGCTGCATCACCATTGTTATGGCACGAGAAGCAACCGTTGTCCTTCGACCAGGCTGGAACCTCGCGCTTGAGAAACTCCACGGCTCTGACCTCGGCCGCCTTGCCTGCATCGCCACCTTGGGCAACGGAAAAGTGAACCACACTGGACAGGCCAGCGAGAATCAGACAGGATGCGGTCACGCATTTTGGCATTTCAGTTCGCAAGTAGACGTTGGATCTCACCAGAAATTGTAGAGTGCGCTATTTTTCAAAGCGCACTTGGCCAGGCCGAAGGTTGGCGAGTCAGACTGAAAGTCTGACCCTGGGGTTTCTATATTTGCGGGGTCAGTCGAGGCTTCTTGGTCCCCCTTGACAAGGGAGACGCCGCGCTTTTTTTGCGGCAGGGGTCTCGAATTCACTGCTGAAGACCCCCTATGGTGCCCCTCTCAAGGGAGACAAATGTGAACAGCCAGACTGAAAGTCTGACCCTTTGGAGTGCGCAGGCACAACTGCGCTTTGCTAGGCGCGACGTGTCGCGCCCGGTCGAAAGCGGCGACATGTCGCAGCACTCCAAATGTGCAAACTCCAGGGCCAGACCGAAGGTCTGGCGGTGGTGCTCTTCAAGAATCTTATGACGAAACACCGAATGCATCTCAGTCGAAATCTTTCCCGAAGACGATTCATGCTTCTTACCGGCGCCGCCCTCTCTGCCGCTGACGGGTTACGGGCGCGGCCATCAGGACTGACGTCCAGTCAGATCATCGAGCGCATCCAGCAACAGGTCGGTGTCCCCTGGCGAAGCCGAACCGTCGACACTTTCAAGGTCGGAAATCCAGAGACGGTGGTAAAGGGTATTGCCACTTCCTTCAGCGCCACTCTGGACGTTTGCCAGCGCGCCGCAGCGTCCGGAAAGAACCTGATTATCGTTCACGAACCAACGTTCTACAACCACCTGGACGAAACGAAGGACCTCAACGGGGATATGTATCGAATCAAACGCAGCTTTATCGACAAAAACAACCTGGTCGTCTGGAGATTTCACGACCATTGGCACGACCGCCGACCTGACGGCATCCTGACAGGAATGGTCGCCGCTCTGGGTTGGGGAGAATACCAGAGCGACAGGACCCCCGAGATTTTCGTTCTCCCGAGTCTCTCTTTGGAAACGCTGGTGAAAAACATTCAGAAACAGTTGGAGATTCGTTCACTGCGTGTGATTGGGGATGCGCACATGAATGTCAGTCGTGTGGCTCTGGCACCAGGGTACAACGATCTGCGCGAGGTGATGCGCTGGCTGGATAAACCGGAGATCGAGGTGCTGGCGATCGGCGAAACGCGCGAATGGGAAGGTGTTGAGTACGCTCGTGACGCGGTTGCCGCAGGCCGCAACAAGGCTCTGATCATCCTGGGCCATGTTCCTTCGGAAGAAAGCGGCATGAAGGAATGCGCCCGATGGTTGAAGACCTTCATTCCGGAAGTGCCGGTCGAGTACCTGCCTGGTGGCGAACCCTTTTGGTCGCCCAAGTCGTGAACTGCGCTGCGGCGATGAGGCTCGTGACCTGCCTTGACAAGCGCTTCCCAATTCATTCATAAGGTCAGGCCTACAATCGGTCCCCCTTAAAACAAGGGGGACCGAAGGGGTGCTCATTGGAACTGCAACAGTTTCCCTTTTTCGATGGAATGTTTCATGCCGCGTCGCGGCGCCACAAGAGAACGATCGTCCCCCCTTGGACAAGGGGGGGACTTCAGGGGGGTGGGGAGCTAGCAGTCTCCTCGCACCTCTCCCTGGAGCTAGGAAAAAATTCGATGGTAGGGACGCGCTGCTGCGCGTCCGCGACGGTAAACCCAACACGGACGCGGAGCACCGCGTCCCTACCGAATCGGGTTTACAACCCCTCCTGGTGCAAGGAGGAGGAGTGTTTCTTAGGAGACCCGAATGACCGCTAAGACAGGGCCGGAGATTCCTCGCGTCGCAAGTCTTCGCACCGTGCAGCGCTTTCAGGCACACTTGCGTTCTCTGGGACTCACCATTCCCTGTGATCAAGAGCTGACGCTTGGAACCGCGTCGCCCCTCGCGCAGCCTCTCGTGCAGGGCGGCTTCAAGATTGGCAATCGTATCGCGATTCATCCCATGGAAGGATGGGACGGCACCGCCGCCGGCAATCCCAGCCAGAGCACCATCCGACGCTGGCAGCGCTTTGGTCAAAGCGGCGCCAAACTGATCTGGGGCGGAGAAGCAGTCGCCGTGCGCCATGAAGGGCGCGCGAATCCCAATCAACTGCTCATGGCCGACCACACGCTAAAAGGTCTCGCCCATCTGCGAAGAGTTTTGATTGACGCCCACCGGCAGACAACGGGCTCAGAAGAGGGGCTGCTGATTGGCTTGCAGCTTACGCACTCCGGGCGTTATTGCCGACCCACCTCCCAGCTCGAGCCGCGCATCCTGTATCGGCATCCGATCCTGGACAAGCGCCTGGGATTGGCGCCGGATTATCCGATCCTGACCGATGGCGAGATTGAAGGCATCATCGAAGACTTCCACCGGGCGGGACGCCTGGCGCAAGAGTTGGGATTTGATTTTGTCGACGTGAAGCATTGCCACGGCTATCTGGGACACGAATTCTTGAGCTCCCACACGCGTGACGGGCAATACGGCGGCAGTTTTCAAAATCGAACGCGCTTCCTGCGGGACGTGACTGCCGGAATTCGTTCGGCAGCTCCAGGTCTGCAGATTGGCGTGCGTCTTTCGGCGTTTGATGCGGTACCGTTCCACCCGGACCCAGACCGATCGACCCCGGGCAAACTGGGGCCGGGTGTTCCCGAGCGTTTTGAAGGGTGCATTCCATATCGCTGGGGATTTGGAGTGAATCCCCAGGACCCGACGCAAGCTGACTTGACTGAACCGATACGCTTCTTGTCGCTTCTGGCGGAGATGGACATTCGATTGGTGAATTTGACGGCAGGCAGTCCTTACTACAATCCTCATATCCAACGCCCGGCACTTTTTCCGCCTTCCGATGGGTATCAGCCTCCAGAAGACCCATTGGCAGGAGTAGCTCGGCAGATGGAAATGGTGCGCGACCTCAAGCAACGGTTTCCGAATCTCATTATTGTCGGAAGTGCTTACACTTACCTGCAAGATTTTCTCCCACACGTCGCACAGGGCGCCGTGCGCGAGGGCTGGGTGGACTTGGTCGGTCTGGGGCGCATGGTGTTGAGTTACCCAGAAGTGCTGTGGGACGCCATGGCAGGGCGGACCCTTAAGCACAAACTGGTCTGCCGAACCTTTAGCGATTGCACCACCGCGCCGCGCAACGGATTGCCGTCAGGCTGTTATCCACTCGATGACTATTACAAGGAAAGCGAGGCGGCTGAGCAACTCAAGGCTGTGAAGGCAAAGGGCCGCAAGGCCTAAGACTGTGAACTGGAGCCTGAAGCGGACTGCACCCAAATTTGGCGATTGTCCATGTTGGAAGATTTTGCTAGATTCAGTTCGCTGCCACCTCGCCAGCCGCTGGTCAGGCGTCTCGTTGCATCTGTCTAACATCCCTCTGGCGCTATGGTGTAATTGGTTAACACGTCGCCCTCTCAAGGCGAAGAGTACGGGTTCGATCCCCGTTAGCGCTACCAAATCCAATCACTTACAGACTGCCACTGATCCACAAAACCTCAATCCCCATTAGGTCCACACTCAGCAAAACTTTGTAGCCCGTTCGTCTAATTAGTGGTTAGTTATCAAATCTCATGACATCGTTCACACCGAAAAGTATCAAGTCGTCGTTCACAAGGCTGAGGGCAAGGACGGCAGGCAAGAGCCGCGGAAGGAGCCCGGAGGGCGACTGGAGCGGCTCTTGCCTGCGTCGGGTTTTCCTCAGGTCATAGCGTATTCGTATTCTTCCAACGTCTGGTCTTCGATTTGACCAATCAGTTTTTGCAGAGCGACATCTACGGTGGCCACCACATATTCGTAAGCCGCTTCTGGCGGCAGAGAGTGCTTCTCTCCGAAGACGTCCAACACGCCGTCGCTTCGAATGAAGCGAACCAGGTGGTATCGGACTCTGTCGGGCTTGGGCAGTGGAGGACAGGGGGCACCGAGCGAACCGGGGAAGCGAACCTTTTGATGACTTCGCGTCAAACAGGTTTGAGGCGTCTACAGAGATTTATTTAGCACCGGGCGGAATTTTACTCGCTGCATTTGTGAAGTAAAGAGAATTTTTTCGAAAGCGCATAGCGTCGATTTGGCACGTTCAAATCGTTCTGGCACTGAGCGAAATCGCCTGAATGCCTGCAATATCACACGCACCTAAGAGTCTGTCAAAAAAACGTCTTGTCTGTCACACCCGTCAGCCTTGGCCGGGCAGATTCTGCCGAGTCATAGCAGCCTGCGCGTCTCCCAGGCTGGGTCGTATTTCTGTCAAGCCTAAGTTTTACTATAGGTTATGTGGTCTAACCCGTAACCCAACCTTTTCGTAGGGCCTTATGAGGTCTGGAGGCAGGATTGCCTTTGCCCTCCGAGAACCCCTCGCCAAAAGGGTGACTCATGAGGGAGAGATGATCGTGCGCGGACCTCTTAGTCCGAATTCCAAAGTTGTTCGCTGGAGCCTGACGCTACTCGTCTACCTATTGGGCGGTGCCGGATTCGCCCAGGCCCAGGTGACGCATTTCGTTTCCTCTTTGGTGCCTGACGTAGTGAAGACTGGTGCAGCCGAGGTGCTAGGCGAAGTGCGGCTGACCAAAGATATTGCGGGGCAAACCACTTCTGCCAGCACTATTACATTCACGTACGACGTGCCCATCACGAACTTGTTCCTCGGGTCGCAGGCGATGAATATCGTCACGAACTCCATTGCCGCTGCAGGCGGCATCACCATTACTGCGACGGGCGGATGGATTGACGCCGGCGTGAGCGCCACGGTCTCCAACGTTGGAGGATTCGGCCAGATCATCGTGATGGTGCCGAACGGTCTGAACCTTTCGGTCGGCAACTACCTGGCCATCAACGGTGTCCGTGGCAACCTCACCAGCAAGCCGCTGAATGCGATCCTGAGCGTCTCGCTGGATGCGACGCCCGGTGCTCATTCCTTTACCAATGGCACAACGGCCAACGTCGCGGCAGCCAAGCAGGGTCTTACAGTCAATGCTTCAGGAGCTACGAATCCGGTGTGTAATGCGCCAACCAATCCGGTCATTACGGTGGCCGAGGGGTTTGCAGGCGCGTTCGTGCAGCATGTGGCGGTGGGCGGCACTACGCCCCAGTCGCCCAGAAGTGGCTATGGTGCAGATGCCAATACTCAGATCCAGATTGTCCTTACCGGCCTGCAAAGCGGTGTGTCGTTGAACTGGCCCGACTATGTGACGGGCAGCTCTGCGAGCGGTACACTGGTGATTGTGAGCGAGAGCTCCAGCACGGCGGTTTATCAGTACAGCACTACCAACCAGGCCACGAGCGATTCGGCTATCGAGTCTTTCGCAGTCATTCCCGTGGTGACGATGACCCCGACGGCCGCGGTCGGCCAGGCCACGGTGCAAGCGCAATTGCTCCCTGTTGCCGCAGCTTCCAGCCTGCCTCGTTTTGACGATCCGTTGCAGCCCAGCATCGGGGCCAGCTTCATCACCGTGGTTGGCTGCAACCCTGCGCCGGTACTGACGGCCATCAACCCGGCGTCAATCACCGCAGGGCAGTCTCCCTTCACGATCACGGTTACCGGCAGCAACTTTGTGAATGGTTCCGTCGTGCGGTGGAACTTGCAGGCGCGCGCGACGTCGTATGTAGACAGCACCCAATTGCGGGCCGACATCCTGGCCAGCGATATCGCCACCTCAGTACCGGTCTCGGTGACGGTAGAGAGCCCAGGACCGGGCGGAGGAATCTCAGTTGCCCTGCCGTTTACGATTAACTCGGTGAATCCGGTTCCAACGCTGGTTTCGCTCAATCCCTCTTCGGCCACGGTAGGCGGCGCAGACTTCGTCCTGACGGTGACGGGTACCTACTTCGCCTTAGGGAGCGTGGTGCGTTGGAACAATGCGGCGCGGCCGACGACCGTCGTGGATCCCTCGACTCTGCGCGCCGATATCCCAGCTGCGGATATCGCTGCGGCCGGAACGGCCACCATCACAGTTTTCAGTCCAACCCCGGGAGGGGGAACCTCGAACCCGGCAACGTTCACCGTCACCTACCTGGCGCCTGTTCCGACGGTGACCAGCATCAGCCCGTCGTCTGGCACTGCCGGCTTGGGTAATTTCCAGATCGTTGTCACCGGCGCCAATTTCACAACCGATTCGAAAGTGCGCTGGAACGGGCTTGACCGGAACACGACGTTTGTGAGCAGCACTGAGGTGCGTGCAGCGATCAATGCCAGCGACGTGGCTGCTGTGGGCAGCGCCAGTGTCACCGTGTATAACGCTCCGCCGGGGGGAGGCACCTCGGCCAACGCCATTTTCACGATCAACAATCCGCTGCCGACAGTTACCGGGCTGACGCCGAACTCAGCGCTAGTCGG
>Ga0163150_10004476_pt1 | contig 18651 bp, 11 predicted proteins | sample OliLakLV19P2IB_FD_148628 | JGI IMG/M metagenome (GOLD analysis project Ga0163150, IMG submission 148628) | Freshwater microbial mat bacterial communities from Lake Vanda, McMurdo Dry Valleys, Antarctica - Oligotrophic Lake LV.19.P2.IB | ecosystem: Environmental > Aquatic > Freshwater > Lake >...
TACACGCTCGACCCATCGGGCTACAAGCACTACTACTTCTACGCGCTGGAACGGTATCAAAGTTTTCGCGAAGTGTTGACAGGCCGACCCTTCAGCCATCCAAGTTGGTATGACGAGGTCGCCAGGGACCTGATGAAAACGCAGACTGCCGACGGCAGTTGGGCAGGTGAATGCGCGCCAGTTCCTGACACCAGTTTCTCGCTCTTGTTTCTGCTGCGATCGTCGCGCAAGAGCTTGGGGAAGTCGCACGGTCTGGGCGACGGGATGCTCGTCGGCGGGCGCGGCTTCCCGACCGAAAGCGGCGAGATCGAGATCCGGCTGGGCAAGGTGGTGGCTAAGCCGTTGGCCGGTCCAGCCGAGCAGTTGATGTCGATCATCGGCGACGCTCGGAACCCCGACTACTTGCGGGCCGTCGAGGGACTCGAGGAATTCGTGTCCACCGCCGGTGCACCGGAGCTCGGCAAGCAGGCCAAGCGGCTGCGAGAACTGGCCGGCAGCGCGGCGCCCGAAGCGCGGGCCACGGCCCTGCACGCCCTGGGACGGACGCGAAATTTGGACGAAGCTCCGCTCTTGATTCAGTCGTTGGCCGATCCCGATCCGGGCGTATTTCACGCGGCGGAAGACGGTTTGCGGTGGATGAGCCGCAAGTTTGCTCCGCCGGGCGATCCGGTCGATCCGGACGACGCGGCCCGGCTAACGGCCATTAAACATTGGAAATCGTGGTACCTATCGCTGCGGCCAGCCGCCATACTGGACGATTGAGAGTTTTACTTCGGCGCTTCGCCTGGCTTCGGCGCTTCGCCTGGCTCGCCCGAGTCGCTTGCCAAATCCACGGAACAGTCCACTCGAACTGGCGCTTCTATTCGTGACGACAATCGGCCATCAACCTGCCCCTGCCGACGCTTTTCGGGAGGCCCGAGCCGCGCTGAAAGTCAGTGCCTACGAGCGGGTGTCCAGCCTGCTGATCGCGCTCTTGGTGTTGGTCGGCGTGGGCGTGTTCTGTTTGCTCATGGCCTGGCTTTCGAGCCGCGTGATCGTTCGGCAAACTGCGATCCCCGTGGTGTTGGAAGAGCTCAGCGGTGGCGGTGTCGAAACGGGCTTCGGAACCGAGGGCACGGAGATCGACGCTCCCCAAGTGAGCGACGTGGCCCAGGTCGGCGGCGCCACCCAGAGCAAGTTTGCCGAGACCGTGGCGGAAGTCACGAGTGTGGTTACCGAAACGTCGGCGGCCGGCGACCAACCCGAACTATTGGACCTGGAAGAAACAGCCAAGGGGGGCAGTTCTCGCGGCACCGGCAAGCAGGCGGCACGCGGCCGTGGAGGTGGAGCCGGCGGTGGCGATGGCGCGGGCATCGGCAAAACTAGACAGGATCGCTGGGAGATCGAGTTCCGCGATACGGATTCGCTGGAAGCCTACGCGCGGCAGCTCGATTTCTTCGGAATTGAATTGGCCGTCATGGACAATTCCCTTCAACTCGTCTACGTAAGCAACCTGGCTAAACAGAAGCCCGACGTCCGCACGGGCCGTCGCGAGGCCGAATCGCGGATGTACATGACCTGGCGACGGGGGCCCTTGCAGCAAGCCGACCGCGATCTGGTCAAACGCGCGGGAGTTTCACCCGACGGCAAGGTCGTGCTGCAATTGTTCTCCGCCGATCTGGAGAATCAACTTGCGTTTTTGGAGCAGCAGTACAAAGGCCGCAAGGCCAAGGATATTCGGCGCACTCGCTTCGGCGTGAAAGTCGTCGGCAAGGGATATGAGTTTTTCGTCCAAGACCAATCGACGTTCTAAGAGCATCTAGCTTTCCTAGTGGTACGTCATTCCCGCGCAGGCGGGAACCTAACGCCTCGGACGCACGCGACAATGAGACCAGGTGCTGCCAACGGAAGGTTGAGATAGGATCCGCACATAAACAACCTGTTCAATTTGCCACGGATTGAACACGAATTAAACACGGATAAGAAAATGCAATCGCGAAAGACAGAAAGTGCGAAAGTCCGAAAACAAAGTCGGTTTCCTCGTTTCTGCTCGTTCCTGTCTTCGTGATTCTCTTCATCCGTGTCGATCCGTGTTTGATCCGTGGCTATAAAACTGCTCAAGTTATTTCTGTACGAGCCCATAGGGGGTTCTAAGCGATTGCAGCGCGTCGTTGTTCTGAAATCTTAGATATTTTAATTCTCACGATACCACGGAGCTAAGCGAACCACGATGGACGTCAATAGTCTGGCAAAAATGCTGGGGGACGCCTGCTACGTTTTCCTTATCCTCAATGGACTGTGGGGCGGTTACTGCGTGATCGTCGTGTGGCGCAGGCTCGCTCAATTGAGGTTTCGCACCGAACAAAAGCAGGCCGAGTTCCTCGTCGTGGTCAACGAACACCTGGACGCCGGCGACGTCGAGGGTGCGCTCGCCATGTGCGAAGGCGAAGTCCGCGCGTTGCCGCGGCTGGTCGGACTGGCAATCGCCAATCGCGACGCGCCTTTCGCCAAACTCAAGCAACTGGTCGCCGATTGCTTTCAACGCGACGTATTGGCCGATCTCGAATACCGCGTGAGCTGGGTGCTCACGGTCATCCGCACCGGTCCCTTGCTCGGGTTGTACGGAACGGTCTTGGGCATGATGGCGGCCTTCGGAAAGATCGGCAGCGGCGAGAAGGTCAAGCCCGAGCAGATTGCCGAGGAAATCGCCATCGCCCTGATCTGCACGGCGTTGGGTCTGACCACGGCGATCCCCTTTTCGCTCATCGTGGCCAGCATCAACATCCGTATGCGCAAGATGCAAGACATGGTCAACATGGGGCTGACGCCCTTTTTAGATCGATTCAAGACGCCGGCTTCAGGAAGGACTCGTGAAGAAGTCAGACGTCGCGTGGAAGTTGGTTGATCGCTTAGCCCAGGCACTCAGAACCCTAATTCAACCTTCCGTATGCGATTTGAAGCCACCGTCATTCCCGCGCAGGCGGGAACCCAGTACGCCGCCAGAAGGCCCTGAGCCATAAGATTTACAACCGCCATGCACAAGTCACTTTCGCCACCGAGCTCCCCGAGTCCCTGGATTCCCACATTCGCGGGAATGACGTCCGATTAGTAACGTTAGAGGCTCTGAGAAACGATCATGGCTGATACAGGATCAAGTTCGCTGCCTTCGCGTTCCGAAGCGTCGGCCGACGACAGCCCGCTGGGCGCGCGCAAGCCCTTGTCGACGGACAGCCGATTCGACGTCACGGCGATGGTGGACTTGATCTTCATGATGAACATTTTCTTCATGGTCACGTCGATCTCGAAGTCGATGGATGAGGTCGATCTGCCGCCGGCCCGGCACGCCATCGCGGTCGACGAGGAAACCGCCGTGATCGTGACGCTCTGCGCCGCCGAAGGCACTCAAACGGCCTGGCTGTACCTGGGCGATGGCCGCGTCGACCAACCGCTGACTTCGGCCAAGGCCCAAGAAGACGGCGTGCGGCCGTTCGTCGAGGCGGGACTCAAAGCAGGCAAGTCGACCGTCGTGATCAAAGCCGAACGCAAAGTCCACTATCGCGATGTGGAGCGAGTGGCTTCGGCAGCGTCGGTCGTTCCCGGCACGCGGTTGAATCTGGCGGTCTGGGAAAAGGAATAGAGGCGTCATGAGCATTCAATTCAATTGCCGCCAGTGCGGCAAGTTGCTGAAGGCCGGCGCGCAGCACGCCGGCAAGACGGCCAAGTGTACCGGCTGCGGCGCGCCCGTGATCGTCCCCACGCCCTCGATCCCCGAGCCGCCGCGCGTTCCCGAACCAACCCCGCGCTGGCAGTCCGCGGAGGACGACCTTCCGCCGCCCGAGGAGAACGACGACGACGACGCACCGGTGCTGCCGCCTCGCAAAGCGTACGAAGACGAGGGAGTCGACATGACGGCCATGGTCGACGTCGTGTTCTTCTTGCTCATCTACTTCATGACGGCGTCGTTGCAAAACATCGCCGCAGGACTGGAAGTGCCCAGTCCCGACCCCAGCAAAACGGCCACTGGCGCCGCCCGCTCGGTTCAGCAAGTGGAGCAGGACGAAGACTACGTCATGGTCCGCATCGACAAAGACAACTCGATTTGGGTCGACGAAGCGCAGGCGACCAGCGAGCAAGAACTGCTCTCCAAGCTACGCGCGGCCCGTCGCGGCTCGGGCCCCGACAAGGGGGCCAGCAAGATGATGGTCGTCCCCAGCGGCGACGCGTTTCACGAAACGGTCGTGATGGTTCTCGACGCGGGAACGACCGCCGGCCTCGAGGACGTGCGACTGGGCAGCGCCACGGATGATTAGTCTGCTTGCTACCTGCGCAGGCGGAACGCCCGGAAGATACTCGCTCGATCTTTTTTTTGACCGACACGTAGTTTGACCGATCTATGAATACCGACAAGCTCATCGATTCCCTCGACCGCAGCGGCCTGGTCTCGGACGACCTGGTGGCCGATCTGCGCCAGCGCATGCTCGAATCGTGGCAAGGTTTCGAGGCGGCCGACGTCATCCGCTGGCTCGTCGTCGAGGGCCATATCACCGCGGCGCAGGGCGACCGCCTGATGCGCGACGCGGGCCAGCCTCCCAGTGGCGGCGGCGCGGCGACTCGCAAGGCCGCTCTCAATCCCTACGAAGATTTGGAGGTCCTGCCCGACGATGAAGAGGACGACGTCCTGCCGCCCCTGCCCGAAGAGACCATGCAGGGCTTCGACGCGGGCGAGGGACTGGATCTGCTGCCGCTCGACGAGGCGCCCAAACCCAAGCCCCGCAAGCCGGCGGTACCGCAACCAAAGGCCGCCGGCACGGCGAGCGCCGGGGCCTCGGACGCTAGCCGTGCGAGCCGCGCCTGGCGTAGCGAAGTGCAACCCGCCGCGCAAGGACCTACCGCGGTTCCCTCGAAGCCCGGTGGTGCGCCGGGGCGTGCCACGGCGCCCGCGCGAGCCAAGTCGCCCAAGCCCGTCGATGACCTGCTGGGCGAGCCCTTGCTCGGCGATTCGCTGCTCGAGGATTCCGCGATGGGCGGCGCTTCCGTCGGTGCGTCAACCGGGCCGTCGCGTCGCGGCCCCTCGGCTGCTCCCCACCGCGGCGCTTGGGATTCACCGCTGATGCTCATCGGCGGCGGATTGCTTCTGCTGCTTCTAATTGCAGGCGGAGCGTTGTACTGGTCGCTGAATCGCCAGACCGCCGACAAGGCACTGGAGTTGGCGGAAGAAGATTACCGCGCCGGATCTTTTGCGCAGGCCATTCATAAGTTCGATTTCTACCTGGAGCGATATCCCAAAGACGGCAACGTGGGAACGGCGCGCGTTCACCGCGGCCTGGCCCAATTGCGGCAAGCCAAAGAATCGGCCGGCGGCAACTGGCCGCCCGCGCTCGAGACGGCCAAACAAGTGGTTACGGAAATCTCGACCGAGGCCGAGTTCCCCGATGCGCACGCCGAGCTGACCGCTCTCTTGCCGGACATCGCCCAGGGCCTGTCGAAACAAGCCGAAGCCAATCCGAGCCAGGCGCTGGTCGATCAGTCGCACGAGGCCCTGGCGCTGGTCGAGAAATATGTGCCCACGCAGCAGCGGCAAGAAAAGGCCACGATGCTGACCGACATCGAAGCTTCGTTGGCCGCGACGAAGCGGAAATTGAATCGCGACCAGGCGCTCACCGATGCGCTCGCGCAAATCCGCCAATCGCTGTCGCAAGGGGCCGTGCCGCAAACCTATGCCACGCGAAAGCAACTGCTCAAAGCCTATCCCGATTTAGCGACCAGCGAAGCCTTGAAGACCGCCGTGCTAGAGATGGCCAAGGCCGAGCAAGCCGGTGTGAAGTTTGTCGCCGAGTCGCCGGCCGCAGAGTCGGCCGTCGTCGCGTCACCCATCAAGGCGTCGCTTGCACTGGCCGTGCGTGGCGGCACGGCTGCGCCCGACGTGCAGGGCGAAACCGTGCTGGCCCTCGCCGAGGGCGCGGTCTACGGGTTGGACGCCACGAGCGGGCAGCCCTTGTGGCGACGGTTCGTCGGTTTCGACGCCGATTTTGCCGCGCGCCAGATTCCCGGACTTCCCGGCGGCGATGGCGTGCTCGTCGACGCCATGCGCAACCAGGTGTTGCGAGTCGATACGCGCACCGGCGCTATTCGCTGGCGAAGGACAGTCTCCGATGCCTTCGACACGCAGCCCGTGCTGCTCAAGGATCGCGTGTTGGTTGCCACGCGCTCGGGCCGCCTGGTGGCGATCGATATCGAGAAGGGCGATGTCAAGGGATACGTGCAACTGCCGCAGCGGCTGGTGGTCGGCCCGGCGGTCGATTCGCGTGGGCAATACTACTACCAGCTTGCCGAACATTCGAATCTTTACGTACTGTCGGCCGCGGACGGATCGTGCCAGGAGGTCCTCTATTTAGGCCACGAGCCAGGCACCATCGACACGCCGCCGTTGATGGTGGGCCGATACTTGTTCATCGCGGAGAACAACGGCGCTGAAGATTCTGTCTTGCGTGTGCTACTCACCAACGAGCAAGGTGTCGCTCTGTCGCAGGTCGAACAGGTTCCCTTACGTGGGCACGTCCGGTCCGCGCCGCAGACTATCGGACGCACGCTCGTCGTGGCCACGGATCGCGGCGCGATCTATACGTTCGAGGTGGCCGCCGTCGGCCAGAAACCCGTCTTGACCAAGACGGCCGACAAGCCGGCCGAGGAGCAATCGCCGCTGGTGCGGTTTCCCGTCCTGCAAAGCGGTGAATTGTGGGTTGCCGGCTTGGGGCTTACCAAGTACGACATTCAATCCGCGCGAGGACGACTCGCGCCCAAGTGGATCGATGACGACAATGACACCGTGCTTTACGCGCCCGAGGTGATTGGTCGTACGATCGTCTTCGCGCGCAAGCGCAGCGGCGTCCCCGGCGTGGTTGTTTCCGCCGTCAGCGGCGACGACGGCAAGCGCTATTGGGAAACCCAATTGGCGTCCCCCTTGGCCGGAGCACCGCTGACCAGCCCCACGGGCGACAAGGTGCTGGCGTTGTCCACGCTTGGCGCGCTATTCGAGATTCCCGCCGCAGGGTTCGCCAAGGACGCGGTGACCGATCAGACGGCGGCGAAGATCGCCGTCGCCAAGCCCCTCTCGGCCGATGCCCGTTCAATTCAGCTCTCGGCCGACCGCACGATCATCGCGGCAATCGGCACGCCGGTAGAAAGCAAGCAGGCCAAGTTGCTTCTAGTCGATACCTCGCCGGCCGCGCGGCTGCGCTGGTTGTCGCTCTCGGACGAACCGGCGACGGCGCCCGTGAGCTTCCGAGGCGGATTGCTGGTGCCGGGTAAGTTAGGCCAGATACTCGTTGTCGACGCGGAGACGGGACGCAATCTGATCGAGCCTTTCCAGCCGCGGTTAGAGGCCGCCAAGCGCGTCGAATGGATCGATCCCGCGCCGATCGCCGAAGTCGGAGCGCTGGTGTCGGACCGCATCAAATTGTTTCGTCTGGCGGTGGTCGATCAGCCCGCGCCGCACCTGGCCGCCGCGGCCGAAGCGGCGGCGACGAGCCCGCTTGCATCGCCCTTGGCCGTTATCGACCGCACAGGGTACGCCGTCGACGATCGCAAGCAACTGGTGTCGTTCGATCTGGCCAAACTCGTACCCGGCAAGAGTTGGCCGCTCACCAGCGGCGCGGCCTGGGGACCACGGCGGATTGGCGATGTCGTGATTTTGGCCACAAGCGATGAAATCTGCTGCCTCGATGCCGCTCAAAACCTGCGCTGGCACGTGAAGCTGGAGCACGGACCGTTGGCCGGTGAACCCCTGCGTGCGGGCAATGCAATCGTGTTGGCCGCGGCCGGCGGAACCGTTTTCAGCCTGGCTGCCGACACCGGCAAGGAACTGGGGAAACAGGACTTAGGGCAACCAATCGCAGCGGGTCCCCTCGCCTGGCACGAGGGGTTGTTGGTCGTCGGCCACGACGGCACGCTGCATGTCGTAAACAACCCCTAAGAATCAGTAAGAAACTGGTCATTGTCGGTCTCCCGTCTGGGATAGAGTAGGGTGAAGACTGATCGAAACTGCCCGTGAGTGAAACACGGCAGTCTACGATCGGCTTGAAGATCAATCGAATGAGCGCACGCATGTCGAACGGTCGAGCAACACTTTCCGCGCAGCATTGCCTCGCGCGGTGCTGCCTCGCTGCATTGCTGGTGGCGGCGTTCGATGCTGCGTTCGCTCATGCCCAGGAGAAGGCGGGCGCGCCGACAATTGCCCCCCCCGCCGCGGTGCCCCAGACCGAAGCACCCAAAGTCGATCCGCCCCCGGCCGACGCGCCGGCAACCGAAACGCCGAAAACCGATAACTCTAAATCCGCCGCGCCGAAGCCCGACGTTTCAGATCCCGCCGCGCCCAAAGCCGATGCCCCCAAAGCCAAGGGGAGTGGGCGGCTCTACGAGCAAACTCCGTATGACCTGATCACGCTCAAGGACGAAACGAATACCGTGCTGAAGGTCCTGCCGCTGGATCTTCCCATGCGGAAAATCCCCGAGAAACCGCGGCCGAGCGAAAAGCTCATCGTGCGGCAGGTTTCCGAGCCCGACCAGGACTATGAGCTTCAGTGGTATCACATCGCCCAGATCAAGCTGTTCGAGCAATTAATTCTGGACGAGGCCAATCGGCTTGTGTCCGAGGCCAAGTACGACGAGGCCTACGCCTACTTCGATTATCTGCGCCGCGAGTATCCGAACCTGGCGGGAGTCCCGGAAGGCATCGCCAGCTTCTTGTACGAAGAGGCCAAGACCGCGCATCGCGAGGAACACTACGATGCCGCCCTGAACCTACTCATTTCGCTGTTCGATCACGATTCCAAGTTTCCGGGCTTGGAGAACGCCCTGGGTTTGGCCACCGGCAAGCTCGTCGAGAAGCACGTTGAAAAATCCGACTACCGGTCCGCGCGGCATTTAGTGCAAAGCCTTAAAGGCCGATTTGCCGACAGCCCCTCGGCGGCCGCGTGGGAGGCTAAGTTCACCCAGCAGGCCACTGACTTGCTGGCGGAGGCCAAGGCCGATCTGGCCGCGGATCGCATGGCCGAAGCACAAGATGCCGCCTTGAAGTCGCTCGACGTCTGGCCGCGGCTGGCTGGCACGCGAGAGTTTCTCGCAACGGTCTTCGAGAAATATCCGCGCGTGGTCGTCGCCGTGACGACTCGCGGCGCCGCCCAACCGTCGACCGAGTTTGCCGATTGGGCCGCGCGGCGCACTGGTCGCCTGCTCGAACGCCGCTTGTTGGAATTCACCGGCTACGGTCCGGAAGGAGGCATCTACGCGTGTCCACTGGGAACGGTGGAAACCGCAGAGCTAGGCCGCCGCCTTGTGTTCCAGCTTCGCCCGCCGCGCGAGGTGTCGCCCAACGATACGCTCAGCGGGTACGACATCGCCCGCGGACTGTTCGCTATGGCGCAGCCGGGGCAACCTGGGTATCGCGCGGATTGGGCCGATCTATTCGCGGCCGTGGAAGTTCACGACGTGTTTCGCGTCGACGTCGACTTGCGGCGGGGCCACGTGCGACCCATCGCGGTCTTGGCGGCCGCCATGATTCCGAGCCAGTCCGAATCGGCCGAATCGCAACCGCTGCGCCTGATCGGCCCCTTCGATCGCCCGGACGCAGCGCGCGAGCCTGCTCGGTATCTGTTCAATCCGCGCTCGACGGTTGCCTCGGCCACGACGCGAGAGATTGTCGAACGCTATTGCGCCAGCGGCCGAGAAGCCCTGCATGCGATTCTTAAAGGCGATGTCGCCGCGCTCGATCGGGTCGATCCTTGGAACGTCGATGCGCTATCGGCCAACAAGGACCTGGTCGTCGAGCCGTATAGCGTGCCCACGATTCACTGTCTGCTGCCGAACATGAGTCGGCCCTTCCCCGCGCATCGCGCCTTTCGCCGGGCGCTGGCCTACGGGATTCACCGCGCCGGGATCCTCGACAACCAGCTTTTGCGCGGACGCCCCAGACCTGGCTGCGTGTTGGTGAGCGGGCCGTTTGCCATCGGCGCGGGCTTGAACGACCCCGCCGGGTACGCCTACAACGACGATATCGCGCCGCGCGGATACGAGCCAAGGCTGGCGATGACGCTCTCGGCCGTGGCATTGCACGACGTACAGGCCGCGGCCAAAGCCCAGAAGAAACCGGAGCCCGAAAAGATTCCGCCCATCACGTTGGCGCACCCGGCCCACGACTTAGCGCGCATCGCCTGCAAGGTGATCGCCAAGCATCTCAAGGCAACCGGTTTGACAATCAATTTGCGCGAGATCGAGCCCGGCGCCCCCTTGGTCCTGGGACCGGAAGACGACTTACTTTTCGTCGAATTGTCCATGCAAGAGCCCTTGGTCGACGCCCGGCGATTGCTCGCGGCCGATGGACTCGTCGGCGCTGCCAGTCCCTACATGACCCAGGCCCTGCGGCAAGTCGATCTGGCCGCCGGTTGGAAGGAAGCCGCGGCGGCGCTGCGGCAAGTGCATCGCGTGGCCTACGACGACGTCTCCGTCGTCCCGTTGTGGCAGTTGACCGAGTACGTGGCCTATCACAAATCGTTGCGCGGAGTCGGCGCTCGGCCGGCGACGCTCTACCAGCGCGTCGAACAATGGCAAGGCGGCCTGCGGCTGCCCCCGGAGGCGCCATGACGCGCAGCTTTCAAGTGGAAAGCATTCGGGATTCCCGTGTGCCATGCTTTCACGACGCCCTGCGTCGGGTAAGCATGCCTGCGTTTGGGCGCCGCGCGGCATGCCTACCCGGGCTAGCGCCCGTGAAGGCATGGCACATGGCGCGGCTTGTTCCACTGCGTCCGCTGAAGCGGACCCTACAGCTTGCGATCGTCGCGGTCTGTTTTTGTGCCATTCCGCGCGGGGCCCACGGCCAGTCGGAAGCGATCTGGGAGATGACGCCCTACCGCATTCGCGTGCTCATCGCCGCCGCAAACCAACCCGAGCTCACCCCACGGCTGACCTCCGAAGTGTCCGAAGCGATCTCGACACTGGCCGACGCGGTCGTCGGCGCTAGCTGGACGTTGGACGTCAAACCGGCCGAAGGCGAGCTGCGCGAGAAGCTTCTGAGCGGCCTAGACCGGCTCGACGCCGCGGCCCTCCCGGCGGTCCTGCTCGATGCGGATTTCGACAAGATCATCTTCGTGCGACTGACAGCAAACCAGGGCGAATGCACGGTCGCCGCGCGCGAGCTCGATGTTCGCACGCGGTTGCTGGGCACGACCGTCACTTCGGTCGTAGCGCAGCGGCAACTGGCGCCGGCCGAGGCGTTTCGCCTGGTGCTCGCGGCTTTCGCGCCGTTGGGGATGATCGATGAAGTCACCGGCGACAACGCCCTGTTGCGTTTGAAGGCCGCGGGCCTGCCGCCGCGCGACCCCCAACTGAATCAGGTCGGCAAAGGCGACGTCTTTCTTCCCGTCGTGCGCGCCAACGACCGCGACGGCAAACCGAAGCGAATCCAACCGCTCGACTGGACGCTCTTGACCGTGCAATCCGTGGCGCAGGCCCGCGCGACCACTGAGATTCATACCGCGCGGCGCGGCGCGCTCACCGGCCGCCGGCGGGGCCGTGTCGAGCAACTGGCCCTAGGCGTAAATCCGCCGCGGCAATCGACTCGGCTGGTGTTGCAAGCCCGTGGAGCGACGAAGCGGCCGCTGGCCGGATACCAGGTCTTTTCCAGCCCGCCGGGCTCGAAGGCGCTCGAACTGGTGGGCCTGACCGACGGCGAGGGCGGCTTGTCGATCGATCCGGCGGCGGGCGGCGTGCGCATTCTGTGGATCAAGAATGGCGGTGAGTTGCTGGCCCGCCTCCCAATACTGCCGGGCGCCGCTGCGCTCCTGACGACCCCCATCCTCGACGACGATCGGCGGCTCGAGGTCGAAGGACTGATCACGGGCTTGCAGGAGCGGTTTGTCGATTTGCTGGCGCGGCGACAAGCGTTGGCCTCGCGCGTGCGGTCCCGCATCGCCGCCGAGAAATGGGATGAAGCCAAATTGCTACTCGAGGAATTGCGTCGTCTCGACGCGCGCCAGCAGTACGAGCAGTTGCGGCAGCAGCGGAGTGCGATTGTGTCGGCCGATCCGCAAGTGCAGCGCAAGATCGACAAGCTCTTCGACGATACGCAACAAGTCGTAACGCGGTTCCTCGACGCGAGCGACGTCGATCAGCTCGAGCGCGACATGAATGAGGCCAAAGAGCACGTCAAGCCAGCGGCAGCGGCGGCATCTGGATCTTGACGGAGTTTGGCGTTCGCGCGCTTCAGAAAACCAGGGGGCTTACGCCGCCCCGCTCGCCTTGGATTTACTGCAGCGAGCTGAGCGCGATCATTGCCAGCACGATCACGGCGGTTGCCAGGCCGACGGCGATCAGCCATTTGACGCCCGGAGAGAGTCGTCCTCGGCGGCGCGGCAAATAGCGGGTTGGCCCGGAAAAGATCGGGCCTGAGAAAATCGCGTCGGTCGGAAGCGGGCTCGTCGATATGGGCAGCGTTTCTTCGCCGATCGACGCCACGGACTGCGTGCCCAGCGACGCCTGGCTGGGGCTCTCGATCGGGCCCGACTCGCGGACCGGCTGTACAAAGCAATTGGAGTCGTCTTCCGTATCGCCGAGTGGCTCGACGACGATCGGGCGCGGGCGCGGCGGAGCGTGCAACAGGACGGGCGCCGGCGGATGCGACGAAGTAATCTCGCGCTGGGCGGCCTCTTGATCGCCCGACCAGGGCGCGAGGCGTTCCACGACGTCGTCGGCCGTTTGAATGCGATCCTCGACCCGCTTCATCATCATATCGGCGATGACGTCGACAAACTCGTCGCTCAGATCGGGATTGAACCGCCGCGGATCGATCGGCAGCAGTTGAACGTGGGCCTTGGCCTTGTCGCGCGTGGTGCCGCCGGGGAACGGCACTTTGCCGGTCACGGCGTAGTACAGCGTGCAACCCAGCGAATAGATGTCGCTGGCGGTCGTCAGACTGTTGGGAGACGTGATTTGCTCGGGCGAGAGGTAGTCGGCCGTACCCACGATCTTACCGCCGTGCGTGTCGGCCGGCATCTCGTCGTTGAAGTATCCGACCAGCCCCAGGTCCGACACCTTGGCGTGTCCCTGGGGCGTGACCAGGATATTGCCGGGCTTCACGTCGCGGTGAATCAGTCCGCGACTGTGCGCGTGGGATAAGCCGCGCGCGGCCTGCGCGATGATCACGGCGGCCGCGACCATGCTTAACTTGGTGCGGCGACGAACGAGCTTGCGCAGGTCGGTGCCAGGCACGTACTCGGTGACCAAAAAGTGAATATCGCCGTCTTGTCCGGCGTCGTGCGCGAGCACGAGATTCTCGTGGTGCAGTTGCGCTTGCGCCCGGACCTCACGACGAAAGCTGGCGATGGCGTCGGGCGACGACTTGCTTTTGGGCAGCACCTTCACGGCCACGACACGGCCCATCACGCTGTGCTCGGCTTTGTAGACCTCGGCCATGCCCCCCTTGCCGATGCCGTCGATGAGGTGGTAGACGCCGAGCGTGAACTTTCGTTGGCCGCGACGCAGCGCTTCGGCCTGCCAGCGCGTGAGTCGGCCCGTCGAAACGAGTTGCGCGGCCAGTTGTTCGTCGCTGGTGGGCTCAGAATTGGTGGGCTCAGAAGTTGGTTCGGCGCGCGCAGCAACCACGGCCGCGATTGCCTCGTCGACTTCCTCTTGCGTTAAGAGGCCGCACTTAAGGCCGGACTGCACCAGAACAGATTTGCTGCCAACGTCCACGATATCAACCTACGCTTGCCCACATGACTATCTGCCCAAGCGCTTATCTGCCCACTTGATTGTCTGCCCACCTGATTGCCTGTCCGCTTGATTGTCTGCCCGCTTGCCAACATGGCTGCGAGCCACGCTAACTTCAAGTTTCGCACTTTTTTGGACGCGACTTCCGGTTTTCCTCGGGAAATACCTACTTCAAAGCAGTTTCTTGCGTGTGCCCGCTTGTCTACGAGATGCAAAAACCAAGCGCCGAAATTTCGGCGCTTTAGCGCCGTCCGCGAAAAACCGGCCAGCAGTCAATGCTATCAATGCATGAATCGTGCTAGCAAAAAGTGCGAAACTTGAACTAACTATCTGCCCAAAAAGCGCGATGTGCTTCGTGCAGGACGCTACTCACCCAGATTATCTTCTAGCATACCGAGGGGGTGCCGGCCGCGCCAAGTAAATTGGCGCATGTTCTTACGTTGCAAGCGGTTTTTGGAACCGAGTCCGGCGTCGCCAGGTTGCCGCGCCGCCGGCATGCACGCCCTTGCCAGGAAGGGATACCCGTTTGGGCGGCCCAAGGTTCCACGCTCTCCAATTCACTGCCTGCCAATTCACTGCCCGCTAATCCCCTCGCTTGCGCGTCGGGCTGGTATGGCTTCTTGTTAGTCGCTCTCGGCAACGCCAAAGTTCCGCCACGATTTTGGCAGCGGAGCGACCAGTTCCAGGGGCTCGCCTCGCGTCGGGTGCATGCAGACCAGCCGCCGAGCGTGCAGGGCAATTCCGGCCGAAAACGGGACCGGGCTGCCGTACTTGCGGTCGCCGACCACCGGAAACCCACGCTGCCCCAATTGCAAGCGGATCTGGTGCTTGCGTCCGGTATCTAGCGAGACTTCGACCAGCCAGCCGCCGTCGACCTCGTGCAAGCGTCGATACGAGAGCCGGGCCTCCTGCGCCCCAGGTGTTGCTGCCGTGGCCATGTGCATCCGGCGGTGGCGCTCGTCCTTGACGATCCAATCCACGCACTCGCCGCCATGCGGCACGTCGCCAGTAAGTACTGCCCAGTACACCTTTTCGACCGTGCGGTCCCGGAACTGCTCCGTAAGCCGGGCCGCGGCTTTGCTGGTCCGCGCCAAGAGCAGCACTCCGGAAACTGGCGCGTCGAGCCGGCTCATCGCACCCAGGTAGACGTTGCCCGGCTTGCGGTACTTATGCTTGATGTAGTCCTTGGCCAGCGACAGCAAGTTGTCGATGCCCGCGGCAACGCCCATCGTCGGCAAGCCGGCCGGTTTGTCGACCGCTAGCAAATGGTTGTCTTCGTACAAAACTTGTAAGGGTTCGCGGGGCATGCGGTAGCGGCTACATGAGGACGGGAGACGGACGGTTCGAACATGGCCGACGCATTCGATCGGCCGTCGTCGATCGATGCTACAATTCTACCGTGACTGCGGTTCCCGCCGCGATCCCCTGCGGGTCGCGGCTGACTTTTCTCATCGACCACCGGCGTGGATTGCTCGGAATGCGACTCATTCTTGCCAGTGCCTCGCCCCGCCGCCGCGAACTGCTCTCCGCCGCCGGCTACGAGTTCGACGTGGTCGCGCCCAGCGAATGGGCCGAGTGCGGCGTGTGCAGCGGCGAAAGTCCGCCCGAGCTGGTCGCCCGCCTGGCCTACCAAAAAGCCGCCGAAGTCTCCACCCGCGTTGGCCCCGCGACCATCGTGGCTTGCGACACGCTGGCCGTCTGCCGTGGTCAGATTCTGGGCAAACCGACCGACGAAGAACATGCCCGGCGCATGTTGGAAACCCTTTCGGGCCAGCCGCACCAGGTCTACAGCGGGCTGTGCATATGGCGCGTGCCCGAGGGCGAGCCGCTGGTGAATGTCGACGAAACAACCCTGCGGATGGACCCCCTCACGCCGGGGCAAATCGAGGATTACCTGGCCAGCGGACTGTGGGAAGGCAAAGCAGGCGCCTTCGGCTACCAAGACCGCCCCGGCTGGCTACACATCGAGCGCGGCAGCGAGTCAAACGTCGTAGGTCTGCCCATGGAACTGCTCAAACGGATGCTGGCAGACCTAGATTGATGTCCTCCGAGGCGAGCGGGGCGGCGTAAGCCCCCTGTTCCGTCGCAGCGGATCAGACGTTCCGATGGCTGGCGAGCGGGGCAGCGTGACCCCTCCTTCCGTCGCCGAAGCAATCAATCCCGAATCGGCTAATTCCCGCGTCTGCCACGCTCACAACTCGGACCGATAGCACGCCGCAACGGAACAGGGGGCTTACGCCGCCCCGCTCGCCGCATACATCAGCCACTTAACGGCCGCTTTCGCGTTGGTGTTTCCTGGGGAACGAGGCTATTATCTTAACTGCCGCGCAACTGGGTTGTGCGACGGTCTCCTGACCGTCGCACCAATGGGATGGCGTGGTCGGGAGACCACGCCATAACTCGCTGTTGCGCCATAACTCGCCATTGCCGCTCTCCGTCCCGCGTTCTCGCTTTACCCCCGACTCACGAGGAGACTATCGTGCGCAATTCGCGATTGGTCTGGATCCTTTCCACCGCACTTGTCCTTTGCGCCTCGGCAACTCCAATCAACCAAGCCAAGGCCGCCGAAGCGCGGGCCAAGAGCGCGAATCGCATTGGCATGAAGGTCGACGATTTCTCGCTGAAGAGCCACTTTGGCAAGGAATACAGCCTCCATGAGCTTGCCGATCGAGACGTCGTAGTCGTGGCCTTCCTCGGGGCCGAGTGTCCCTTGGCCAAACTATACGCCCCGCGATTGGCCGATTTGGCCAAGAAGTTCGGCGACAAGGGCGTGGCCTTCGTGGGCATCGATTCGAACCGCCAAGACTCGATTCCGGAAATCGCGGCTTACGCCCAGCGGCACAAGATCGAATTTCCCGTGCTGCAAGACAAGGGCAACGCGGTTGCCGACCGCTTTGCCGCCGAGCGCACGCCCGAAGTGTATGTGCTTGATCGTGACCGCGTGGTGCGTTACTGTGGCCGCATCGACGATCAATACGGATTCGACGAGGGCGTCGGCTATCAGCGGCCCGCGCCCACCCGAAATGACCTGGTCGAAGCCATCAACGAGCTGCTCGCCGGCAAGCCCGTGAGCGTGCCCACGACCGAAGCGATCGGTTGCCACATCGGCCGCATGCGCGAGGCGAACGGCAAATCCGAGATCACCTATTCCAAACAGATCGCCCGCATCTTTCAGCAGCACTGTGTGGAGTGCCATCGTGCGGGCCGCATCGGGCCGTTCCAAATGACCAGCTATGAAGAAGTTGCAGGCTGGGGCGAAATGATTCGTGAAGTAGTGGACCAAGGACGCATGCCGCCGTGGCATGCCGATTCGCCGCACGGCAAGTTCCAGAACGACCTGCGGCTGAACGACGCCGACAAGCAGGCCATCGTCACCTGGGTCAAAAACGGCTGCCCCGAGGGCAATCCGGCCGATCTGCCCGAGCCGCGGAAATTCGTCGACGGTTGGACGATTGGCGAGCCCGACCAGATTGTCTTCATGGGCGACAAGCCAATCAGCGTGCCGGCGGAAGGGGTCATCAACTACTATCACCTCACCGTCGATCCAGGTTGGAAAGAAGACAAGTGGATCATGGCGGCCGAAGCCAAGCCGGGCAGCCCCGAAGTGGTCCACCATATTTTGGTGTTCGTGCAACCGAGTGGCGGCCAGCAGCGCGGCGGGCCGGGCGGCGGCCGAGGAGGCCGTGGTGGCGGCGGCATTGGCAGCGGAAACCTGATCGCCGGTTACGCGCCCGGCATGAATCCCATGCTCTCGACCGATGGCCAAACGGCCATGCACATCAAGGCCGGCTCGAAGCTGGTCTTCCAATTGCACTACACGCCCAACGGCTCAGCGCAGCAGGACCGCAGCTTCGTGGGCTTCAAGTTCGTCGATCCCGCCAAGGTTAAGTTCGTGGCCCGCAGCACGTCGGTGGCCAACATGTTCTTCGTCATTCCGCCGGGCAAAGACAATTACCAGGCCACGGCCGAGGGAGTCTTCGAGCACGATACGTTGCTCACGAACATGACGCCGCACATGCACACCCGAGGCAAGTCGTTCCGCTACGAAGCCACGTATCCCGATGGCAAACGCGAAGTGCTGCTGGACGTGCCGGCCTACGACTTCAACTGGCAGACGACGTACCAACTGCAAGAACCCAAGCTGCTGCCCAAGGGCACCAAGCTGCTGTGTACCGCGGCCTGGGACAATTCCGAAGAGAACCTCTCGAACCCCGATCCCAAGAAGCGCGTCACCTGGGGCGACCAGACGTGGGAAGAAATGATGATTGGCTTCTACGTCGAGGTGTTTCCCAAGGGGCAGATGCCCGACCGGCCATCGGGCTCGAGACCCGGCCGGCTCAACCCCGAACAGATCTTCACCTCACTCGACGGCAACGGCGACGGCAAGCTGACCAAGGATGAACTGCCCGGCCGCCTGGCCCAAGGCTTCGCCCTGGCCGACTCCGACCGCGATGGCTTTGTCAGCAAAGAAGAACTGGCGAAGTTGCTCAACGCGGTAGGCGGCCTGCGGCGGCAGTAATAAAGTAGGTCCCGCTTGCCGAGCGGGACCTGCAGCGCGCGACTGCTTGCCATTAGCAAGCGCGGAGCAGTAGGCGAGCGGGGCGGCGTAAGCCCCCCGGCCTTCGGCATCGCAAATTCGGGTACTGGTGCAGCAGTGTGTTGCCGGCTACTCGTCGGGAGGCCCGGGCGCGGGGCGACTCTGACTACTAAAGCGCTGGATTATTTGCGATTATCGTCGGTGTTGTATCTGAATCTGCTGCTCAAGATAAGCCTTCTCCGCTTCCAGTTGGACGCGTTTCTGTCGCTCTTGCACGGCGTAGAAGACAAGCGATACCACTGCCATCAGCAAGAGCAGCATGCACGCTATTCAAGCAACGCGCTGTTGCTGACCTGCAACCAACTGCGGTGGGG
>Ga0163150_10004477_pt1 | contig 18647 bp, 18 predicted proteins | sample OliLakLV19P2IB_FD_148628 | JGI IMG/M metagenome (GOLD analysis project Ga0163150, IMG submission 148628) | Freshwater microbial mat bacterial communities from Lake Vanda, McMurdo Dry Valleys, Antarctica - Oligotrophic Lake LV.19.P2.IB | ecosystem: Environmental > Aquatic > Freshwater > Lake >...
GATGGTGGGGGTAGGCACGCCCACCAGCGCGCCCATCTCCACCACGCTGCCCACCAGCGCGTCGAGCTCCAGGGCGCGCCCCGCTTCCACATCCTGAAGCATCGATGTCTTGTGGCGCCCCACCTTCCGGGCGCCGTCGATGCGTTGGTCGATGCTGGTGCGCCTTGAGGGCGACGATCACCAGGTCGTAGCGGCCGGCGTCCTCCCACGAGGTGGCGCGGGCGATGAAGGTGACGTCCTCGCCGGCGATCGACAGGCGCGCGCCCAGGCAACCACCGATGGCGCCGGCGCCCACGATGCAGATCTTCATTCACGCTCCACTCGGGGATAATCGGGTTTCCCGCACCCACCTTACCAAATCCCATGCGCCAGATCGCAGCCCTCGCCGTGTTGTTTGTCCTCGCATTGCCCGCCGGCGCGCAGCAGGAGGCGCAGGCCGCGCGGCGCACCATCGAGGCGATCGAGGCGCTGATCCGGGAGCGTCCCACCGACGCGACGCTGTATTTTTTCCTCGCGCGTTTCCGCGCGCAGCTTGGTGAAAAGGCCGCCGCCGTGGCGGCGCTGGAGAAGGTAGCCGAGCTGGGCGAAGGCTTCCTTCCGCCACGCGCCGACGGCTTCGAAGGCATCTGGGACGATCGGGAATTCCAGGCCGTGTACACAAAGCTGGCGGCGAAGCTGCCGCGGCTGGATTTCGCACCCGTCGCCTTCGAGATGATCGACAAGACCGTCATTCCGGAAGGCCTCGCCTGGGACGGCCCGTCGAAGAGTTTTTTCGTGGGCTCGATTGCGCAGGGGCGCATCTATCGCGTCGACGATGCACGCGGCATCTCCGAATTCGCGGGCGCTGGCGCCGACCTCGACCAGGTGCTGGGCCTCGCGGTGGATGCGCCCCGCAGGATCCTCTATGCGGTCACCACTTCGGCGCTCACGACCGAAGGTGAAAAGCGCCGCCGCAACGCCGTCGTCGCCTTCGACGTCGATTCGCGCAGGCTGATCAAGCGCTACGACGTCGATGTCGCCCGGCAGCTCAACGACGTCACCGTGGCGGCGGGCGGGCGCGTGTTCACCAGCGATTCGGCCAGCGGCGCCATCTACGAAATCGGCATCAAGGGCCCCGGACCCGCGCGCGAGCTGGTCGCCGCGAACCAGATTCGCGGCAGCAACGGCCTGGCCGCCTCACCGGATGGAAAGAAGCTCTACGTCGGGCATTCCACCGGCATCGCGGTGGTCGACACCCAAAGCGGCGCGGTGCGCCGTGTCGCCAACCCCACGCGCGAGACGGTGGCGGGCATCGACGGGCTCTACCAGCACCATGGCGATCTCATCGGCGTGCAGAACGTGACCACACCCGGGCGCGTGATCATGATCTCGCTGTCGCGCGACGGAGAAAGCATCGCCAGGGTTCGCACGCTGCTTTCGCACCACCACCCCGCGCTGTACGAACCCACCACCGGGGCGATCGGGGACGACTACTTCTACCTGCTGGCCGCGACCGGCGTGAACCACTTCAATCGCGAGGGCCGCATCGAGCGCCTGGAGGGCCTGCGCTCACCCACGGTGCTGAAGGTGCTGTTGCCACGATAGGCAAACGCGAAGGCGGCGCCACGCCATGCGGGCCTTCGTAATTTCCCCGCTCAGGGCTTGCGGTACGACCACACCATCATCGCCACACCCGCCGCGATCATCGGCAGCGACAGCCACTGGCCCATCGACATCCCGAACCCCAGCAGCCCGAGGAAATCGTCGGGCTGGCGCGTGAACTCCGCCACGAACCGGAAGAAGCCGTAGCCCACCAGGAACGCCCCGGAGACGGCGCCGGTGGGCCGCGGCTTGCTGGAAAAGAGCCAGAGAATCACAAACAGCGCGACGCCTTCGAGCGCGAACTGGTAGAGCTGCGAAGGGTGCCGCGCCACCTGCGCCGGATCGTGCTGCGGGAACCACATCCCCCACGGCACGTCGGTGACCCGCCCGGGCAATTCGCCATTGATGAAATTGCCCATGCGCCCCGACGCGAGCCCGATCGGCACCAGCGGTGCGACAAAATCCATGGTGGGCAACCAGCGCTTCTTCTTGACCAGGCAGAAGACCCAGATGCCCACCATCACGCCGATGAAACCGCCGTGGAAGCTCATGCCGCCGGACCAGATCTGCGGGATCTCGGCCAGGTGCTCGAGGTAATACGCAGGTTTGTAGAACAACACGTATCCCAGCCGCCCACCCAGGATCACGCCGAGCACGCCATAGATGAGCATGTCGTCGACGTCGCTCGCTTCCAACCCGCTGCCCAGCCCCCGGCGCACGCGCAATTTGCCAAGCATGATGAAGGCGACGAACCCCACCACGTACATGAGCCCGTACCAGCGCACGGCCAGTGGCCCGAGGCTGAAAACGATGGGGTCGAACTGCGGGTGGACGAGCACGGGGGATCCTTCAGTCGGAGCGCTTGAAGCGGTAGAGCCGCGCGGCATTATCCCAGAGGACCGCATCGCGCACGTCGGGTTCGATCCAGCGGTCGAGCGCGCGCAGCATCAGGCCGTAGCTGGCATTGGCCTCGAACGCGGTATACGGCCAATCGCTGCCCCACACCAGGCGCGTGGGCCCCGCGATCTCCAGCCAGCGGTCGGCGAACCATTCGGCATCGTCGATGGCGCCCAGGCGATAGGGCGCGGACAGTTTTACCCACACCTCGCGCTGGTCGAGCAGGCGCTCCACGGCGGAGAAGGTGACCCTGACCGAGGCCTCCTCGACGCCGGGGTTGCCGAAGTGGTCGAACACCACGGCGACCGGGCTGCCCACGAGCGCGGGTTCAATCGCCGCGAGCCGCCCGTGGTCGACGTAGATTTCCAGGTGCCAGCCGCGTTCGTGGATCCGCGCCAATACGCCGCGCCAGGCGGCTGACGCATAGGCGCGGTAGTCCGGCACACCCTTCAGGTTCCAGCGGATTGCGCAGACGCCCCCGGCATCGAGGTGGTCCAGCTGCGAATCGTTGATGCCGGCATCGACCACCGCCACGCCGCGCAGGTGCCGCGGATCCGTGGCGATGGCTTCGAGCATCTCGCGGTTGTTGGCCCCGAAGAAACTCGGCTGCACCAGCACGCCGTGGGTGATTTCGTATTCGCGCCAGGCTTCCTTCCAATCCTCGAGGCGCGCCGCATACGCGGGACGATAACGCGCGCCCGCGATGGCGGGTGCGTCCGCTGAAAACACATGGGCATGGCAATCGATCACCGCGCCATTCTACGGTCGCGGCCGCCCGCCACGTGCACGCCGATCTTCCGAAGGACCTTCTACAGGCCGACTACAGGCCGCAATCGCGCAGGTCGCGAACACCTTCTGCACGCGACTCCACCGGGCCGCGCTTGCGCGACATGCCGGTGCCGTAGGCCCGTACCCCTTTCGGAACACGTAAAATGAGGACATCCCTGTAGGACCCGTCCTTCGCCCAGGAAACAACTGAAATGGCTGACAAATACCGTTCCTTCACCATCACCAAGGGTGTGCTGCGTTCGCCCAACCGTTCGATGCTGCGCGCCATCGGCTACCAGGATGCCGACTTCGACAAGCCCATTGTTGGCATCGCCAACGGCCACTCCACCATGAACCCCTGTAACGCGGGCATCCAGCCGCTGGCTGACGCGGCGGACCAGGCGGCGCGCGAAGCGGGCGCCATGCCGCAGATGTTCGGCACCATCACCGTGACCGACGGCATCTCCATGGGCACCGAAGGCATGAAGTATTCACTCGTCTCGCGCGAAGTCATCGCCGACTCGATCGAGACGGCCGCGCAAAGCCAGTTCATGGACGGTGTGCTTGCCATCGGCGGCTGCGACAAGAACCTGCCGGGCGCGATGATCGGGCTCATGCGCATGGACGTGCCCGCCATCTGCGTCTACGGCGGCACCATCAAGCCGGGGCGGCACAAGGGCCAGGACCTGCAGATCATTTCGGTGTTCGAGTCCGTGGGTTCCTTCACCGCCGGCAAGATGTCGAAGGAAGACTTCGAATGCATCGAGCGCAAGGCGCTGCCGGGCGTGGGCGCGTGCGGGGGCATGTACACCGCAAACACGATGAGCTCATCCGTCGAGGCCGTCGGCATGTCGTTGCCGATGTCGTCGACCATGGCCGCCGAGGACGAGGAAAAGCGCGAAAGCGCCGCCGAAAGCATGCGCGTGCTGGTCGATGCGGTGAAGGCGGGCCTGAAGCCCAGCGACATCGTCACCAGGAAATCGATCGAAAACGCCATCGCCGTCATCATGGCCACGGGCGGCTCCACCAACGGCGTATTGCACTGGCTCGCCATCGCGCACGCGGCGGGGGTGCCCTGGACGCTGGATGATTTCGAGCGTGTGCGCCTGAAGGTGCCGGTGCTCTGCGACCTCAAGCCCTCGGGGCGCTACGTTGCGGTCGACCTCCACAAGGCCGGCGGCGTCCCGCAGGTGATGAAGATTCTGCTCAAGAACGGCGTGCTGCACGGCGATTGCATGACCATCACCGGCAAGACCGTCGCCGAGAATCTGAAGGACATTCCCGACGAACCGCGCGCCGACCAGGACGTGATCCGCCCCTGGGGCAACCCGATGTACCGCCAGGGCCACCTCGCGATCCTCAAGGGCAACCTCGCGCCCGAAGGCGCCGTTGCGAAGATCACCGGCCTCAAGGTGCCCGCCATCACCGGCCCCGCGCGCGTGTTCGATTCCGAGCCCGACTGCATGGACGCGATCCTGGCCGACAAGATCAAGGCCGGCGACGTGCTGGTGATCCGCTACGAGGGTCCGAAGGGCGGCCCCGGCATGCGCGAGATGCTGGCGCCCACTTCCGCGCTGATCGGCAAGGGCCTGGGCGAATCCGTGGGCCTCATCACCGACGGGCGCTTTTCCGGCGGCACCTGGGGCATGGTGGTGGGCCACGTGACTCCGGAGGCTTTCGACGGCGGCGTGATCGCGCTGATCCACGAAGGCGACTCGATCACGATCGATTCGCGCAAGCAGTTGCTGGAGCTCAACGTGCCGCAGGCGGAGATCGCCACGCGCCGCGCGGCATGGAAGCAGCCGCTCCCAAGGTACAAAAGCGGCGTGCTGGGAAAATACGCGAAGCTTGTCGGCACCGCCGCGCACGGGGCGGTCACGGACTGAAGTAGAATTTCCACCGTCGAACGGCGGGGTCAACCGGATCGGCATATACACCAACAATGCGGGCTTCCCCAGCACGACGCGCGTGGGCGCATTCCTGACCAACCCCAACCCGACGGTGGCGGGCACCATGTCGTACACCGGCCTCGTGGTGCTGGCGCCGAACACGACCTACTGGATGGTGGTGGACATCGTCGACGCCTCGCTGGTCGCCTACACCAACACCAACACCGTCACCTCAAACCCCTCGACGGGCGGGGCTGACATCCCCGGCGGCAGCGCCCGGCGCCCTCGCGGCGGTGCCCACCCTGCAGGAATGGAGCCTTGTCCTGCTGGCGCTCCTGATGGGCCTTACCGCGTTCGGCTTCGCCGCCGCTTCGGCAAGGACTGAGATTCCTCCAGCTGCCCGCAACTGGAAGATCGGGCACAGTCGCTTCAAGCCGGCGAAACGATCGCCTCGATCTTCTCCATCACCGCGGGCTTGAGCTTCGCCAGCACGTCCAGCGCCTTCATGTTCTCCTTCACCTGATCGACCTTCGAGGCGCCGGTGATGACGGTGGAGACATGCGGGTTGGCCGCGCACCAGGCGATGGCGAGTTGCGCGGTGGTGCAGCCGAGCTCTTTCGCGATGGTTTCGAGCTGCCCGACCGCTTCGTTCTTCGCCTTGTCCGTGAGCGCGGGCACCAGGAACTGCATGCGCTTGATGGCGCCGCGGCTGTCGGCGGGAATGCCCGCGCGGTATTTGCCCGTGAGCAGCCCGGAAGCCAGCGGGCTCCAGGTGGTCAGCCCCAGGCCGATGTCGTCGTAGAGCCGCGCGTATTCCTGCTCCACGCGCTCGCGATGGAACAGGTTGTATTCGGGCTGCTCGACGACAGGTTTGTGCAGGTGGTGGCGATCGGCGATGTGCCATGCCTCGGCGATCTCCGCCGCGCTCCATTCGGAAGTTCCCCAGTAGAGCGCCTTGCCGCGGTTGATGATGTCGTGCATCGCGTACACGGTCTCCTCGATCGGCGTGTGCGGGTCGGGGCGGTGGCAATACACCAGGTCCACGTATTCCAGCTGCAGGCGCTTGAGAGAGGCGTCGATGCCGTGCAGCAGGTACTTGCGGTTGAGCGTGCTTTTTTCGTTGGGGCCGTCGGTGATGCCCCAGAAGAACTTCGTGGAGACGATATATTTGAGGCGCGGCCATGCGAGCTTCTTCAGCGCTTCCCCCATCAGCGTCTCGCTTGCGCCCGCGGCGTAGACTTCGGCGTTGTCGAAGAAGTTGACCCCCTGGTCCCACGCGGCGGCCATGCATTCGCGCGCGGCGCTGCTGTCGAGCTGGTTGCCGTAGGTGACCCAGGAGCCGAAGGAAAGGGCGCTGACCTTCAGGCCGGAGCGGCCGAGGCGACGATAGATCATGGAGAGGTACCTCGATATGCGAACGATTCACGCCATTATCGCCTGTGTGCTCGCCCTCGCCCTGGAGCCGGCCGCGGCGCTGCCCACGCCGCCCACGCCCCCGCCCGCGGGCGAACCCGGCGGCTTCTACGAGCTCTTCGCGCTCGAGGAATTCGAAGGCAGCCTGCGCTTCGTGGCCAAACACTTCCATCCCGACTGGGTCGGCTGGGAGGAAAAGGACAAGGCGCTCAAGCTGCGGCTCACGCGCCTGGCTCCCGGCGAGCTCGCTTTTGGCGGGTTGGTGTTCAGGCGCGAAGGCGACGGCGGCTTGACGGTGGACCTGACGCGCCGCGGCCAGGACGGCGCGGCGCTTTTATGGCCGTCCCTGCACACGCGTTTTCGAGGTCCGAAAACGGCGAGCGCCGGGTAACCCGCGCGGCGATAATGTCGCCATGCACCTCGATTCCGACCAGTGTTACCGCGCGTTGCGCACCCACGATTCGCGCTTCGACGGGCGTTTCTTCGTGGGCGTGGCCACAACCGGCATCTACTGCCGGCCGGTGTGCACCGCGCGCACGCCGCACCAGAAGAACTGCACGTTTTATCCCAGCGCGGCCGCGGCCGAGGCCGGCGGCTTCCGTCCCTGCCTGCGTTGCCGCCCGGAGCTCGCGCCCGGTTTCGCCACCGTCGACGCCAACCGCCGCCTCGCACAGGCCACCGCGGGGCTGATCGAAGACGGCAGCCTCACCGATGCGCGCCTGCCCGACGTGGCGCGGGGCCTGGGTGTCACCGACCGCCACCTGCGCCGCGTCTTCCAGGAGGAATTCGGCGTGGCCCCGATCCAATACGCGCAGACTCAGCGCCTGCTGCTGGCCAAGCGTCTGCTGACCGATACGCAGATGCCGGTGCTCGCTGTCGCCATGGCGAGCGGTTTCGCGAGCCTGCGGCGTTTCAACGACCTCTTCCGAACGCGGTATCACATGACGCCCGCCCAGCTGCGCCGCAAGTCGCCCGCGCGCGCGCCCGGCGACCGGCTGGTGTTCGACCTCGCCTACCGCCCGCCCTACGATTGGCCCGCGATGCTGGCGTTCCTCGACAAGCGCGCGATCGTGGGTGTGGAGGCGGTGGAGAAAAACGCATACCTGCGCACCGTATGCATCGGCAGTGCCGGCGGATGGATCCGGGTCATGCCCTCGAAGCGGCGCTCGGCGCTGCAGGTCACGGTTTCGGCATCGCTCGCCGGCGTGATCCCGCCGCTGCTCGCGCGCGTGAAGCACTTGTTCGACCTCGCCTGCCATCCCGACGAGATCGCGCAGACGTTGGGCCCGCTGGCCGCGGCGCACCCCGGGCTGAGGCTGCCCGGCGCAATCGACGGCTTCGAGGTGGCGGTGCGCGCGATCCTGGGCCAGCAGGTCACGGTGCGCGCGGCATCCACCATTGCCGGGCGTTTCGCCGCGGCCTTCGGCGAGGATTTCGAGACGCCGTTTGCACCGCTGTCGAAACTTTTTCCCACGCCCGCGAAGGTCGCGGCCCTTGATCCTTCCGCGATTGCGAGCCACGGCATCATCGCCGCGCGCGCGCGCGCCATCGTGGCGCTGGCCACCGGGGTCGCCGCCGGACACATCCGCCTCGAGCCTTCCGCCGCGGTAGAGGCCACCGTCGCGGCACTCGACGCGCTGCCCGGCGTGGGGCCGTGGACCGCGCAATACGTCGCGATGCGCGCGCTCGCCTGGCCCGACGCATTCCCGCACGTCGATGTCGCGGTGGTGAAGGCCATGAACCTCACCCCCGCCAAGGCGCTTGCACACGCGCAGTTGTGGCGCCCGTGGCGCGCCTACGCCGTGCTTCACCTGTGGAAATCCCTGGAGACACCGAAATGACCCGCTACGCCCGCTTTCGCACCCCGCTTGGTCCCGTGTTCGCAACCGCCGTCGACAATGCCATCACCGGCATCTACTTCGAGGGCCAGCGCCACGCGCCGGCGATTTCACCCGAATGGCGCGAGGATCCCGGCCACGCCGCGCTGGCGCAATGCACGTGCCAGGTGATTGGTTACCTCGAAGGCAGGCGCGATTCGTTCGACCTGCCGCTTGCGCCCGCCGGCACGCCGTTCCAGCAGCGCGTGTGGAAGGAGATCGCGGCGATCCCGCGCGGCCGGACGCTTTCGTATTCGGATCTCGCCAGGCGCGCGGGCGCCCCGGGCGCCGCGCGCGCCGCCGGCGCCGCCACGGCCCGCAACCCACTCTCGATCGTGGTGCCATGCCATCGCGTGGTGGGTAGCGGCGGCAGCCTCACCGGCTACGCCGGCGGCATCCCGCGCAAGGTGCGGTTGCTGGAGCTCGAGGGCGCCCGCCAGGCACACGCGGCTTGAGGCCACAGGACCTCGCGCGCCTGGTCGCACTCGCCGCGGCATGGGGCGCGTCGTACCTTTTCATGCGCTACGCGGTCCCGTTCCTGGGGCCGATCCCGATGATCGAGATGCGTGTGTTGTTCGCGGGACTGCTGGTGGCGGCCTTCCTCTACGCGAAGGGACAAGGCGTCGGCTGGCGCGAACACTGGCGCGGGTACCTCTTCGTCGGCGCCATCGGGATGGCGGTACCGTTTGTGCTGATCGCCGAGGCGCTGCGGACCATCGACGCATCCACCGCCGCGATCCTCAACGCGCTTTCGCCGCTTTTCGCCTCGATTGTGGCGGCGGTCTGGATCCGCGACCCGATCACACCCGCCAAGGCCGGCGGCATCGCGTTGTGCCTCGTCGGCACCGCGGTGCTGGTGGGCTGGACGCCGCAACCGATGAGCTCGAAGGAGCTGGTCGCCGCCGCGATGTCGGTGGCCGCCACCGCGATCTACGGCTTTACCATCGTCTTCACCAAGGTGAAGCTCAAGGGCGCGAGCCCGATGGGAACCTCCGCCGCGACGCTGCTTTTCGCGGGCCTGGCGCTGCTGCCGCTGATGCCGGTGGACCACAACTATTCGGCGGTCCCGGTGATGGCGTGGCTGGCGCTGGCCGGCCTGGTGCTCTTCTCCACCGTGCTCGCCTTCATCCTCTACTACCGGCTGATCGCCGACGTGGGGCCGGTGAAGGCGATCACGGTGACGCTGCTGGTGCCGATTTTCGGGATGCTGTGGGGAGTGATGTTCCTCGGCGAGCCCGTCACGCCCGGGCGGCTGGCCGGCTGCGCCATCATCCTCGCCGGCTGCTCCCTCATTCTGGGCCTGGTTCCCTATCGCCATCCGGCGAGTTAGGGCGGGAACACGGATGAACGAGAGTTGTCATGATGATCGATCGGATCAATTGTTCGGGATCGGTGCCCTTGACCATGCTCTACCGCCCGCCCGTGTTCTACCCGCCGAGATCCGCTTTCAATCCGTTGTGATCCGTGTTCATCCGTGTTCCGAAGGTTTTCCCCCCGCCGAAGCCACAATGCCCAACAGACTCGCGAAAGAAACCAGCCCCTACCTCCAGCAGCACGCGGACAACCCGGTCGACTGGTATCCGTGGGGAGAAGAAGCACTCGCGGAAGCGAAGCGCACCCACAAGCCGATCCTGCTGTCGGTGGGATATTCCGCGTGCTCCGCGTGCCACTGGTGCCACGTGATGGCGCACGAAAGCTTCGAGGACGAGGCGATCGCGAAGGTGATGAACGACAACTTCGTGAACGTCAAGGTCGACCGCGAGGAGCGCCCCGACATCGACCAGATCTACCAGGTGGCGCAGCAGCTGCTCACCCAGCGCTCCGGCGGCTGGCCGCTCACCATGTTCCTCACCCACGACCAGGTGCCGTTTTTCGGCGGCACCTATTTCCCCAGCGCGCCGCGTTACGGCATGCCTGGCTTCCCGGATCTCCTCGCGCGAGTGCGGGCGTTCCACGACAACAATCCCGACGACATCCGCGCGCAGGGCCGCAAGCTGGTGCAGGCGCTGGAACAAATGCAGCCACGCGGCGCGGCGCACGCATCGGCCTTCACGCGCGCCCCGCTCGATGGCGCGGCCGAATACCTGCGGCAGGCCTTCGACAGCAAACACGGCGGGTTCGGCGGCGCGCCCAAGTTTCCGCACCCGGACAACCTCGAGCTGCTGCTGCGCCGCCACGCGGCGAAAGGTGATGCGGATGCGCTGGCGCAAGCGACCTTCACCCTGCGCAAGATGGCCGAAGGTGGCATCTACGACCAGGTGGGTGGCGGCTTTGCCCGTTACAGCGTCGATGCGCAGTGGGCCATCCCGCACTTCGAGAAGATGCTCTACGACAACGGATGGCTGCTGCGCATCTATGCCGACGCATGGGCGGCCACCGGCGAGCCGCTTTTCGAACGCGTGTGTTCGGAAACCGCCGCCTGGGTGATGCGCGAGATGCAGTCGCCCGAAGGCGGCTACTACTCGTCCCTCGATGCCGATTCCGAAGGCGAGGAGGGAAAGTTCTACGTCTGGAGCGTGGACGAGATCCGCGCGCTGCTCACCGCGGAGGAATTCGAGGTCGCCGCGCTCGCCTACGGCCTCGACCGGGCGCCCAATTTCGAGGGGCACGCGTGGCACCTGGTGATGGCGCGCCCACCGGAGGAAACCGCGCGGCTGCTGGAAACCAGCCCTGAGGCGGTGCAGGCCGCGCTCGCCTCGGCGCAGCTCAAGCTGCGGGCGGTCCGCGACCGGCGCGTGTGGCCCGGCCGCGACGAAAAGATCCTGGCGTCGTGGAACGCCCTGATGGTCGCTGGCATGGCGCGGGCGGCACGCGTCTTCGGTCGCGCGGATTGGCTCGAATCGGCGCGGCGCGCGCTCGGATTCGTCCGCGTGGCGTTGTGGAACAACGGGCGCCTGCTCGCGACCTTCAAGGACGGCCGCGCCCACCTCGACGCCTACCTCGACGACCACGCCTGCCTGCTCGCGGCGCTGATCGAGGTGATGCAGGCGGATTTTGTGCCCGCCGACCTCGAGTGGGCGCAGGAGATCGGCGACGTCCTGCTGGACCGTTTCCACGACCCGGAAGGCGGCGGGTTCTTCTTCACCGCCCACGACCACGAGAAGCTGATCCAGCGGCCCAAGCCCGGGCCCGACAACGCAACGCCCTCGGGCAATGCCGTGGCGGCGCTGGCGCTGCACCGCCTGGCCTTCCTCACTGGCGAGACGCGGTATTCCGACGCCGCGGCCGGCACCATCGCACTTTTCTGGCCGCAGCTGGAGCGCCAGCCCGCCGCCTTCGGCACCCTGCTGGCAGCCCTGGAAGAGCAGCTGACGCCGCCGCGCACCATCATCGTGATCGGCGAGAGCGAAGCCCTGCAGCCCTGGCGCAAGCTGCTGGACCCCGCCTACCTGCCATCGTCCATGGCGCTGTTCATCCCGACGGGCACCCGGGGCCTGCCGCCCCCGCTCGACAAACCCGCGCGCGACGATGTCAACGCCTGGCTATGCGAGGGCGTTACCTGTCGCATGCCGATCCAGCATCCCGATGGATTGCGCGAAGCGCTCGAATTGCCCAGAATCGCGGCTCACCCCCCGCCGCCTACAGGAAAGACATGATGAAAAAGCACCTCGCCATAGCCGCCACCCTGCTCGCCTGCACCCCCGCTTTCGCCAGCGAAGACCTGGCGAAAAAAAGCGCCTGCACCGCCTGCCACGCCTCCGACAAGAAGGTCGTGGGCCCCGCCTTCAAGGAAATCGCCGCCAAATACAAGGGCGACGCCAAGGCCGAAGCCATGCTCATCGCCAAGGTCAAGAAGGGCGGCGTGGGCACCTGGGGCCAGATCCCGATGCCGCCCAATGCCGCGGTCACGGACAACGACATCAAGACCCTGGTGAAGTGGATCCTGGCGATGAAGTAGCCGCGGGACGCTGCAGGAAAAGCCGGCGCGAAGCCGGCTTTTTTGTTTCCGCGAGGCGGCTGACGGCGCCGCATGTTTGACACACCCGGTGGGCCTACCCATAATTGCCGCCTTTCCCGGCTCCCCCGCCGGCCTGCCGTCCCCCCTACCAGATTCCAGGAGAGCACTCCATGAAACGCTCCCATCAACTGAGCCTCGCCGTTGCGCTCGCCCTCGGGCTGGCCGGCTGCGGACCCAAAGAAGAGCCCAAGAAGGCCGCTGCCCCGGCCGCACCGGCGGCGCCCGCCGGCGTCACCGTCACCATCGCCCACGCGGGCCCGCTCACCGGCTCCATCGCCCACCTGGGCAAGGACGACGAAAACGGCGTGGCGCTCGCCATCGAGCACGCCAACGCCAAAAAGCTCGTCATCGGCGGCCAGCCCATCACCTTCAAGATGATGAGCGAAGACGACCAGGCCGATCCGAAGGTCGGCACCACCGTCGCCCAGAAGCTGGTCGATGCCAAGGTCGCCGCGGTTGTGGGCCACCTGAACTCCGGCGTCACCATCCCCGCCTCCGACATCTACGCCAAGGCCGGCATCCCGGTGATCTCGGGTTCCGCCACCAACCCGGACCTGACCGAGCGCAAGCTGACCAACGTGTTCCGCACCGTCGGCCGCGACGACCAGCAGGGCCCCGCCATCGCCGCGTACATCGCGGGCGAGCTCAAGGGCAAGAAGGTCGCGATCATCGACGACAAGACGTCGTACGGCGAAGGCATCGCCAACGAAGTGGAAAAAACGCTCAAGGCCGCCAAGGTCAACATCGTGGCGCGCGAGCGCACCACCGACAAGGAAACCGACTTCAAGGCCGTGCTCACGAAGATCAAGGGCAAGAACCCCGACGTGATCTTCCACGGTGGCATGGACGCCACGGGCGGGCCGATGCTCAAGCAGGCTCGCGAGCTGGGCATCAAGGCCGTCTTCGCCTTCGGCGACGGCGCCTGCACCAACGAGATGAGCAAGCTCGCCGGTGCCGCCTCCGAGGGCATGGCCTGCTCACAGGCCGGCCTGCCCGCGCAAGCCGCGAGCAAGGAGTTCAAGGATGCCTTCGTGGCGAAATACGGCGAGATCAAGCAATACGCGCCGTATTTCTACGACGGCGCCATGGCGATGGTCGAGGCGATGAAGAAGGCCGATTCGGTCGACCCGGCCAAGTTCACGCCGATGGTGGGCCAGGTGAGCTTCACCGGCGCCACCGGCACCGTGGCCTTCGACGCCAAGGGTGACCGCAAGGATGCGGAAATGACCATCTTCCGCATGGGCAAGGACGGCAAGATCATCCCGGTAGCGATCGTGAAGAACGGCGTCTCGGCGCCTTTTGTCGCCGCCCCCGCCGCAGCACCGGCCGCCCCCGCGGCGCCCGCAGCACCGGCGAAGGAAGAACCGAAGAAAGAAGAAGCCAAAAAATAAGAACTCGAAGGGACGGAGCAAGGCAACAAGAACAACAACAGCACGCTCAGGGACGGCACCTTCACGGTGCCGTTTTTTTTGGTCTCGCCCGAGGACGATTTGCGTAGAATCGGCTCGTGGATATTTTCCTGCAGCAGGTCGTCAACGGCCTGACCCTGGGATGTGTGTACGCCGTAGTGGCACTCGGCTACACCATGGTCTACGGCATCATCCAGCTGATCAATTTCGCCCACGGCGAGGTGGTGATGATCGGGTGCATGGTCGCCTTCTCGGTGATCGTGGCCCTCGCCCCCATGGGCCTGCCGCCGCTGGTGATCGTGGCCGCGGGCATCCTCGCCGCCGTTCCCGTCTGCATGGCCGTGGGCTACATCGTGGAGCGCGCCGCGTACCGCCCGCTGCGCAACGCCCCGCGGCTGGCCCCGCTCATCACCGCCATCGGCATCTCGATCATCCTGCAGCACCTGGCCCTGCTGGTCTGGAGCCGCAACATCATCGCCTTCCCGCAGATCATCGAGCTCAGGCTCTTCCGCCTGGGCGGCACCGAACACAGCGCGGCGATCTCCAACATCCAGGTCGCGATCATCCTCACGTCGGTGGCGATGATGGCCGGGCTCATCGCGCTGGTCTACCGGACGAAAATCGGCATCGCCATGCGCGCCACGCAGCAGAACCCGCAGGTCGCGGGCCTCATGGGCGTCGATATCAACGGCGTGATCTCGTTCACCTTCGTGATCGGCGCGGCCCTCGGCGCCATGGCGGGTGTGATGGTGGGGACGTATTACGGCATCGCGCACTACCAGATGGGATTCCTGCTCGGGCTCAAGGCCTTCTCCGCGGCGGTGCTGGGCGGCATCGGCAACATCGCCGGCGCGGTACTGGGCGGGATATTGATGGGGCTCATCGAGGCGCTGGGCGCCGGCTACGTGGGCGACTGGACCAACGTGTGCCTGCTCGACCGCTTCCTTCCCGGCTTCACCACCATCTGCGCATCGAGCCCCGAGGCGAGCCTTTTCGGCAGCAACTACAAGGATGTCTATGCGTTCATTGTGCTGATTCTCGTGCTCGTCTTCCGGCCGCAGGGGCTGCTGGGCGAGCGTGTCGGCGACCGGGCTTGATCATGCGTTATCGAGTCATCCAGTCAGTAAACCCCTGGAACACGGATGAAACGGATAACAACGGATGAGCACGGATATTGGATTGAAGGGAAATACAGCGATAACTGCGGCCGTGATTGGCGCGGCGTATCGCGTTTCCAACGAGTTGGGCGTGGGTTTCCTCGAGAAAGTCTGCGAAAACGCGTTGGCTTTGGAGCTTCGTCGCGATAGCCACGTTGTCGAGCAGCAGAAGCAGATCGAGGTTTGGTACAAAGGTGAGCAGGTTGGGATGTATCAAGCCGACCTGGTCGTTGATGGAACGGTTGTCGTCGAACTCAAGGCGGTATCGGGCCTCGAGCGTGTCCATCGCGCGCAATGCCTGAACTATCTGCGGGCGACGCGCCTGGAGACCGGATTGGTCCTCAACTTCGGTCGCCCGCACGTCGAAGTCCAACGCGTCGCGGCCGGTGCACCATGACTTCCCGCATCCGTGTTCATCCGTTGTTATCCGTTTCATCCGTGTTCCAAAGGTTTACTACCCGATGAACTCGATGGCGTCATTGCGGCACCATCCCCACGCACGATGGATCGGCCTGGCGCTCATCGTCGTGGCGCTCATCGCGCTGCCGTTTGTGCTGGCGATGGCAGGCACCGCATGGGTGAGGATCACCAACCTCGCCATCCTCTTCGTGCTGCTCTCGCTCGGGCTCAACATCGTGGTGGGTTTCGCGGGGCTGCTGGATCTCGGCTACATCGCCTTCTATGCGGTCGGCGCGTACGTGTACGCGCTGCTGGCCAGCCCGCACTTCGGCCTGCACCTGCCGTGGTGGATGATCCTTCCCATCGGCGCGGCAGTCGCGTGTTTCTTCGGCATCCTGCTCGGCACGCCCACGCTCAAGCTGCGCGGCGACTACCTCGCCATCGTCACGCTCGGGTTCGGCGAAATCATCCGCATCTTCCTCAACAACCTCTCGGAACCGTTCAACCTCACCAACGGCCCGAAGGGCATCACCACGATCGACTCCATCAAGCTCTTCGGCATGGATTTCGCCACCGACACGCGCGTCGGCTCGCTGATGATGTCGGGCACGATCAAGTACTACTACTTCCTGCTCGCGGTGCTGGTGGTTGTCATCATCGTCAACCTGCGCCTTCAGAACTCGCGCATCGGCCGCGCGTGGGAGGCGATCCGCGAAGACGAGCTCGCCGCCCGCTCCATGGGCATCAACACCCGCAACATGAAGCTGCTGGCCTTCGCCATGGGCGCCTCCTTCGGCGGGGTGGCCGGCGGCATCTTCTCGTCGATCCAGGGCTTCATCAGCCCGGAAAGCTTCATCCTCACCGAAAGCGTGATGGTGCTGGCGATGGTGGTCCTCGGCGGCATGGGCAACATCTGGGGCGTGGTGCTGGGCGCCATCCTGCTGTCGTTTGTCCCGGAAATCCTGCGCTACACGGTCGAGCCGGTGCAACGCATGCTCTTCGGGCGCTCGATCATCGACCCGGAAGTCATCCGCATGTTGCTCTTCGGCCTGGCGATGGTGGTGATGATGTTGTTCCGGCCCGCAGGGCTGATGCCGTCGGCGCTGCGCAAGCGGGAGCTCACCGCGCCCGCACCCGCGCCCGCGCCCTGAAATGAACGCCCCGGCCGCCGCCCCCGCAACCCGCATCCTTGAAGTGGACCGCGTCACGCGCCGCTTCGGCGGCCTCACCGCGCTTTCGGAGGTCAGCTTCGCCATCAACCGCGGCGAAATCTACGGCCTCATCGGCCCCAACGGCGCGGGCAAGACCACGCTTTTCAACGTGCTGACCGGCCTCTATCGCCAGGACGAAGGCACCGTCACCTTCGAGGGCGCGCAGCTGCGAAACGCCACGCCGGACCGCATCGCCCACCTGGGCATCGCGCGCACGTTCCAGAACATCCGCCTCTTCGCCAACCTCTCCGCGCTGGAAAACGTGATGATCGGGCGCCACGTGCGCACACACGCGGGCGTGGTCGGGGCGATTCTGCGCGGCCCCGGCACGCGCGCCGAGGAAGCAGCGATCGAAAAACGCGCCCACGAACTGCTGGAATACGTCGGCATCCCGGCGCGAGGCAACGAGCTTGCCAAGCACCTTTCCTACGGCGACCAGCGCCGGCTGGAAATCGCGCGCGCCCTGGCCACGGATCCGCGCCTGCTCGCCCTCGACGAACCGGCGGCGGGCATGAACGCCACGGAAAAACTCGACCTGCGCAAGCTCCTGGAGGCGATCCGTCGGGATGGAATCACGCTGCTGCTGATCGAACACGACGTGAAGCTGGTGATGGGCCTGTGCGACCGCGTGCTGGTGCTCGACTATGGCCGCAACATCGCCGAAGGCGTGCCGCGCGACATCCAGAAGGACCCGCGCGTGATCGAAGCCTACCTCGGCACCGGCCACGCCACGCCGCCACCGCCGCCGCCCACGCCCGGGCCCCGATGAGCCTGCTGAAACTGGAGCAGCTCCAGGTCTCCTACGGCGGCATCCGCGCCGTGAAGGGCATCGACATCGAGGTCGGCCAGGGCGAACTGGTGTGCCTGATCGGCGCCAACGGCGCAGGCAAGACCACCACGCTCAAGGCGATCACCGGCCTCGTGCCCGCCGCATCGGGGCGCATCGTCTACGACGGGCAGGACATCGCGGGACTGCGCGTGCACCAGATCGCGCGCCGGGGCCTGGCGCTGGTGCCGGAAGGCCGCGGCGTCTTCGCGCAGCTCACCATCGAGGAAAACCTGGCCATGGGCGCCTATGCGCGCAACGACCGCGCCGGCGTGGCTGCCGACGTTGAGCGGTCGTTTGCGCTTTTCCCGCGCCTGAAGGAGCGGCGCGCACAAACCGCGGGCACGCTTTCGGGCGGCGAGCAGCAGATGCTGGCCATCGCGCGCGCGCTGATGGGCCGCCCCAGGCTGCTGCTGCTCGATGAACCGAGCATGGGCCTGGCCCCCCTGATGGTCGAGCGCATCTTCGAGGTGATCCGCACCGTGGCGGCCGAAGGGGTGACCCTCCTGCTGGTGGAACAGAACGCCCGCCTCGCCCTGGAAACCAGCCATCGCGGCTACGTGCTGGAAGGCGGGCTGGTCGCGGTCAGCGGCCAGGCGCGATCGCTGCTGGGCGATCCCCGCATCCGCGAGGCTTACCTGGGCGAATAGGCCGTGTGGGCTACACGTGTAATCCCGACGGTGAGCCGGATCACTGACGGCGCCGGCGCGGGATAGCACAATGAGAAGGTCATGAATCCCGCCCGCCTACGCAAGTCCGCCCTTCTCGCACTGGCCGGAGCAGCCCTGCTGGGCACGCTCGCGTTCCTGTTCGTGAAGACGCAATCGGCCGGCTACAAGGACGATGCCCAGGCGCTCGCCCTGCTGCGCGAACTGCGCGACATGGACGCGGGCTGGGATGTGGACGGCATGCGCCTGGCCAACGATTTCAATCCCACGCAGGCCTCGGTGGCCGATCGCAGCCGGATCGTGTCGCGCATCTTCCAGGAGCTGGAACACGGCGCGGCGCGCACCTCGGCAGGCTCGCAGATCCCGGCCTTGCGCGCCGGAATGGCGGAAAAGCAGGTCGCCTTCCGGGCGCTGCGCGCAGCCCACGGCCAATCGCTGGAAAGTCTGGTGGCCGCGCGCGAGGCGCTGGCCCACCTGGTCACCCAGGCCGCCACCTCCCGGGCGCGCAACCCCACCGCCCTGGAAGCCGCCGCCGCCCTCGTCGGCCAGGTCGAACAGCTGCGCGGCGCGCTGCGCGCCGCGCAGCTGTTCGAC
>Ga0163150_10004479_pt1 | contig 18644 bp, 12 predicted proteins | sample OliLakLV19P2IB_FD_148628 | JGI IMG/M metagenome (GOLD analysis project Ga0163150, IMG submission 148628) | Freshwater microbial mat bacterial communities from Lake Vanda, McMurdo Dry Valleys, Antarctica - Oligotrophic Lake LV.19.P2.IB | ecosystem: Environmental > Aquatic > Freshwater > Lake >...
CCATGAGGCGGAGCAATTGGGCCGCGCTAAGAGCTCGTATACAAATAACTTGAGCAGTTTCTTAGCCACGGATGGAACTCAGCCCGGCATAGCCGGAACCAAAATCGACAAGGACCGGGCGAGTGCGACAAGCCGTTGCCGCGAGGCGCCACATCACCTGCTATTGATCGACGCGAAAAACACGAGAATCGCGAAAGAACGAAAGAACGAAAGAACGAAAGAACGAAAGAACGAAAGAACGAAAGAACGAAAGAACGAAAGAACGAAAGAACGAAAGAACGAAAGAACGAAAACGCGAAAGTTCAGCAGCTCGAAGTGTCCTTTGCGCTTGCGTTCCGTCGTGATCTCTTCGTAAGTTGCAAACCATCGATACCCTTTTTCACTGACCGCTCGGGGCGACAAGTATTCAAGCATCGCGCAGCCACGTTCAACCGCGTCGCGGAGGACAAACACGAGGAAACGTGGACAGGATAACAGGATTGACAGGAGAGGATCGAGGAATGCGGACGAGGATCTCTTCGCCGTCTCCTCATCCTGTCCATCTTGTTAATCCTGTCCCTCTGTCGTAATGGTTTCGCGTTTTCGTGCTTTCGCGATCTCCGTGTAAGTTGTGTACCAATCCCAGTCCCGTCACACGACCGCAGAAGGCGGCACGAAAATCCGCGCAAGGCGCGTGCAAATTCAATGTTTGTAATACGGACGAAAGACGGCTTTAAGGAAATCGATTGTACCGCGGATGAACGCCGATAAACGCGGATGAAAACGGACGAGACTATTGGGTTTCTTGTTCCAGACTTCATATCCGCGTTAATCGGCGTTCATCCGCGGTACAATTCCTTCTTCAATTCCGTGTTCAATCCGTGGCAAATTGAACAGGTTATTCATGCGCGGATCCTAAGTGGTCGCGGGGGCCGGGCCTGCGGGCACAATCCGAGCCAGGTCGTCCAGCCAGCATTCCAGCAGCGTGGCCTGGTTGGCATTGCGGTCGACGTGGGCAATCGCTTCCAGGCAGCGATCGACGCTTGCCGCCGCCGCATGCTCGTCCAATCGTCCGGCGGAAATCGCCGCGGCGACCGCCGCCCGCAAGTCGGGATCATCCGCCGCTGGCGCGCCGCATAGCCCCCGCACGACGTGCCGGTAGAACTCGATCGCGAAACGAATCACCTGCCGCGCGCGGCCGCGCCGCGCCGGCGCTTCCTTGCCCGCCTCGTCGATGAATGGCCCCAGGATCTTGGCCAGGCCCACGGTATCGGGCTGTGGCTCGGCCAACCGCTTCATCAATTCAGCACGGAATGCCCACAGCCGCGGATCGGAAATCTCCACGGCTTGCGCGAAGCTGCCCTCGCTGTAGTCGGCCAGGCGCGACGCCTCCGTGCGGTCGGTGACGACGCCCTGGGCCACGAGCAGGTCGGCGACGATCTCCCGCGCGAGCGGCCGAAAGCGCACGATCTGTGCGCGCGAGCGAATCGTAGGCATTTGTCTCTCGGCGCTGGTGCCCACCAGGATCATCACGGAACGTGGCGGTGGCTCTTCCAGCGTCTTCAACAGGCAGTTGGCGCCTTCCTCGTTGAAATGGTCGGCGTCGTCGATGATGGCGACGCGCCGCCCGCCCATGAACGGCTTCAGTGCCATGTCGTGGCACAGCCCTTCCTGCATTCGCTTTTCCTTCGAGCCGATAAACAGCTCGACGGGAATAACGCTCTTGTCGACCGGCTTGGCGACCAGGTGCAGATCGGGGTGCGTGCGCGCGACGACCTGCTGGCAACTCGCGCACGTGCCACAGGGATCGAGCTGTTCGACCGGACGCTCTTGGCACAAAAGTGTCTGGGCCAGCTTGAGCGCAAAGGTGCGTTTGCCGATCCCACGCGGCCCGACGAACAGAAACGTGCTGGCCAATCGGTTCCGCGCCAAGCTGGCGCGGAAACGCTCGACCACGTCGTCGTGTCCGATGATGCCGTGCCAGGCCATGGGGCGGAGTGAGGGGTGAAATGTGATGGGTGAGGGGGGAGACTTCGTAGATGGCTTACGTGGATACGTTGCGGCTGACCGCGTTCATTCTAATGCGACGCCTGCTGCGCGTTGAGGGTGTGGCTTATCGCGGCGCGAATATCCGCATGGACTGCGTCGACCGTCTGAGCGGCGTCGATGACCGCGATTCTCTCGGGCCGCCGAGCCGCTTCGCTCAAGAAACCCTCGCGCAGCCGCACGCGATATGTGTCGCCTTGCTGCTCCATGCGGTCCAACGGCCGATTCATCCGCGCCGCCGCGATTTCCAGCGGCACGTCCAACAGCAGCGTGAGATCGGGTTCGACTCCGGCGGTTGCCACGCGGCCTATTTGCCAGAGATTTTCAACGTCCAGTCCGCCGGCGTGTCCTTGGTACACCACATTGGCTAGCAGGAAGCGGTCGCACACGACTGTCTTGCCCGTCGCCAGCGCCGGCGAGATGACCTCTGCGACTAGTTGCGCTCGGGCCGCCATGTAAAGGAGCATTTCGCTGGTGCGGGCGATGGGGGCTTGCCGCGAGTCGAGTAGGATCTGGCGAATCGCCTCACCCAGCGGCGTGCTGCCGGGGTCGCGGCAGGCGACAACCTCGTGCCCGGCGGAGCGCAGCCAATCGGCCAACAGCCCAAGCTGGGTGCTCTTACCCGTGCCGTCGATGCCGTCGAGCGTGAGGAACATGCCGAAAAATCATCCAACCGGTGGTGAATTACGAAACGTCTTGCCGCATTGTACCGCCCGGGTTAAGCCACGCGAGCGCCGCGCCAACGACCATCAGACCGATCGACCAGAGCGCCTCCCACGAACTATTTTCGATTGAATGGGCGAGGCTGGCATACACGATCACCGCGCAGCCCGCGCAAAACACGAGCGGAGGCAGCGGATAAAGCGGCACGCGATAGGGCCGGGGATGATTCGGTTCGCGACGCCGCAAGGCGAATAGCGACACGCCCGAGGCTAGCAGGAAGGACCAGAACACCGGTTGCGTAAAGATCACAAGCTGCTCGAAGGCGTCTTTTCCCTGGCTGTTTTGTCCAAACGACCGGAATCCGAGCACCACGGCCAACGTGGTCGCCGCTTGAATCACCAGCGACCAGGCCGGCGTACCAAACCGCGGGCTCCAACGACCCACCAGGGCGAAGAATGGATGGTCTTGCCCCATGGCGTAATAGATGCGCGCGCCGGTGAAGATCATGCCGTTGATCGCCCCCAAGGTCGAAATGCAAATCAGCAGACTGATGAGCTTGCCGCCCACATCGCCCAGCGCCAGAGCGGCCACGTCGGCGGCCACGGCCTCGCTTTTGCCCACGCCCTGAAAGCCCAGCGCATGGACGAACGCGATATTGGCCAAAAGGTAGATGCCCATCACCGCGGCGGTGCCGAGAGCCAGCGCACGGAGAATATTGCGCGAGGGATCGCGAACCTCGGCCGCGACAAAGGCCATGTCGTTCCAGCCGCCGTAGGTGAAGACGATGAAAATCATCGCCAGAAACATGCTGGACCGGTGCTCGGTGGTAGTGGCCACGGCCTCAGTCGCCAAGCCAGTTGCCGCCACGTCGGACGCCGGCGCCGTAAACAGTAGGCCAATGGCGAATACGCTCAGCAGCCCCAAGACCTTTGCGCCGGTGAGCACGTTTTGCGTCCACTTGCCTTGCCGCACGCCCAAAACGTTGACCAGCGTGAGCACGACGACGGGACACGCCGCCAGGACCGCGAACTGGCCGCTCGTCAGTGCTCCATTGGGCGAGAGGAGCTTTGCCGCATAGCGGGCAAAGATGTAGGCCATTGCACCGATCGAGCCGGGCCGAATGACCCACAGTTGAGCCCAGGCAAAGAGAAATCCCATCGCAGGGCCGAAACCGCGCTTCAGGTAGACATAGTCGCCGCCGTCGGCCGGATAGGCGGTGGCCAACTCGGCGAAGCACAGTGCGCCGATCAATGCGAACGCGCCGCCGGCCGCCCAGAAGGCCAGCAACCAGGCGGTCGAAGGAACATTCTGGGCCACCAGCGGCGTCGTCTCGTAAAGCCCCGAACCGATGATGATGCCGACGATGATCGACGTCGTGTCGTAGAGGGTAAGCTGCCGCCGCGGCGCGGCAGGTCCGTCAGGCGCTACGGGATGGCCCCCCGTGGGAGAATGCCGCGGGTTGTTGGACATGAGCGAAGCTGCGCCGCGAGAATTTGAGCCAAACGATTCCTCGCGTCGCACTATAGCGGCTGCAGCGGTGCGCGTCACGTAGGCAGCGGAACGCGCCAAAGACGAAAAAAATCCTCACATCCGCTTGCCGCGATAGACCTTCACGGGAGAGCCGTCGGCCAATAGCGCCGAAACGGGCTTATGGCGGAGCACCTGGGCAAGTTCGCGTCCATAGTACGGCTCGGCCGCCTCTGAAAGTCGGGCCGAAAGTTTGGCCGATTGCACGGGCCAGATGCGCCAGGGCCGATGCGCGACGCGGTACTCGACGCAACCCCCATCGCGTTGACGAGTGTAGGCCCAATAATGCTCGACGATGAATTCCGCGAGTGAATCGGCCGGCGGCGGGGATGGTGCGCCGCTGCCATGCACATTGAAGCCGTGCCAGGTTCGCTCGCTTCGCCAGGCGTATTCGGCGTCGATCAAATGACGTTCCTCTGCCGTGGGCGAAGCAACTCCATTCTGCGAGTCGATCGTCACCCGGTGCCGCATCGGCAGCGTGACGTATTGCTCGTTGTAGACCCAGCGCGCGACGCTCGAAACGGCCCAGCGAGGGCAGATTTCCTTGACGAACACGACGCCTCGACGGACGTGACGGCCGACGCGGCGAACCACATAGAACCGCAGATTCACTTCCTCGAAGTTGCGATGAAACGGAATCGGCAGGCCCAGGAGCCGCACGTCGAGAAACTGAAAGCCCACCATGCTGACGTAGGTCTTCCCGCCGTGGGAATCCAGCTCCAGGCCCGGCGGCACAAGCGGCGCGAGCACGTCGGGGTCGATCTCCCAAGAGAGCATGGCCAGATTGCGCCACTGGGCAGTGAGGAAGACGCCTTCGGTCGGCTCGGACAGTGGTTCGACTGACCGGACGGCGGAGAGTTTGGCCGAGTATTCCGCACGAGGCTTATGTGGACCGGGCGGCGCAACGTCGTTAGCGAGCGTCGGGGAGGCGCGAAGCATGCTCGAATCTCCTGGCCATGCGTGTGTCCGGCGAGGACTCTGCACTCCGGACCGCAAGCCGCCAGGGGTATTAACCGCCGCTTACGAATTGGTCGAATAGCCGTTTGTAGTGACCCGATTTATCGGGTCCGGAAAACTCCGCACATGTCACAATTTTTCCGGACCGCATGACTGCGGTCACTACGAGCTTTTCTTCGCATCAACCTTACCGATTGAACAAAAACGCCGGGCTGTTGAGCAATGCCCAGGCCAGGTCCTGCGCGCCCTGCAAGCGAGACTGACCTTGCAGCGCTTGGGCCGTGGAAACCAGCCCCGCAAGCTTCTGGTACTCCGCATCGACCGTGAGGTAATGCTTGGCCAGCTCCGCCTTTTGCTCAGCCGTGCGGGCATCGGGCGCGACGGCCAGGATTTTTGCAATCGGGGCGGGCAGATCATCGAGCTTCAGCGGCCGCTTCGACGACGTGACCGAAACTCGAACGCGACCCAACGTGTGCTGTTGGCCATACTGCTGATCGAGCACAAGAACGAGCGTGCTGCCGCCGGCCACACCAGCGTCTTCGGTCGTCTCGAAGATTGCAGCGTGTGACTTACCGAACTCCGGCGAAACTGCCCAACCCGTCTTGGTGTCGCCATCGATGGCCGCCGCCACGGGCCAATCCTGCTGCGAGAAGTCGGCCACGCCGCCGCGTAATGCGACCGGCTTGGCCGCAGCCGTGTCGGCTCCCGCGGTTGCCGGCGCGATGGAAACGCGCAACTCGCTTAGGACCAGATTGCCGTTTACCGCGCGGCCGGGACCACCAGCGGGCAAGCTCGCATCGGACATGGCTTCCATGCGAATGCCGGTGATGCCAGCTAGTTCCGTCTTTCCGACGAGCGTGTACGTGTCGGTCGGCGGCGCCGTGCCCGAGAGAAGCCATGAGCCGTCAGGCTGCTTGGCCAAGGTTGCTCCGCCGGCGCTGGTGGCGGTGGCCATGTCGAGCGTCGTCCAAACCGCCGGTTGTTGCTGCTTTTCCCACTCGGCCTGTCGAGCGGGCAACTTGTTTTTCTCGAAGTCGGCCAGCAGCGCGACTTGCTGCTCGTGCTCGTGTGCCGCGTCCCTGATCGCTGCCGCGCCCGAGGCCAGTTCTTCGGGGGTAGGCTGACGGCAGAGGATCGAAACGTAAAGCTCGTCGACGACCTTGGCGTCGTCGGGCTGGGCGGCAACGAGTTTGGCGATGCGATTGCTGGGGTCGGCAATGGCGTCGGCGAGCGTTGGTCCGTTGACCAGATTCAGGGCCTGGCCGAGCATCACGCCGGTGCTGCGCTCGCACTCGCAGGCGCTCTCGCGCGGCGGGCGGCCGAAGAGGGCCAAGAAGCCGTCGGCCAGTTCAACGCCGCTATCGGGCAATTGAGCCGCGTGGAAACCGACGGGCACGCCCGGCAGGTTACTCACCGCTCCGGTGACGGCATGCACCGCGTCGAACAACGTCTCGGCCGGCAGACGGCGTGCGACCGCATGCGAGTAGTTGACTTCGTCGTCCTGGTTCCATTTGTTGGTCGTGAGCGAGTGCTGGTACACGCGCGATTTGCAGATCGTACGGAAGACTTCGCGGACGTTGAAGCCACCGTCGACGAAGTCCTTCGTGAGCCGGTCGAGCAGGGCCGGATTGCTGGGCGGATTGCCGGCGCGAATGTCGTCGATGGGCTCGATGATGCCGGGACCCAGCAAGTAGCTCCAAATGCGATTGACGTAGCTCTTGGCGAAGTAGGGGTTTTCCTTGGTGGCGATCCAGTGCGCCAGTTGTTCGCGACGCGACGCGTCGTCGGTCTTCGCGCCTGCCACATCGTAGGGGAATTTCGGCGGCGCGACCGTGCCGGTGCGGATGTGCGTGACGTCGCCCGTGGGCTGATCGTAGATCACTTCGACTAGCGGCAAAGGCTGCTCCACGGCGCTGCCGCCGATCTTCTTGTCGGCGAACTCCGGCGCGGTCTTGCGACCCACTTGCGCGAAGTAGGCGGCCATGCTGTAGTACTGGTCCTGCGTCCAGCGCTCGAAGGGGTGATCGTGGCACTTGTTGCAATTGAAACGCACGGCCAGGAACAACTGAGTCGTGTTTTCCATGGCGTCGCCCGGCTCGCGGAGCACCTTGAAGTACGAAGCCGGCGGATTTTCCAAGTTCGAGCCGCCGGCCGTCAGCACGCGGTACACGAACTGGTCGTAGGGCAGATTGTCGGAGAGCGCTTGGCGAATCCAACGGCGGAAGGTCCAGGCGCCTTCTTCGCCCAGGAACTTACGATTGACCTGCAAGAGATCGGCCCATTTGTTGGTCCAATGCTCGATGAACTCGGGCCCGCCGATCAGGCGGTCGATCAGTTCGTCGCGCTTGACCCTCGATTCGCGCGTGTCGGCCAGAAACGCCCGGATTTCGTCGGACTGCGGCGGCAAGCCGGTCAAATCCAAGTACACGCGACGGATGAATTCGGCATCGTTGCACAATTCGCTCGGCAGGACTTTGACCTTTTTCAGCTTGTTGTAGACCAGCGTATCGAGATGTGTGAATTCGGGCACGTCTTGCCATACAAAGCCGCTGCGGTCGCCCATCACGACGACCGTGGTCGCCGCGTACGAACCTTCGTAACGGGCTAGTAGCGAGGCCTCGCCGCGTCGGGTGCCGGTAGCCAGGCCTTGCTTATCGACTTCCACGACATCGGTGAGGCTGCTTTCCAGGAATGCCTCGGCCGTGACATCGCGAACCGTGCCATCGGCGTACGTGGCGGCGACGATCACTTGCTGCTTCATGCCCGGCAATGGGATCTCGGGATTCTTCGGAAGGACCTCGATGCTGGTGACGCGCGGCGCCTTCAGGTCGAGCTTTACACCGGCGGCGATCCAACTTCGCAACAGCTCATAGTAGGGTTCGCCGGGACGCGAGAGCACGCCGCCCACGTGTGGCACACTTCCCGAGAACTTCAACAGCATCAGGCTTTGGTCGGGGGCCGCGCGATTGAACCGCCGGCCGGCCATATCGTCGGTCAGGGCACGGTAATCGAAGAGAGGATCGTAGCCTCGCAACGACAGCTTGAAGCCGTTCTTGCCATTGGCCGCTCCGTGGCACGTGCCTGCATTGCAGCCCATCTTGGACATCGCAGGCGTCACGTCGCGGACAAAGTTGACCGGGTAGTCGTCTTTCTGGCCGGTGACGACGACTGGCACGACAAGGCTTTGACCATCGAGGGAGAACTTCAATTCGGCCTTGCCGTCCGACTGCGGACGCACCTGGCGGGTGGGAGAAACCTTCACGGATTCCGCCGGCTGCTCGAGCTGCGCGATCCGAGTGACGTCGACGCGTAGGCCGTCGGCAAGCACGCCGGTCAGCAGCAACTGCGAGTAGTCGTACTTGTGCTTGAGGTGAATTGACGCGGGATTGGCTTCGATCTTGGTGACCTTCGCGCCCGGCGGAAGTTGCTCGGCAGCAGGTTGAGCCGTGGCAGATTTCTCCACGACGGCCGGTTGATCGGCACGCGCCCAAGTGGGAGCGGCCAACAAGTACGCCACGGAGAGGCCAGTCAGGCAAACGCCGCGCAAATGGACGCGGCGAGTAGCAGCATTCGCGGATTCAAGTTTCATGTCAGCATCCTACCCTTGGTTCACTCGCCACGCCCCACGCTGTGACTTCATCCCGGACGTTTCAACGATTCTTTCCCAACGACTGCATCTGCTCGCGACTATTTTCCGCCGGCTTGAGCAACCGCCGCGGGCGTAATCGGCACCGCCACGAATTCCCTCACAAGTTTGCCTGTGTCAGGGTCGTAGAGCCGCACGATCCCATCGAAGCCCGCCGCGGCCACTTGCTTGCCATCGGGTCGGAAGGCCACGCTGTAGACCGGGCCGTTTTTATCGCCAAAGCGCGAGACCAACTTGGCGTCGGCCTCCTGGTAGACCCGGGCTTCGCCCTGGCCGTCGTTGCTGCTGCCCACGACGATCCGCGTCCCATCGGCGCTGTAGCGAGCCGAGAAGATACGGCCGGGCAGGCCGTCGAATTTGCGGATCAGGTTGAAGTCGTCACCGATCACGCGGGCCTTGGTGCGGAACATCTGGTAGATCTTCGGTTCCCCGTCGGCCCCGCCGACGAGGAGCTCGTCTTTCTTTGGATTCCGGTCGACGGTGATCAAGCCACCCTTGAGCGCGCCGGGCGTGATGCTAGTGATGTTGTCGACAAATCGTTCAGTGGCCACTTCGTTGAGCTTCATTGAGCGATCGCGGCTGACCGAGATCAGGTGCGAATTGTCGGTCGAGAACACGGTGTCGATCGCCCAATCGTTATGCGCGCCCTGGAAGAACACCTGCTTGCCGGTTTCGGCATCGATGGCCCGGACGGTATTGTCCGAGCAGCCGAAGGCAATTTTCTTGCCGTCGCTCGACCAGCTTACGCCGTACACGGTATCGAAAGTGACCGGCACCGAAAGCAGCAACTCGCGCTTGGCGACATCCCAAACCTGCACTTCGCCCATCCGACATGGCGAGCCGCCGGCCACCGCCAGCCGTTTTCCATCCGGCGAGAACACGGCCGACTCGATTCGCTCGGACAGGCCGACCAGCCGTGCAACAGGCGGATCTGATGCGGCAGCATCCACCTTATGCAGAAGCACTTCGTGGTAACCGCTGACAGCCAGCAGCGCGCTGTCGGGTGAGTAATCGACGCTTGTAAGGACGGGCGGCAGCGAGTAGACCGGCGGATGCTTCATGTCGATTTGAACGGCCGCCATCTTCGGCGTGTCATCGACCGCTCCTTCGGCAATCCAGCGGCGGACCAACTCCACCTGATCCTTCCGCAGTGGGTCACCCCCCTTGGGCATGGCGGGCGGCTCTTTGCCGCTGGGAAGAATCTGCGACAAGAGCTCGCTCTTGTCGGGATCGCCTGGGACGATCCCAGGGGCTTCGCTCTCGCCACCCTTCTTGAGCCCTTCAAGGCTGGTCATCACGAAACCGCCTGAGGGCTTGGCCGGTTGATGGCAGCCCTGGCAGCGCTCTTGCAAGAAAGGCCGGATATCGTGGTAGAATCGCACTTTGGCGGCTTCAGCGGGCTTGGCCGACGGCTTGTCGTCGGCACGCGCGGCGGTATCGGCTGCGAATGCGCCAGCCGCCAAAAGGAAACAGACGACACCCAGTAGTAAGCGCAAGTCGCTCATCCGCGTCACCTTTCGTGCGATGCTCGTAGGCCGGCGATCGTGACAGGCAAGTACGCGCGTTCAAGTTTCCCAGACGAGTGAACGCTCCGGTCCTTGCGGAGCGCCAGTCGTATCGGGACGTCAGTCTTTGCAGTGCCCGCGAAGCAGCCGCGGACTTTTGTGGCGGGGGCCGCGTCAGTCCGGTAGGAACTGACGCAACCGTAGGTGTAGGTTGGCAAGCTGTACGGAAGCGAAGAAAACCCAACTCGGCCCCTCACTCAGCTCCCTGGCCTGCCGGAATGTAAGTATAAGCAATCCGCTGCCTGCGACGCAAATCGTTTCCGGCCAGCCGGACCCAAGGCCAAGTCGACTGTTTCGGGCCGTGTGAGTCCGTGCAGACTCGCCCCAGACTACGCAATACGCCGCCAATGTCTGAGCACTTCCTGGCAGAGGTCTGCGGGCAAACGTACAATGGATGCGTTGGGACGTCGGATGCCCTACGGCGACTTCGGATGACCAGGTCGGCCTCCGTGGGCAGCAAGCAACCCTCCCTAGGAACCTGCGTACCGTGCTACCCGCTCTACTTCTGGCTGGCGGAATGCTTTGGGGCCAAGTCGAACCGGCCGCCACGGCCCCAGATGCCGCGTCGGCTGCGAAGGCAACTGGCGAAAAGGCGACCGCTGAGAAGGCGGCGGGCGACCTTGCGCCGCAGGTCCGCAAGCTGGTGCGCGAACTCGACGCGGCCGAAAAATCGCGCCGCGACGCGGCCGAGGAGCAGTTGCTCAAGCTGGGGCCCGCCGCACTGAGTCTGTTGCCGGAAGGCGATCAGACCTCGGCCGAGGTCGAACTGCGGCTGGCGCGGATCCGCAACCGGCTCGAACAGACGCAGGGCGAGGCCAGTGTGCAGGCGTCGAGCATCACGCTCGCCGGCGAGGCACTCTCTCTGGCTGACGCGATCGCCGGCTTCGAGAAGCAATCGGGCGACAAGCTGATTGATTTTCGCGAGCAGTTCAATCAACAAGCGGCCGAGAAGACCTTGAAGCTGGATTTAGCTAAAACGCCGTTCTGGCCGGCCCTCGATCAGATGCTCGATCAGGCCGGCATGACAATCTATCCCTATTCGGGCGAAGCCGGCTTGGCGCTGGTGAATCGTTCTTCGAATGAAGCGCCGCGATACAAGCGAGGTTCGTACTCGGGTGCGTTTCGCTTCGAGGCGATGGAAATCACAGCCCGCCGCGACTTGCGCAGTCCGCAACCGCCGCAGTTGTCGTTGCAAATGCAGGTCGCCTGGGAACCTCGCCTGGCGCCGATCGTGCTGTTGCAGCCCGCCGACGCGGTCCTGGCCATCGACGACCAGGGAAAGCCGCTCACGCTTTCCGGTCCCGAGAGTGAGCCGGAGATACCGATCAACCCCGACGCCAGCGCCGTCGATTTGACGGTCGCCTTCAACGCGCCCGAGCGCAGCGCGACGCGCATTGCCAGCCTGCACGGAAAGCTGAACGCCGTGCTGCCAGGGCCCATAACGACCTTTCGATTCGACAAATTGGGCCCCTCGGCCAAAGGGCAAAAGCGGCAGGGGGGCGCGACCGTCGTGCTGGAGCAGGTTCGCCGCAATAATCTGGTGTGGGAAGTGCGGATGCGCCTGGTATTCGACAAAGCCGGCCGCGCGCTGGAGTCGCATCGCACCTGGGTGTTGAGGAACGAGGCGTACTTGGAATCGCCCGACAAGAAGACGATCCGATACGCCGGCCTGGAAACGACGCGACAAGCCGAGAACGAAGTGGGCGTCGCGTATCTGTTCGATGTGGAAGGCGATCTTAAGGATCACACGTTCGTTTACAAGACTCCGACGGCGATCATCCAGGTGTCGTTAGAATACGATCTCAAGGACATACCACTGCCGTGAATTCTCAGTTCTCAATGGATCGGATAGCCATGCACGGCCGTTGGATTGTATGCGGTGTGTGCCTCACCCTGGTGGCTGCACCCCGTGCGGTCTTCGCCCAAGCGCCAAATCTACGGGCCGAACTTCAAGCCATTGGCGCCTTGCAGCCCGACGGCACGGTCGTAGCGCAGATCAACGACGAAAAAATTGACGCCGCAGAGGTCAATCAGCTCATCAAGCGAGCCGTGCGCGGCCAACAGGTTAGCAAGGACGATTTGACCAGGTTGCAAGCGACCGCGCTCGAGACGGTCATTGCGAAGCGTTTGGTGACGAAATTCCTCGATAGCCAGAAAATCACGGTTACCGATGCTGAAGTCGCCGCCACGATCCAAGCCATCAAGAATCAGTTGACGACCCAAAAACGGACCTACGAGGAGTACCTCTCCGCGACCGGCATGACCGAACCGGCGCTGCGCAAGGACAAGGCCTGGGATCTGCGCTGGGCAAAGTTCTGCCAGTCGGTCCTCAACGAGGCCGAGTTGCAGAAGTTCTTCGACGCGCACCGAGCGGACTACGACGGGCGCGAGTTGCACGTCAGCCACATTCTGTTCCGCGCCGACCGGCCGCAACCGCTCGACCAGGAGGCTGCCGAGGCGCTGCAGAAAAAGGCCGAACAGGTGAAGGCAGAAATTGAGTCGGGCAAGATGAGCTTCACCGACGCCGCCACGAAGTATTCCGCGGGCCCCAGCCGCCGCCAAGGAGGCGACCTAGGGTTTATCCCGCGCGCCGGAGTGATGGACAATGCGTTCTCCAAAGCGGCCTTTTCCTTGGAAAAAGACAAAATCAGCCCGCCCGTGGGGTCGGCATTTGGCGTCCACCTGATCCGCTGGACCGAGGCGCGGCCGGGCACGAAGACCCTCAAGGACGTCCAGGCCGAACTCCAACAGGCGGCCGTCCAGGATCTATTCCAGCGGATTGCGGACCAGGTGCGCTCCGATTTGAAGGTCGAGTACACCGGTGAAATCCCGCATATCGATCCAGCGACCAAAAAGCTGGTCGTGCCCGAACGCAAAGCAATTGCCGATAAGGGGGACGCGAAAGCCGGTGATGGCAAGTCAGAAGTTACCAAGCCTGATGAGAAGAAATCGGGCGACGACAAGACAACAGACGCCGCCAAGCCCAAGTAGTCGTGCTGGGGGACGGGCGTCTCGCCCGTTTGTTCGTCTAGTTTCGTCTAGTTGCGATTCTTCCGTTCCCTGGCGGGCGAGACGCCCTTACCCCAACGTGGGCCGTCAACCCGGTTTCGAGTTCGCACGCCACGCTTCCAGCCAGCCGCGCACGCCCAGCGGGTCGCTGTCGTCGCACTCCAACAGTTTGGCGATGACTTTCAACGCCTGTTCCGTCTGGTCGAGCTCGCGCAAGCAGTAGGCTAACCCCTTAGCCGATTCGAGAAACGCCTGATTGGTCGGTAGCCGATAGGGCAGCGGACCGTCGAGTCCCTTCGCGGGCAAGGCCCACAGCCCCAGATCGTAGGCAAAGCCAAAGTGGGCGCGGGCCAACGCCATGTCGCCAGCTTCGAGCGCCAATTCGGCCAGCAACCGATGGGCCTCGATAAAATCGCGACAGTCCGACAGCAGCCAGCGCAGCTCGTCGACGGCCAGTTCAGTTTCACCGGCGTCGATCATCTGCCGGACCTCTTCCAGGTCCTCGCTGCGCTCGACGGCGTCGCGCGGATGCACCAATTCCCATTGGTCGCCCTGGCGGTGTCTGCGGACGCGAACCTGCGTGCGGCGGCCCTTACCAGGCGCATCGTTGACGCGAGCCGGGGGCTTGTCCGCGGGCTGCGTCGCCTTGCGATTTGTTGGTTTGCGGTTTTCTGGCAAGGGAACGTTTCTCTTCGTCGCCGGGCGGCTACGGTATGGAAAGCTGGCGGGCAAATGCGCGGCGCTATGCCTCAGGTCGTCTTGAGTATATCTTGGTCCGGCCTGCACGGCGCGGGGCACACGATTTGAATCTTGTGGCACGCACCGATGGCCGGTTGCGGCAATCCGCAGTTCGCAGATTTAGAATAGGCTCGCCCTTGGCCTCAAAGACTCGACTGGAAGTGCAAGGTCGCGAACTTACGCCCGTCGGGCCGCAATCGCCCGGCTGGCGGCTGGAATTTCGCCGTCGACTGTTGGCCTGGTACCGCCGGCACGCCCGCAAACTGCCTTGGCGGGGAACTCGCGATCCCTACGCGGTTTGGGTCAGCGAGATCATGCTCCAGCAGACCCAAGTGGCCACGGTCATCCCTTACTTCAATCGTTTCCTCGCGCAATTCCCCACGATCCAGGCCCTGGCCACGGCCCGCGAAGACGATGTGTTGCGACATTGGGAGGGCCTGGGCTACTACCGTCGTGCGCGGCAGATGCACCGCGCTGCCCAAGCGATCGTAACCGAGCACGACGGAAGTTTCCCGCGCGATCTCGAATCCGTGCGTCAACTCCCGGGCATCGGGCGCTACACGGCCGGGGCTGTCCTGTCGATTGCTTGTGACGCTCGCGAGCCGATCCTCGAAGCCAACACGATCCGGCTGCTAGCGCGGCTATTGGCATATCGTGGCGATCCGCGCAAGGCCGATGGCCAGCGGCTGCTTTGGCAGACGGCCGAACAATTGCTACCCAAGCGCGGCGCCGGCCGATTGAATCAGGCGCTGATGGAGCTAGGCAGCCTGATCTGCACGCCGCGCGAACCGGCATGCGATGCCTGCCCTGTCGTTGAACTTTGCCCAACCTATTCTGCGGGCCTCACCGCGGTCATTCCCCTGCCAGCCGTCAAGCCGCGGGTGGAAGCGGTGCGCGAGGCGGCCGTGGTTATCCGCCGCAGCGGCCGCGTGCTCTTGATGCGGCGGGGTGAGGGCGAACGTTGGGCCGGACTGTGGGACTTTCCGCGATTTCCCCTGGACGCGGCAAGCGATCCCGCGCTATCGCGCGAGCTAACCGACAAGGTCGCCGCCGCGGCGGGGTTGTCGATCGAACCCGGCGAGCACATCGCGACGCTCAAGCACGGCGTCACACGATTCCGCATCACGCTGGAGTGTTATTGGGCCGAGTATCGCCGAGTACTTCACCGCGGCCAGCCGCGCGGCGAACAGCTTTGGGTCGCGCCCGCGGCCTTGGGCGACTATCCGCTGAGCATCACGGGCCGGCGACTCGCGCGGTTGATCGCACCCTAGGTATTCAGCCCCTTAGCGTCCCAGCAATTCGTCTACGGCTGCGCCGATGTCGGGGTTGGCCATCAGCGTCTCGCCCACGAGCATGGCGTCGACGCTGGCCGCTTCGAGCCGCAGCACGTCGGCTCGCGTGCGAATGCCGCTTTCAGCGACCAGCACGCATTGATCGGGAACCGAGGTGCGGATCCGCAGCGTGTGATCCAGGTCGGTGATAAAGGTGCGCAAGTCGCGGTTATTGACACCGATCAGAGTGGCGCCCGCGTCGAACACGCGTTGCAGATTCTCCGGCTCGTACAATTCTACCAGCGGCGTCATGCCTAGCGCCACTGCCTCATTGAAGAGCGACCGCAGATAACAATCGTCGAGACATTCGGCGATCAGCAACACCGCGTCGGCCCCTGCCACCCGCGCTTCGAGCAACTGGTATGGATCGAGGATGAAATCCTTACGCAGCACCGGCAAGTCGACTGCCGCACGAACCGCGCGAAGATAGTCCAGCGATCCTTGAAAATACGGCCCATCGGTCAGCACGCTCAGGCAGGTCGCACCATGCTGCTGGTACGTGCGGGCGATTGCGACCGGATCGAAGTCCTCGCGAATCACCCCTCGCGATGGGCTGGCCTTCTTCACTTCCGCGATCAGGCGAATTGGACCGGGCGCTGCCAGCGGGCCAAAGAAATCTCGCACTTTGGGGGCCGCGGCCAACTCGGAGCGCAGCATGGCTTCAGGCCGGGCAACTTTGGCCTGCTCGATTTCAACGCGCTTGGCGGCGACGATTTGGTCGAGGATGGTCATGCGAAGGAGGGGCCAGGGGGCAGGATTCAGGGGACAGGGGGAAAGACACGGTAGCCAGGTTCACGGTAGTCAGGTTCGATGGTCGCGATTCGGGTCTAGATCAATCGGCTCTCTCCGAATTCCTACCCTGATCCCTGCCCCCGACCCCTAGTTCTGTGTCAAACCTTCTTTTGCGCGTAGCGGAACTCGTGAGAGTTCCGTATTACCCTGATTCTGTCGCGAACATCAGAAGTCTCACGACTTCTGCTACCCAAAATCTGAGCATTGACAAAGCCCTAGCCCCTAATGCTTAAAATGTCGTACGCCGGTGAAGACCATGGCGATCCCATGTTCGTTGCAAGCGGCAATCGATTCGTCGTCGTTGCGCGAACCGCCGGGTTGCACCACGGTGGTGACCCCCCCCGCCGCGGCCGCTTGAATTGAATCCGCAAACGGAAAGAACGCGTCCGAGGCCAGCGCGGCGCCCGCGGCGCGGGGCCCCGCCTTTTCCACGGCGATCCGCGTGGAATCGACGCGGCTCATCTGGCCCGCGCCCACCCCCACGAGCGACCGACTATTGGCGAGCACGATGGCGTTGCTTTTCACGAATCGCACCATCGTCCAAGCGAATTCCAGGTCGGTCCATTGCGAGTCCGTCGGCTGCTGTCGCGTGACGACCTTCCACTCGCTACGATTACAAGACAGCACATCGGCCTGCTGGCGGAGGAAGCCTCCATCGAGCTGCCGCAGCTCGAAGCGGAATTCGGCGGGCGCCATCGCGTCCAGCTCGAGCAGACGCACGTTGGCCTTCCACTTGGGCTTTGTAGTGAGCACTTCGAGCGCGGCCGAGTCAAAGCCGGGCGCGATGATGGCTTCGACAAATCGTCCCGGTTCCGCCAGCACTTCGGCGGTCGCCAAATCCAGCGGGCGATTGAAGCCCAGCACCGACCCAAACGCGCTGAGCGGATCGCCATCCAGCGCCTGTCGCGTTGCCTCGGCGAGCACGTTGCCCGTAGCCGCGCCGCAGGGATTGTTGTGCTTGATGACGACGGCCGCCGGTTGAACCAGCGAGCGGACGATGGCCAATGCGCTGTCGAGATCGAGCAGGTTGTTGTACGACAACTCCTTACCGTGCAGTCGTCGGGCCGAAAGCAGATTCACGGCCGCATTACCCTCTGCCGCCCCCCGATCACTGCTACCGCCGACTTCGGCATACAGGGCCGCCTGCTGATGGGGATTCTCGCCATAGCGCAGCGTTTCTTTGAGCTCCAATTGAAGTTGCAGCCGCTCCGGAAACTGTGTTGGCGAGGCAGGCTGTGCAGGTTCGCCGACGTCGTATCGCGAGAACCAGTCCGCAATGGCCCGGTCGTAACCGGCCGTGTGCGCGAAAGCTGCGGCCGCTAATCGCCGGCGCAGCGACTCACTCGTCGCGCCCTTGACTTTGACTTCAGCCAGAATAACTGAGTACTGCCGTGCGTCGGTCGCCACGGCCACGAAGGCATGGTTCTTGGCGGCCGCGCGCACCAGAGACGGACCGCCAATGTCGATCTTTTCAATGGCCTCGGCAGGCGTAACGCCGGATTTGGCGATGGTGGCTTCAAAGGGATACAGATTCACGACGACCAACTCGAAGGGCACGATGCCGTGCTCGTCGAGCCCCTGCATGTCCTCGGGCACGTCGCGGCGGCAGAGGATGCCGCCGAAGACCTTCGGGTGCAGTGTCTTCAGGCGGCCGTCCATCATCTCGGGAAAGCCCGTATAAGCGGCCACGTCGCGAACGATTAGCCCTTGCTCCTCCAGATACTTGCGTGTGCCGCCGGTGCTGAACAATTCGACGCCCACCGCGGCCAGCTCACCGGCGAAATCGGCCAGACCCGTCTTGTCGCTGACGCTGATCAAAGCACGTCGTAGTGGAGGATTCAACATGCGCAAGCTACGCAGGGGGCCAAGAGTGCTGTGAGCTGACGAAGGGCTGGTTCGGCACCGCGGGGTATCGCACGACCAGCGAACCTCTTGGTTTAAGAAGTTGCCAGCCGGCCGTCAACCGAAAGCGCGGAAATGCGCCGCGGCCGCAGGACGAATGAAGACTGCTCGAATTCGAGCACCGCGAGTGGTCGTCGATGACGCAAGGGCGCAAGCCGCGGCCGCTTCGCTTGCCTCGTCTCTACGGCTTGCCAAAAGGATCTTCGACGGGCTTTTCAGCCGGTTTGTCCGTGGGCAGTTCTTTAGCCTTTTCCGCGCCAAAAGGATTGGCCGGGTCGGCGGCGGCAGGGGCGGCCAGTTCCGCGGGCGCGGCCGCATCGGCTGCCGGCTCCACCGGTTCGCCTGCCGCCTTGGTTCCAGGTGCGGCGGCGGCAACAGGAGGCTGCCCAGATGGCCCCGCCGAAGGCGAGTGATAGATCGGCCTCGTCAATTCAACTTCGTGAAAGCACTGCAGCAATCCGGACGGTGTCCCCAGACAAATGCGGTCCG
>Ga0163150_10004482_pt1 | contig 18632 bp, 9 predicted proteins | sample OliLakLV19P2IB_FD_148628 | JGI IMG/M metagenome (GOLD analysis project Ga0163150, IMG submission 148628) | Freshwater microbial mat bacterial communities from Lake Vanda, McMurdo Dry Valleys, Antarctica - Oligotrophic Lake LV.19.P2.IB | ecosystem: Environmental > Aquatic > Freshwater > Lake >...
AAAATCCTGCTCCAACGCCTCGGCTGGGAACTGCCCGCACGCTTGCACAAAAACGTTTTGTAGTGGAAAAACGAGAGGTCGTTTCGTTGCGGCGCAACCACTTACGTCAAACGTTGGGGAAGTTGGGCTAACCTTACGACTCGCACGTCATTCCCGCGTAGGCGGGAATCCAGTGAACCGAAAGTCGGCATTGCGCCACAAAGTTTGCAACCGCCATGCACGAGTTTCTTTCGGCCCTTCCTCTCCGAGTCCCTGGATTCCCGCCTGCGCGGGAATGACGGGTACTGTCGGCAAAAGGTTGATAGAGGTTCTTAGCATCGACGGCGGTTACAATAGCTTCATGCCCCCACGCGCCACGCAAAACGATTCCAAGGACGACGCCACAAACCGTACCGGCCGGGACGCTGCCTCGCGTCCGCCCCGGCGGTTCGCCACGACCCGTTGGAGTGTCGTGGTCGCGGCCGGGCGCACGCCATCGCCCGATACGCGGCAAGCGCTAACGGCGCTCTGCGAAGCCTACTGGTATCCGCTCTACGCCTTCGTCCGCCGCAAGGGTCATTCCGTCGACGACGCGCAGGATCTGACGCAGGCCTTTTTCGGCGAGCTGCTGGAAAAGGATCGCTTGCGGGCGGCCGATAAGGAGCGGGGCCGGTTCCGCGGGTTTCTCTTGGCGGCACTCGAGAACTTTCTGGCCAACCAATGGCGGCGGGCTGGTGCAGCCAAACGGGGCGGCGGGCAACCGGTGATCTCGCTCGATCTCGAACGGGGCGAAAGCCAGTATCGTCTGGAGCCCGCGCATGAGCTCACGCCCGAGAAGCTGTACGAACGGCGCTGGGCGCTGACGATGCTCGAAAACGCGTTGACCCAACTGCGCGATGAATACGCCCGGCGCGAAAAGCTCGACGTTTTCGACCGCTTGCGGGACTGCCTGGGCGGCGATGCGCGAAGCGTGCCCTACGCACAACTGGCGACGGAGTTGGAGATGACCGAGCCGGCGATCAAGGTGGCCGTCCATCGACTGCGGAAGCGCTACCGAGAAATCCTGCGGGCCGAGATCGCCGAGACCGTCAGCTCGCCGGAAGAGATTGACGACGAACTGCGAGCATTGTTTCTCGCGGTAGCCGACTGAAAGGGGTCGGGAGTCGGTGCCGGTAATTCTCTCCACTCAGGCGATCCGCTTCGACGGCACCGAGTCCCGACCCCCTTGAGCGTCCACCACGCCCTTCGCTGCGCTCAGGGACGTGCCCCCCTGGACTTTCTTGTTCCCTGCTCCCGCCTGCCATCGCGATTTTCCTCCAACGGGTGTAACCTTTCGGGCGTGACAGGTTAGTAGTAGGGTGTGACCATCGTTGCCTGTTCGGAAGACTACACGATGCCAGAGATTGGCCACTGTCCCCAATGCGGAACGGAGCTGCCTGCGGACGCTCCGCAAGGCATCTGTCCCAAGTGCCTGTTGCAATTGGGCTTCGAGAGCCAGGTGCCCGGCAGCGCCGCGGGCCCGTTCGCGGCAGACTCTACCGCGACTGGCGCTGGCGCGGCGAAGCGTGCCGATGCTCCTCCCACCACGCCTTACCGACGCACGGGCGGCTTCGTTCCGCCCACGCCCGAAGAATTGGCGCCCCGCTTTCCGCAGCTTGAGATTTTGGAGCTCCTGGGCCAAGGGGGCATGGGCGCGGTCTACAAGGCCCGGCAGCCGGCGCTGGATCGGCTGGTGGCGCTGAAAATCCTGCCGCCCGACATCGGGCAGGATCCGGCCTTCGGCGAGCGCTTCAGTCGCGAGGCCCGCGCGCTGGCCCGGTTGAGCCATCAGAATATCGTCACCGTCCACGATTTCGGTCAGGCCGACGGGCTGTACTACTTCCTGATGGAGTACATCGACGGGGCCAATCTGCGGCAGACGTTGGCCGCCGGCAAGCTCACGCCGCAAACGGCGTTGGCCATTGTGCCGCAGATTTGCGAAGCCCTGCAGTACGCGCACGACGACGGCGTGGTACATCGCGACATCAAGCCCGAGAATATCTTGCTCGACCGCAAGGGCCGCGTGAAGATTGCCGACTTCGGGCTGGCCAAAGTGCTGGGCCGGCCGACGACCGACAGCTTGCTAACCGGCTCTCGACAGGTGATGGGCACGCCGTACTACATGGCGCCCGAGCAAATGGAGCGGCCGCAAGAAGTCGATCATCGGGCCGACATCTATTCGCTGGGCGTGGTGTTCTACGAGATGCTCACGGGCGAGTTGCCGCTAGGACGCTTCGCGCCCCCCTCGCGCAAGGTGCAAGTCGACGTGCGACTGGACGAGATCGTGATGCGCGCGTTGGACAGCGAGCCAGCGCGCCGCTATCAGCACGCCAGCGAAGTGAAATCCGAAGTCGAGCGGATTTCACGATCGCCCCAGCCACCACCACAACCACCGCCGCTGCGCGAGCAGCCCGTTGGCGCGCTATCCGAGGTCGATCTGGAAGAAGCCCGTGGCCAGGTCCGCGGGCCCGCCATTGCGTTGTTGGTCGTGGGCCTGCTGCAGTGTCTGGTTTTTGGCGGGTTGCTTATTCTCCCGATGGTTTGGTTTTTTTGGAGATCGAGTCCAGCACCCATGTCCAATTACAATGGCCCCGGTTCCTCGTTCGACCAGCGATGGGATGGTCGGCCAGCCGACTTCGACAGCCAAACCACACCCCCGCGCAGGGAACTGGGCGAGGCGGTCGAGACCGAACACGTGGTGCAGGCGAGATCGGAGGCGGGATCATGACACCGGATTACGTCGTTCTATTGGGCGCGCCGCTCGTCGTTGGCGGCTTTATCACAGGCATCTTCATCGTCCTCGGCGCGCTGCGGATGATGCGGCTGCAATCGCACGGCTGGGCAATGACCGCCAGCGTCCTGGCCTTGCTGCCTTGCGCCAGCCCAATTTGGTTGTTGGGGCTGGCGATCGGCATTTGGTCACTGATCGTGCTGAATCGCAGAGACGTTCGCGCGGCATTCGCCGCCCAGCGGGCCAAGCGCCTGGGCCATCCACTGCCCCGCATGCCGCTTGCCCGGGAGAGCTCACGCAGCACCACGGCGGCCGCGGTGATGGAACAGCAAGCGGCAATCGATATCGCACTGACGCGCGAGCGAGCGCGCAGCAACTCGGCGGTCCTCTGGGGGTGGCCATCTTGGTGCTGGTGTTGATCTGTCCCTTGGGGATCGCCGCGATGCTCTTTGGCTCGTATGCAACGACGCACACGGTCACGAGCGTTCCGCCGCAGGCGAACGTCGACCCGCCGCCTGCAACGCCCGACGTGGAAGCCGCGCGAGTGCAGGGCAATTGGCGAGGCTGGGAATGGGGGCCCGACGGACCGGAGGTTTACGAACCGCTCGCGCGTTCGCGAGTCGGATTCGATTTCGCTGATACCGACATCGACGAAGTCAATCGCGTTCTTCAATCGGCCCATCGCGAGTATCTCGAACTGGAACAGAAGCACCGCAAGCACAGTGTGAACGACGAGGGACACCAGGTGACGGTGATCGATCGCTTCCCTTTAGGGAACATCGAGGACCGCTTGTGGTCGGGACTCGACGCCCTGTTCGCGTCCGACGAGAAACAACGCATCGCGCGGTTAAACCTGAAGTTTTGCCCGAAGTATCGCGATGGCCAGCAATCGCCGTGGGCGATGTCCGATCTTACGAACCCCAGCCTGTTGGGCTTTTGCGGCGATCCGGCGCGGATCGAGATCTGGCGGGTCGGAAGCTGGTATCATTGGAATGTCAGCGTGATGACCGGGCCGGGCAATTTCGACAAAGGCGCATTCGCGTCGAACGCCGCGGTAGCAGGCCCCTCGACGACCGAGAGCGGGCCGGAGCTGCCGTACGAGTTGCGCCGCTTCTGGATCGACCCCATGCCCGAGAAACCGCCGGCCGAGAAAGCGCCGGCGGAAAAAGTGCCGCCCGCGGGTTTCGACGGATCGATCGAGTAGGACGAGCAGCCCTAAACATGAACCGTGCAATCAAAGGCCTGGGTGAGATCGCGCTGCGGGTCGCCGATCTCGACGCCATGCAGCGGTTCTACCAGGGCGCGATCGGGCTGAAGCTCCTGATGCGCTTCGAGCACGCCGCGTTCTTCAAGATTGCCGAGGGCTTCGGCGGACACGCGCAGGTGCTGGCGCTGTTCGATCGCGCAGGCACTCAGGCCGATGCGGGCTTGAATCCGGCCACGTCGACCGTCGATCATCTCGCCTTTGAGATCGACGTGGCCGACTTCGCGAGCGAGAAAGCGCGGCTGGAAGCCCTGGGCCTGAAAGTCACCACGGCCGAGCACGCTTGGGTCCACTGGCGATCGCTGTACGTCAACGATCCCGAGGGGAACGAAGTGGAGTTGGTGTGCTTCGATCCGGCGGTGGGGTGACCAGGTCATTCCGCCTGCGCGCGCTCGAAGACCTGCCAGCGTTCGGGCGGCCAGTAGATCTCCGTAACGACGCCGAGGAGATGATCCCTTGGTACGGCGTACGGCGCGTGTCCCGGTGCGCCGCGCTCCCAAAGTCGCGAGTCCTTCGAGCAAGCCGAGAAATCGCCGAGTACGAAATACTCGTCGGCCCCCAGCGTGACGGGGTGACCTGTCTCGCCCCATTGAGCGGCAAAGGGCGCTTCGAGATTCAGGTACTTTAGCCGGCGCAGATGGTCCGGTTTGGGGGCAATTTTTCCGTCGATGGTGACTTCGCCGTCGCGAAGTTCGATGCGCTCACCCGGCAGGCCGACAAGGCGCTTCACGTAGATCTCGCTCGGCTGCTCGGGATAGCGAAAGACGATCATATCCCAACGGCGCGGCGTGAGTCGTTTGCCGACGAAAATGCGATCGGGGCTTCGCGGAATCGTCTTGACGTCAGCATACGCGCGGCTATCTAGCATTGCGCCACAATGATCGCAGATTCCGCAGGCCCAATACGACGGCGGCTGGTCCTTGCTTTTGGCGCGCTGACGGGAATCGTGGGGTGAGAGCGGTGTGCGTTCGCCGCATTCCGTACACGTGCCCCATTCGCTTTCGCCGATGAGTGCGGGCATCATGGCATTGGATGAAATCTTGAACGACTGAAACAGGGTGGCATTCCAAATGTCGACGGTCTTGTAAACGGCCCCGCTCGTGGTGACTATTGCGGCGACAACGATCGATCCGCGGCTCCACCATTCGCCCCACTCCCAGGCGGGACGCCAGCCAACGAACAGCGAATCGGCCAAGGCGCCGAACTGTGCGCCAAGGCTCACCACGCCTCCGCCGTACAAGACCAACACAGGCGCGCCGAGCAAGACCGCGAATACAGCAACGCTGATTCCAGCCGCATACAGGGAAAACCAAAGCAGCCCTCGTCGAACGCGGCCGACGAGCACGTGCCCCAACCCAGGCAGCGCCAACGTGCCGAAAAAGGCGGTCCAGGGGATCGGCCGCGGCCGATGCGGCACAGTTGGCGGCGGAGCGGCCGTTTCGATGGTCATTTTTGCCCTGCGCTGGTTGCAAGTTAGGAGTTGGTCCGTCGACTTAGATCATGCGCAGAAATAACTTGTGCAATTTGTTAGCCACGGATCAAACGCGGACGAAGAGAACCACAAAGGGCATAAAGACCACCCAGGGAAAGCGTTCGTGTCCGTCGTCTTTGTGTCCTTCGTACTACAAACGTTGAATTTGCACGCGGCTTGCGCGGATTCTTGTCGCCTTCTGCGTTCGGGTGACAGGACTTGACTGGTACGCAACTTACACGGAGATCGCGAAAGACAGAAAGTACGAAAACGCGAAACCATGACGACCGAGGGACAGGATTGACAAGATGGACAGGATGAGGAGACGGGCGAAGAGATCCTCGTCCGCAGGCCTCGTCCCTATCCTGTCGATCCTGTTAATCCTGTCCACGTTTCCTCGTGTTTGTCCGCCTCGACGCGTTGAATGTGGCTGCGCGTGCTCGAATACTTGTCGACCCGAGCGGTCGGTGAAAATGTCTAATTTGGTTGCGGCTCCGCCGCGCTGGGTTGATCCGTACTACAAACGTTGAATTTGCACACGGCTTGCGCGGATTCTTGTCGCCCTGTGCAGTCGGAGGACGGGATTGGGTCGGTAGGCAACTCACGCAAGAATCGCGAAAACCCGAAAGTGCGAAAATGCGAAACTATTTCTGGTTTTCGCTCTTTCGGGCTTTCGCGATTCTCGCGGTTTATAAGGCAACATCGAGCAGACGGCGTGGCGCTTGGCGGTAATAACGCTCAATACCCCTCGATTCCCGTTCGTATTTGGTTCCGGCTATGCCGGGCTGGGTTTGATCCGTGGCTACAAAACTGCTCAAGTTATTTCTGTACAAGCTCTAAGTTCAGGCAATCGCGCCCTGGCAGCTCGAGCCGCTGCCGGCCGTGCAGCCGTAGCAATGCTGCGCGGTGACGATCCTCCGCGCCGCCAATGCGGCGGCGTCCCAATCGTTAATGTGCGACGGCACGCCAGGCGCGACGCCGAGGCCCAGCATCTGGTTGAAGTCGCAATCGAACAGCCGGCCGTCCCAGCCGACGCTCACCGTGTCGCGGCACATCAGCCCCTCGACGGTGGCAGGATTGTACGCCTCGATCAGTTTCCGCAGGTAACTTTCGTACTGGCCCTTGGCCAGCAGGTCGTCGAGGAACCGGCTGATGGGCATGTTCGTGACGGTGTACAGGCGGTTGAAGATGACTCCGTATCGCACGTCCAGCTCGCGGCGATAGGTCACTTCGAGCGACGCTTGGGCAGGCGGTAGAACGGGCCCCTGCGGATTGAAGACCAAGGACAGCGTCAGTCCGCTGTCCTCGCATCCATAGCCCAGCGCGTTGAGCTTGCGCAGCGCGGCGATCGACTTCTCGAAAACGCCGGCGCCGCGCTGGGCGTCGGTATTGCTTTCGAGGTAGCACGGCAACGAGGCGACGATTTCCACTCGGTTTTCGGCCAGAAACGCGGGCAGGTCGTCGAAGCCAGGGGCCAACAAAATGGTCAGGTTCGAGCGGTCGATCACGTGGCGACCGAGTTGCCGGGCCTGCGCGACGAGCCAGCGGAAGTGCGGGTTCATCTCCGGCGCGCCGCCCGTGATATCGACGACCGGCATGTCGCCGTGCGTCAGGACTTCAACGCAGCGCTCGACCGTCTGGCGGTCCATGACCTCACGGCGATCGGGCCCCGCATCGACGTGGCAGTGGCGGCACGTTTGATTGCAGAGCTTGCCCAGGTTGATCTGCAGAACGCGAATGCCCGAGGCGCAGAGCGTTCCGCGGCCGCTGTCGGTTAGCGCTCGCTCGAACGGCGTATGCCCCGCGGTCGGCGAGAGGATCCGCAGTTGATGTGCGGGATCGGCGAGCGGACTGCCTCGGCGTAGGAGAGTAAGCTCGCGCATCGTGCGTCCTGCTCGGATCGGATTGACTTTCGAGGGTGCCACTGCTGGCTCGTCCAGCAGTGTGGACGACACACAAGCCTCCCTAGCGCCCATCATTATAATCCAATTGGTCGACGACGCGTTACTCCGCCGGCCCAACTAACACGAACGGCGCCCAGTAACACGGCGCCGACCATTTAGGATTGTCGCGAATGCCCTTCCGCGCCGCGTGCAGTGCTTGGGCGTAGTTGAGCGGCGCGTTTGGGCGATCGAGCGAATTGACAACGGTCTCGAAGAACGGCTTGACCAACATCGACGTGGACTCGTCCTCGACGCTCCACTGGCTGGAAATCACGCGGCGCACGCCGGCGGAAAGGAAGGCCCGGGCGAACGTCGAGCTGGTTTCCATCGGTCGCGCGGGGCCGATGTTCGTTTGGCACGCGCTTAAGACGGCCAACTCGCAACCGGCCAACTTCAGGCTGGGAATCTCGTACAACCTGAGCTGGCCATCGTCGGCCGGATTGTCGGCAGGGCCGTCGTGAGGCGGCGTGAGCATGATCGCGCCGAAGAGGTTGAACACGTCTTCGTCGACAAAACCGTGCGTGGCCAGGTGAATGAAAGAGAAGCGGCGGCTCTCGATCTCGTGGCGCAAGCGGCCTTCGGTCGCGTCCGCGCCGAGCAGGCAGACGACGCTATCCTGGCCCGTGGCTTTTTGGAAGGTAGCCTGCACGTTTCGCGACTCGGCCTCGGCGTACTTGAGCACGGGCAGGTCCGCGCCGCTATCGACAAAGCGACGGTTGATGGGCATGTTCGCCACGGCCTGCACGACTTCGTTGGCCGGCGGCTTCGTGCGGCGTTTAATTTCTGGGTCGCCTAGCGTGAGTGCAATACGGGCAGCTCCCGCGGTCGGGTCACGCGGCCGGGAGAGGGCCTTGAGAATCATCACGCTAGGAGCGTAGGCCACGGGCGGAAAATCGTCGAACACGAACTTCTTCTGGTTCGCGACGTCCGAGAGGGGCAGCGCCTCGAACGGCAGATGATGCAGCGGTCCATCGGGAACAATCGTAAGGTATGCGGGGTTCAGCGAGTGGATCTTTTCACGAGCCGGCGGCGGCAACAGCAGGTCGGTCAGCGCGGTGTACGAGAGCTTAGCGCGGCCCGTGACGACCAGCGCGTCGGCGCTCTTCCACGTGCCCCGCATGAGGGTCGTGCTCTTGGCCTCGTTGCTGATGATCTCGCGGTAGCGGTCGACCAGTTCCCTGAGCAGCGGAGCCGACACGCGGCGCGAGCTGACGAGCGTCTCTGCGCCTGGCCCTTGCGGGATCTCCAGCGCGTAGTGATCGACCTTGTTTGCGTCGCCCGCCACCAGAAACAAATGACTATTGGCCGAGCCGACATAATAATACAAGAGCGGATGCTGCGGGCTCGAAACCTCGGCCAGCGCCGCGAGCACGCCGCTGGCGCCAACGTCGGTTCGCCCCAAACCGCTGTACAGCGGATTGGCGGCGTAGATCGCGTCGCGCACCAAGGCATACTGCTGTTGCAGCGTTTCGAGGTCGGCCTTCATCGCTTGCAGCTCGCGCTGCTCGTCGGGCGAGATCTCGCCACCCGGTTTGCGCGACAGCGCCCGGGCGCGGGTCAGCTTTTCGCTGTGTTGCTTGAGCAGCTTCTGCTCTTGTTGCAAGAGCGGCTTACGCTCAGCGGGCAGCGTATCGCGAACGTCGAATTCGCTGGCGCGAATCTGGTCGAGGAACGTGCGGTTGCGACCCATCTCGGCATAGCGCAGCGCTTCGCCCGGTTGCTTCAATTGCGTGTACCAGTCGACGAGCAGATCGAAGGCCGTGGCGTAGTTGGAGAAGAACTCGGCGCGGGCGATGTCGCCGCCCGTGGTCATCGAGCGCGGAGTCTCGGTCAGTTGCACGGCCCGCACGAGCTGCGCGACGGCGCGCTCCTGATACTGCAGCCTGCGGGGCTCATCCTTGCGATGCCACGCGGCAAGCGACCAGAGGATCTGCCCGTGATTGCACAGCGCGGCGTAGTGCAGATTGGGAAACACACCGCTACGATCGAGCATTTCGACCGCTTGCCGGGCCAACGTTTCTGACTCGTTGATGTCGTTATCGAGCCGGCGGATCGTCTCGCCGTGCTGCTGTTGCTTGGCCGCCAGATACTTCTGCTGGCAGGCTTCTTCCTCTCGGGCGAGGTCCTTGAGGCGGGCATCGAGATTGACGCGATCTTGCATGAGCTTCGCATGGTCGCGCTCGAGCGTGTCGAAATCAGCCGGCGTCGCGGACTTTTTGTCGAGTGCCTGTTTGTACGTGGCGAGGTCGCTTTCGTACTTCTCGACGAGTCGCACATGTTCCTGCGAGTTTTTTTCCAGCTCGGCGCGATGCGCGTCGAACTGAGCAAAGTGGACGGCGTGCTCGGGATCGCTCTTGGCGTCCTGGTTCTTCCAGTTCGACAGGGCTTCGTTCCAATCCTGGTACTTCAGCTTGGCCAGGTAGTGCAGCGTGCGGGCCTGCATTTCGGGCGCGGCTAGCTTTTCTTGCAAGGCGAGCGCTTGCTGGAAGGCGTCGCGGGCCGTTTGCCGTAGGACACGGTTGGGCGTGCGCTCGTTCTTGATGTAGTCGATCATCGCGCGCTGATGCCATACGTTGGCGACGTTCGGATCGACGGTGCGTTCGAGATGATGGGTCGTGCATACCTCCCAACCCTTCAGCACGCTCCGCCCCAGCGATTCGAGGTTCCTTTGCGCGACGTCGGGAGCGGCCACGAGGATGTCCTGGGCGGCGGCCGCGATATCCAAGCCCGCCGCGGCAATGTAATAGGGCAGCATGTCGCGATCGGTCGGCCCATAAACGTGCAGCCGATCTTCGAGCGCCAGCCGACAGTACTCGCGGGCCTCGACGAACTGAAGCTGCGACTTGTAGACCATCGCCAGGTTCACTAGCGCGCTGGCCCGCAGCTCGCCGGCCGATGGACCCAGCTTATCGCCCAGTTGCAGGGCCTGCTTGTAGCTCTCGACCGCCCGCTGATACAAGCCTTGCTCAGCGCGGATCAGACCGCGGTTGACGCAGAGCGACATCCGCACCTTATCGGTGACCAATTGTCCGTCGTACTTCGCGCAAATCGCTTCGGCCCGATCGAGCAGCTCCGAGGCGGGCTTGATCTGGCCCTCGGCCCGGTGGATTTCGGCCCGGGCGATCCACGTGCGGACTTGGAGGTTGGGTTCGGGCGGAATTCGTGAGTGCCAGTAGGCGGCCGCGTCGTCGAGCAGCTTGCTGGCGGTTGCCGCGTTTTTGGGGTTCTTGGCCAGGTTCTTCACCAGGTACAAACCCCACGACGATTTGGAGCGGAAGATCCGCGGATCGTTCGGCAGTAACCGATCCACACGCAGGTCGTGCAGCTCGTGGGCGACGCGCTCGGCGTCGTCGTACCGCTCTTGGTTCTGGTAGATGGCCTGAAGCTGTTGCAGGCACAGCATCTCATCGGCCTTGGCCCGTTGCGGGTCGTCCTTGTCGGATTGCTTGGCGATGCGGGCCTTCTCGAAGAAGTTGGCGGCGGCAGTCCAATAGGGCTGTGCCAGTGTCGATTGACTCTGGGCTGATTTTGCTTGTTGCCGTTGGGCCTGCTGTCCTCCGTCTGGCTTGGGCGTTGCTTCGTTTTCCCACGAAATGGCGATCTCGACGTTCAACTGGGCCAGCCGGGCCGGGTTCGACTTCTTGCTGCGAGTTTCGATTTCGACCGCTTGCGCGAGATACTCGCGCTGGCGGACGTAATCGCTCGATTGCCGATACAGCGCGGCAATGTCCGACAAGATGCGAACCCGCGCGGCGTCTTCGAGCGACAATTTCGTAAGCGGAATCAAACAGGCGATCGCATCGGTCAGGCGATTTTCGGCAACGTAGGCCGCGGCCAGCGACCGTTGAGCAACCAGGTAGGGCTCGGCCGGAATGTAGTCGGGCCCCGGCACGACGCGTGGAGCAAAGCGATCGCGGACCGCGCTTGCCCGCTGAACGAGTTGCCGCCAGGAATCCGCGGCCTCGCGCGGTTGGCCCAACGATTGCTCCAGCTCGGCCAATCTCCGTAGCACGGGCAATTCCCAGGCCGGGTCGACCAAACGCAGGCCGTTAGGTATGGCCAGGCACGCGAGGACCAGCTTCGCTTCGGCTTCGGCATGCTGCTTTGCGAAGGCGGCGCGACCGAGCGACGATTCGCGATCTTTCCAGGCGGCTTCGATATCGGCCAACACCAGCATTACCGTCTGCCGGTCGCGGCGAATCTGCTGCTCCTCGCGCTGCGGCAACGCACCAAGTTGTTTGAGCGCGTCCGCGGCGATCGCTTGGGCCGTGTCCAACTGCTCCGACTCGAGGGCTACGCGGGCCAGCAACGTGTGAATTCGCCAAGAGCCATACGCCGGATCTTGAGCCGAAAGCTTCTTGTCGCCCTCGATCAGCCGTTGTTTGGCCTCTTTCAGCCGGCCGCGGTTGATGGCCCATTCGCCGTCGTGCAAGAGATCTCGCAGCTCGACATTGAGCTTGTCGTGCGCATCGTCAGCGACGACAGTCGCCACCAGGGGCGACGCCGCGAGCACGAGGCACATTGCAAGTTGGACGATGCGATGCATAGGGGGCCGCGCAAGAATAACTTGGTCAATTAGCCACGGATTGAACACTGATTGAACACGGACGACAAATACAATCACGAAAATAGGAAAGCTCGATATCTCGAAAACAACGCTCGTTCTCGCCGTTTTCCCTGGTTCATTGTTTCGTGGTCCTCGTCATCCGTACTACAAACGTTGAATTTGCACGCGTCTTGCGCGGATTTCAATGGACGCCGAGGGGGTCGGGACTCGTTGTCGCCGGCGCGACTCGGCCGTTCGCAGGACCGGCTTCCGACAACGACTCGCCGACCCCTTTTCGTTGGTTCCGGCTATGCCGGGCTGGGTTGATCCGTGTTTCATCCGTGGCTGAGAATCGACCGACTTATATCTGCGCGATGCATAAGGAGCCGAAACGATACTACTTTGCCAATCGTATTTTTACGGGTAAGAGAGCGGTACGCTTAGAGATCAAGGGCTCGCGGGGAGAACCTCCGACAGTCCAATCAACTCGAACGCCGAGAATCGTTGGCGGCAAGCTTCGATCAAGTCCTCGGGCAAGGCATTCTTCGAGCCTTCAATCGCTTGCGGAGGAGCCTTGAAGCCGCCGCGCTGATCGTCGGCGCCGCGTTTGGCGAGGGCACGATGCGCGTCGTCGGCGCGACGAGCGGGATACGATACACGCACCACATCGCGACTGCCAAGCTTCGCGGGCAGCAAGTACGGCTTGGAGTTGAACGCCGCGAGATCGTCGCTCGACAGCGGCTTATCGGAAACTCCCACCAGAATGAAACGGGGGAGATTCTTGGCATTGATGGGCAGCCACTTGGTGGTCACAGACCCTTCCGCCCCTTGTGGAATTACAAGCCGGTGAACGGGTTGCTGCTTGTCGAGGTCATGCGGCGACGGCCACAAGAGCGTCGGAGAGCTGGGGTCGTCGTACCAAATGGCATAGGCGTAGACGTCGCGATCGAAATTCACGATGAGCTGCAGTAGATCATTCTCCGCCAGCGGCGGCGTGAGCTCCCCGAGGGATGCGGTTCCGCCATCCGTGTGAATGCTCGGACGTTGAATGGGCATATTCAATTCGATAATCGGTGGCGCTAACGGCGCCGGCGGTGGGCTGGGCTTCATGCCTTGTGCGACATAGAAGATGCCTACCACCATGGCCGCGACGCCGATGCCGGCTAGGGCAATTCGCGGAATGAGATTCGGCGCCTTGGGCGGCGCGATCGCCGCACGCAATGCCGTGGCCATGTCGGCGGCCGTGTTGTAGCGCTCCGTCGGGTTCTTGGCCATTGCCTTCAGGCAGACGTCTTCCAGCGGGCTGGGAATCGAGTCGTCGACCGTGCGCGGCGGCGCGGGGGGCCGCTTTTCGACCTGCTGAATCAGATCCAGCGAACTGCCCGCCGTGAACGGCCGCTTGCCGCATAAGAGCTCGTACAGAACGACGCCCAGCGAGTAGATGTCTGACTGCGGGCTGGCCCAGTGGGCTTGGCCACTAGCTTGCTCGGGATTCATATAGGCCACGGTGCCCAGCACGCGGCCCGTGTCGTCCATGAAGAACTGGTCGTCCATCTTGGCCAGGCCGAAGTCGGTGAGCTTGGCGTTGCCGGACTCGTCGATCAGGATGTTGGCCGGCTTGATGTCGCGGTGTACGAGGTTGTTCTTGTGGGCATAGTGCAGCGAATCGGCCACGTCGGCGATCCAACGGACGGCCTGCGTGCGATCGAAGTCGGCGCCCAAGATGCGGGCCTGCAATGTTTGACCGGCAATGTACTCGAAGACGATGTAGCCGCGGCCATCCTCGGTTCGGTTGGTGTCGAGGATGGAGACGATGCCGGGATGCCGCAGCCGCGCGGCGACGCGAGCTTCGTGCAGGAATTCCTCGACCATGTCCGGCGCAGCGCCTTGGGCGGCATGCGGCAGCTTGATGGCCACGTCGCGCTTCAGTTCTTCGTCGAAGCAGCGGTACACCGCTCCGAACGTGCCGTGCCCCAGCTCCGCCACGATGCGATAGCGACCGATGTGCGTCTGCCGATCGAGCTTCTTCGGCGGGCTGGGGACGTAGTTTTCGTCGAAGGGGATCGTGTTGACCTGCTTGTCGTTGGGCACCGAGTCGGCCGCGCTGGGTGAAGGAGCGTAGGGCATGCGTGGGGGCCCTTTCGTCGATGGTTCGCTTTGGATCTCCGTCGGAAAACCGCCGTGGCGGCGGCAGAGATCGCTCTCAAAGGCGACCAGGTCCGTGGGCGGATTCGTCGGCAAGCCCAGCTCGGGATACTCGCGCATGTATTGCGCGACCGACTTGGGACTGCCAGCTTTCCAGGTGCGTTCCAGGTCGACCTTGACCAATTCGCTGAGCGCCGCATTGCGATGCGAGGGATCGACGCGGCCGATAAAGCTGCGCAGATCGGCGACGGCTACTCCGCCCGAGTCCTCAAAGGCGTCGACGCAGTCGATCACCGCGCGCCATTGGTCGCTCAGCTCTAGTCTTTTGTCGTTGGACATCGGTGACTCCGTGGCAGTTAGCAGTTAGCGGCGAATCGACCGTGGTTATTTAGGTGGCACGGGCATGTCGCCCGCGCAGCCATCTCGGTCCTACTTTCCAGACAGACAAACACAATGCCAGCATTCCCGCGATGGCGGCAGCCACGCTCCAGCGGGAATCGGTCCAAGTCGTCGTCGACACCACCGGCGGCGAGGGCGCCTCCAACTGCGTCGTGGGCAAGTGCGGCAAGTTCTTGACAGGCTTTGTCGGCTCGGGCGGATCGCCGGGGTCGTGGGCGAGCAAATCGGGCGCGGCCGAATCGGCCAATACGGCTAGCAGGTCGTCCATGTTTTCTTCGACGGCCAACTCGGCGAAGGACGCGGTTGAGATTTCTTCCAAAGCGATTCCCACAGCCGCCTCCCGTGACACTTCCCCGCCGCCACGCCCCAACTCAATCCGGAATCGGTCGACGACGCCAATCGATGTCTGCACCAAAGGCACGTCGAACGTCCCTCCAGGTATTAGAACAACCGTCGGAGGCGGAGTCGGAAGCTCAAATGGGGGCGGCGGGCGAAAAATCTGCCGATTTCCGAAATTGACATTCACCACTTCCTCGCCGGCCGACACCATCACCGTGTGGCTGAAGCCGCCGGCAGCGCCCGGAAACGTCTGCAGGTCGGCCCCTTGGTCGGTCTCGCGCACCGTGTAAGTGCCTGGCAGTACGTTGCTTATGACGTAGTTACCGTTGGCGTCGGTGGTGGCGTTTTGTTCGCCGGGGTCGAAAACCTGATTGCCATTGATGTCGAGATAAATAATCACGCCGGCGATGCCGGGTTCACCGGGATCTTCGAGCGTGTTGCCGTTGAGATCGTTCCACTTGCGACCCGAGATACTGCCGTCTTCCTGCGGTTCTGGTTCTGGCTGGTTGCCGAAGTCGATGCCCTGCACGGTCACGTCGACCTCGCCTGGCAGCACCAGCACCATGAGGAACAGGGAGTCGTCGCCCGAGGGGTTGGCCGTTTGCAGGGCCAGCGACTTGGTGGCGGCGGTGAGGAACGGCTTCAGGTCGTACAGCTCGTCGTCCAAAGACATATCGAACGAAAGCGGATCGGTCGGGTTGGCCGACGTGTTCCCGATGCCGCCGACGGTCACCAGGTTCCCGTCGCCCGGCGCCTCTTCGATCGAGTCGTCCGTTCCGCCGGCGGAACTGGTTAGTGGCGCGCCGTTCACCAGGATCGTGCTGAACTGCGTGCCCTCCCCAAAGCCATACTGAATTCCCATCGCCAAATTGGCCAGGAAGTTCGCGCTGGCGGGATCGAGGGGGTTCTTGAAGGTCAGGTGCGTTGTCTGAGGCGTTGGGCCGGTCAGCCCGCCATCTAAAATGGCGATCGTTCGCACCGGCAGATCGGGGTGCGAATAGATGATCGTGAGGCTGGTGCCTTCGATCCATTCGGGATGCTCGGTGCCGCGTTCGTCGACCAGAAAGTCGAACGAACCGCTGCCGCCGCCGGCCAAAATCTTTTGCTTGACGAGATTCGTGATGTTGGCGCGTCCCGTCTCGAAGTTCGGCATCTCGCCGTCGCCCACATTGTCGAGCCACGACAGTGGAATTTCTTGCCCCTCGAACAGGATCGATGCAGGGCGGAAAGGATCTTCGAAGGTCCGCGTGGCGACGTGCAAGAACGCCATTTCAATCGTCGCGCCGGCGGGAATCTGCGCTTGCAATGTGCCGAAATCGTCGGTGCCGAGGCCATCGGTCGAAACGCCCGCATGGCCGCGGAACGTGCCGCCCACGAGCGGATCGGGCTGGATGAGTTGCAGTCCACCGTTGGTCGAGCGCCCAAAAGTACCATCCGGCGCAAACGTCTGCCGGAAACCGGCCGGTACGATTTCGCGCACGACGTAGCTGGCCGGTGGAACACCGGTAAACAGGTATTTGCCATCGGCGGCGGTGAGTGTCGTCGGTTCGCCCGTGTCGAGTTGTGCGTTGTCGTTCAAGTCGAGATAGATCGTCACGCCCGGCAGGCCGGGCTCTTCGGCGTCTAGCTGGCCGTTGCCATTGATGTCGTTCCACTTGCGGCCGCTGATCGTGGCCGAAGGGGGAGGCGGAATCACCTGGTTGCCGAAGTCGATGCCGCCGACCGATACGTCGGCGTCGCCAGGAAGCATCAGCACCATGAGGAACTGCGAGTCGTCGCCTGAGGGATTGGCCGATTGCAAGGCGAGCGTGGTCGTCGTTTCCGTAATGAACGGTGCAAGGTCGTACAGCTCGTCGTCGAGCGCGACGTCGAACGAAAGCGGATCGGCGGGGTTGGCCGGCGAATCGGCGACTTCGCCGGTAATTCCGAGGCCGCCGACGGTGATCAGGTTTCCGTCGCCGGGAACCTCCTCGATTGAGTCGTCCGACCCGCCCGCCGAACTCGTCAACGGCACCCCGTTCACGCGGACTGTGCTGAACTGCGTGCCTCCCTCGAAGCCGTATTGGATACCCAGCGCCAGGCTGGCGAGAAAATCTTCGTCGTCGGGATCGAGTGGGCTCTTGAACTTGACGTGCGTGGTCTGCGGCGTGGGGCCGGTCAGGCCCCCTTCGAGCACCGCGATCGTCCGCACGGGCAGATCGGGATGCGAATAGATGACCGTCAGGCTGGTGCCTTCGATCCACTCGGGATGCTCGGTCCCACGTTCGTCAACCATAAAGTGAAACAGACCGCCACTGCCGCCGCCAGCCAACACCTTCTGACGAACCAAATCGGTGACATTCGTGCGGCCCGTCTCGAAGTTCGGCATCTCGCCGTCGCCCACATTGTCGAGCCAGGTGAGCGGGACTGCTTGCCCCTCGAACAAGATGGACGAAGGCCGGAAGGGGTCGCCGAACGTTCGCGTGGCCACGTGCAAAAAGGCCATTTCGATCGTCGCGCCCGCGGGAATCTGCGCTTGCAGCGTTCCGAAGTCGTCAGTCCCCAGACCGTCGGTCGAGACGCCCGCACGGCCACGGAACGTGCCGCCGATGAGCGGATCGGGCTGGATGAGTTGCAGGCCGCCGTTGGTCGAGCGCCCAAAAGTGCCATCGGGTGCGAACGTTTGCCGGAAGCCTGCGGGAATGACCTCGCGAACGATGTAGCTGGCCGGGGGAATTCCGGCGAACGAGTAACGACCATCGGCGCCGGTGAGCGTGTTGGGTTCGTCGGTATCGAAAAACCCGTTGTCGTTCATGTCGAGATACATCATCACGCCCGGCAAACCCGGTTCGTCGGCATCGAGTAGACCGTTGCCGTTGATGTCATTCCATTTGCGGCCGGTAATCAACGCGGACGATTGCGTCTGATCGCTCACCAACAAGTGCAAGTCGTAATCGGCGATGAGCGGTACATCGAGGTCGGGCGAAGTCGTCGCGGAGGTGCTTGACCTGGGAGCGCGTTCGATGCTGAGAAAGTACCGACCCGTCTGCGGCGCGACGAATTCGAGTCGCCCAACGCCCTGACCGAGCGCGGCGTCGGTCGCGGCGAGTTGATTTCCCGCATCGTCGTACAGTCGCATGATCGTAGCGACCGTGCCGGCGGTGGATTGCACGGTGACGTCGGCGGCTAAGCGCTGGCCGGCCGAGAGATCGAGCGACAAGAAATTGACGTCGCTCGCGGACGCGATGCGATCGTGAATCGTCGAGGGAATGCCGGGGACGACGCTGGCGCGCAGCGCGTCGGCAAAAGAGTCTCCTGCCGAGAGCAACAACCGATCCTCGAGTCGCTCAAAGCTTCGCTGGGCGCGACACGGTTTCACGATTCACACGTTCCCGTTTTTCCACCAGTTGCCGCAAGAGAGCGCCATCCTCGATTTTCATCAGGCGGCGGACAAAGTGCAACCTAAAACCCCCAGCGCAGAAAGGCGGAAAATGTTACAGGGTGGGGCAAATATTCAAAGTAGCCCGATGCGCTAGCGAGGGAGTGTTTGGATTGGCGGCAAAGTTCACCTAACCCGGATTTTTCATCGGCAAATTTGGTCTGCGCGCGAAGCCTCTACGAACAGAGGCGCGAAGTGCCAGCGACAGATTGAGTCTCACGTCGCTCGCCTGTGCGGTTTGGTTTCGAGCTCGCATCCCTAGCCAGGGCGATTGCGTCATAAGTTACGTGTCGAACAAGACTTCCTCCAGGTATTCTTCGCTGCAGGCGGCGAGGAGGCGTTTGTTCTTGACGCCGAC
>Ga0163150_10004483_pt1 | contig 18631 bp, 20 predicted proteins | sample OliLakLV19P2IB_FD_148628 | JGI IMG/M metagenome (GOLD analysis project Ga0163150, IMG submission 148628) | Freshwater microbial mat bacterial communities from Lake Vanda, McMurdo Dry Valleys, Antarctica - Oligotrophic Lake LV.19.P2.IB | ecosystem: Environmental > Aquatic > Freshwater > Lake >...
TTGATGAGGATGTTCATCGATGGTCCTGATGTATCTTTAAACGGATCGCCAACAGTGTCTCCAGTAACGGATGCTTTGTGTGGCTCACTCTTCTTGTAGAACATTTCGCCATTGATATTGACCCCTTTTTCAAAACTTTTCTTTGCATTATCCCATGCACCTCCTGCATTATTCTGGAAGATACCCATGAGAACGCCACTCACGGTGGCGCCTGCAAGAAATCCACCCAATGCCTCTGGACCAATAAGGAACCCAACTAACACAGGTGAAATAATAGTGATGGCCCCAGGAAGCATCATCTTTTTGATAGAGGCGTCCGTTGAGATAGCTACGCATTTATCATATTCAGGTTTGCCAGTACCTTCCATGATACCGGGGATCGTACGGAATTGTCGTCTGACCTCTTCCACCATCGCCATCGCTGCTTCACCTACAGCGCGAATAGCTAATGATGAAAACAGATATGGTATCATACCTCCTACAAAGAGGCAGGCTAATACTTCTGCTTTATATATATCAATTCCATCAATACCTGCTACCCCTACAAACGCTGCAAAAAGAGCAAGTGCCGTAAGCGCTGCTGAAGCAATTGCAAAGCCTTTTCCTGCAGCAGCAGTAGTGTTTCCTACTGCATCCAGTATATCTGTTTTTTCACGCACGTCAGCAGGTAGTTCGCTCATCTCTGCAATACCTCCCGCATTATCAGCAATAGGTCCGAAGGCATCAATCGCAAGCTGCATAGCTGTAGTCGCCATCATACCTGCGGCCGCAATAGCTACACCATACAATCCTGCGAAATAAAAACTTCCCCAGATACCGGCGGCCAACACCATGATAGGCGCAAACGTACTCTCCATCCCAACCGCCAATCCACCAATAATATTAGTGGCATGGCCTGTTGAAGATTGTTGTATAATAGAATTGACCGGCCTTCTGTTCATTGCCGTATAATACTCTGTAATGATACTGATGAGCGTTCCTACCACAAGGCCAACGACAATAGCACCCAAGACACCCCATTTCGTAAATTCATGTCCACGCAATTGCATGTTCTCAGGAAGAATGAAATAGACCAGTGCTGCGGAAGCAATACCTGTGAGGATGATGGATCCCCAATTACCCATGTTGAGTGCTTTTTGCACATGTTGGGTGGTCATGCCGACCTTATCCGTGATTTTGACAAAGAAGGTAGCCACAATAGAAAATAGAATACCCACACCGGCTATCAGCATTGGCAAAAGAATAGGAGACAAGCCACCTATTCCATCATCACCCATCACGATAGTCTGTTGTCCAAGAACGATTGTAGCTAGTACAGTGGCCACATAGGAGCCAAACAAATCTGCACCCATACCTGCCACATCACCGACATTGTCTCCGACATTATCTGCTATGGTGGCTGGATTGCGTGGATCATCTTCAGGAATCCCTGCCTCTACTTTTCCGACCAGGTCTGCGCCTACGTCAGCGGCTTTGGTATAGATACCACCACCCACGCGGGCAAAGAGCGCTATACTCTCTGCGCCTAATGAAAACCCTGTAAGCACTTCTATGGCCTGAAGCATTTCAGCACTGTTGACACCGGCATCACCGGCAAAAATTTGTCTTACAATGATAAATAAGCTACCAAGTCCTAAAACAGCCAGACCGGCAACACCCATACCCATGACAGAGCCTCCTGTAAAAGAAACTTTGAGTGCTTTACTGAGACTTGTTCTGGCAGCCTGGGCCGTGCGAACGTTAGCTTTGGTAGCCACCTTCATGCCTATATACCCTGCAGTGGCGCTAAATACAGCTCCTACCACAAAAGCAATTGCAATGCTCCAATGTCCGTGGGGATTGGTCGAAGCCATGACGGCCAGCAATATGCCGACCAACACCACGAAATAGCCAAGTATTTTCCATTCTGCCCGAAGGAAAGCCATAGCCCCCTCTGCGATATACCTACTTATCTCCTGCATCCGGTCATTCCCGGGATCCTGCTTTCCGACCCAAATAAATTTGATCCATGTGTAGATCAAACCAATCACACCCATCACCGGAACCAGGTAAATCAAGTTTTCCATATCTATATTTCGTTCTGTTATTTGTCCCTTAAAGGGGCGCAAAGATAAACAAAGAAGCCTATACAGGATGGCACCTGCCCGCGAAGTTTTTAATGCCGGCATGTTCAATATCCCCGGCTCCTATTATATTCTGATACATATTTATTTACCTTGCATTTAATTCTTTACCTATGACCCTTGGCGAATTTTTCGAGTTGTGCGGAGAAAATCCGATCCTCCTTCTGGGCTTTTTTATCCTCGTTCCCTTTATAGCTATGCTGGCACTTTACTTCTCTGGCGGTCAGGGACATCTCTCCCCCTGGAAATATCTTTATTCCGTATTGATCTACCTGGTAGCTATACCCGGTATTTTTGCCGTCACCCTCAGTGTGTATCTTTTTCTGTTCGAACGCAGGTCCATTATGGAGACCAACATATACACTCAGGTACTACCGATCGTTTCCATGCTGGCCACGTTTATCCTGATCCGTAAGCAGGTGGACCTCGATCTTGTACCTGGTTTTGGAAAACTATCGGGCCTGATCACTGTTCTGACCGTATTGATGATCCTCATGTGGATCATTGATAAAACGCATATTTATGCTATCAGCTTTATGCCGTTTTATGTGGTTGTACTGATTCTTATCGCTGGATTTCTCCTGATCCGGTTTGGTTTTAAACGAATAACTGGCTGATAAATCCAGCTTTCTATTTTTTTATGCCTATTTTTATAGGATTGCATCCCACCTTTTCTCTCCTTTATCATTGGTTGTTTTAATTTCTGTACTTGTAATAGCTTTTATGATGAGAACATCTCCATTTCTGGTCCTCCTTCTTTTGTCTGCTGCTGGGATAGCTCAACCTACGTTGAATTTTACACCACTTTCCTTGTCCGGACCCACCTTGGTACAGCCGCTTGTAATTACCGGATGCGGTGATGGTTCAGGGAGAATTTTTATCGTTGAAAAAAGGGGAACAATCCGCATCGTCCAGAATAATATCGTATCAAATGATTATTTCCTTGATATCGAGGATCTGGTGATGAATAGTGGGGAACGGGGGCTTCTGGGACTTGCCTTTCATCCGCAATATCCCACCACTCCATACATCTATGTCAATTACGTTATAGACGGTACGATCACCAACCGGATCAGCAGGTTTACGTTGAATCCCAACAACCCTAATGATGTTCAGGAGAATACAGAATTCATTCTTTTAGAACAAGCCGGCGTGCAGACAAATCATAAGGCAGGAGATATTGCTTTCGGCCCTGATGGCTTTCTATATATCGGAATGGGTGATGGCGGTGGCGGTGGCGATCCATCAAATTCAGGTCAAAATTTAGAAACCCTACTGGCAAAAATGTTACGTATTGATGTCAATTCACCTCAAGGACCACTCAACTACACGATACCTCCTGACAATCCATTTTTGAATGAACCTGGACGGGATGAAATTTGGGCCTACGGTCTTCGTAATCCGTGGCGAATCAGTTTTGACCGCGAGACTGGAGATTTCTGGATTGCAGATGTGGGTCAAAACCTGTGGGAAGAAGTCGATATGATTCTGGCCGGCACACCCGGTGGAATGAATTTTGGATGGGACTGCAGAGAAGGCAACCATAACTATGAGCCCGGTAATTGTGGCAGCGGCACTGAGTTTACCTGGCCGGTCTTCGAATACCCACACAGTTGCAATCCATGCCCAAACGGATATGGTGCCTCCATCTCCGGAGGATATGTGTACAGGGGTAGTGACTATCCTGTACTTGAAGGATTTTACGTATGCGCTGACTATGTAAGCAATTACCTCTGGATGATCAAACTGACTTCCTATGATCCGCTCGAGTTTGATGTATATGTTCAGGATGGCACTGGCCTGGCCTATGGATTGGTCACTTTTGGTGAAGATGATGATGGAGAGATGTATGCCAGTAATCTGGATGGTGTGCTCTATAAAGTAAGTGCCTCAGGTTTTCTACCTATTCAATGGCAAAGCGTTGATGCCAAAATAGTACAGGGTGGAAATCAAATCGACTGGACTCTTCACCAATCTTTGGGCATTGAATATTTTGAAGTTCAGCGTTCCCTGAATTCAGGTTTTGATGATTTCACAGTGGTCACCCAGGTGTTACCTGTGGAGAATCAGATATCATATAAATACACAGATCCGTTTATACAACCACTTGCTGTGTATTACCGTATTGCAGCGCAACTGTCGGATGGGTCGATAGAGTATTCGCCTTTTATGCGAATTCTTCCTGATCCGGTGTCCAAGCCATCCCTTGTTTTTGAACAAAACACCAATATTTGGCGGATACATCTTCCCACAGAATGGAGAAATGGAGATGTCATTCTCTATGACCTGCAAGGCAAGGAAGTCTATACCCGTAAAATTGAAGCCGAACAACAACTTGTTTTGTCGCCACCGATTACACCAGGATCTTATTTTGTAAAGGTCAGTGGAGAAATGGGTATCTGGTCAGAGCGGTTGGTTTGGTGATAAATGCTGCCATATTTACTTTACGATACGGGCGTCCGTCAGGGCATACATCAGCTTATTGACATCATCACTGTTGAGTTTTAATTTTCCTTTCAGGACAATCGATTCAGCCGTATAATTGACTGCTTCAATAGCGACCACTTCCATCACGGATTCTGGACCCGCGCCTCCGCAAAAGAAACACATGCTATAAGGGAAGGCAGAAAAAATGAATTCCTTGTGGCCCTTATACCCTTCCACGGGGATGATAAATCCTTTCACCGTGACTTCCTTGCCGTCAAGTGCCTTGATGTCTTCGCTGAAAACAGGTTTATCAATTTTGAAACCCAGAAATTCATCGTACTCCTTTTTATACGTAATCTTTGCCAGGGTCTTCCACAAACTTTCTGTTGTTCCGGTTTGTGCCACCAGGATTGTCAAAGCAGGGGCCGAAAGCATCAGCAAAAAAAACATCGTAACACGAATCATTGTATACCGGTTTAAAACACAAAGATGGGAAGTTCTGCCTAAAGGCTTTAAAGCCAGCTGAGAGTTAACAGAGAATTAATTGCCCTGAAATCACAACTCCCATTATATTGTAGGCGTGGAATCCAACCCTGTCAGCGCATATCATACTCTATTTGCCTCCATCAAAGAGCCACTGCTTTACACGGCGCCCTGGTGGTTAGATGCCACCTGTGGCCATGGGGGGTGGGGTGCGATCGTCAGGCGGGATATTCAAGGATTGCCAGTAGCCGCTTTACCTTATCATCATACACGGATTCGCGGGCTATCAGCCCTGGTCACCCCGCCCTTTACGCAATGGATTTCATTGCTTGGAGGAGGAGAGCCGCATGTTCAACTCAGCCTGGCCTTAATGGCGGAATTACCAAAATCATCAATTCTGGATCTTTCACTGCGTCCGGATACCTTCTTCCGCATTCCGGAAAGTGCTTTTCCCATTACGCTCAAATACAGTTTTGTTATTGCCCCAGGTGTGAACAATGAAGACCATCGGAAAGGCTACAATGAGGGATTGCGCAGGAATATACGGCAGGCGGAAAAACAATACGTTGTGGAAACATCGGAGGATATTGCCGGCTTCCTTTCCTTGTGCCGGCAGTCTTATGAACAACGAAAAATGAAACCGCCTCCATGGCTTGATACTGTTGTCCCCAGAGTTCACTCAGCATTGTCCTCCCATCACTGCGGTACACTGACCCTGGCGACTTCAAATGGGAAACCAATAGCAGGTGTATTGACTGCCTGGGATCACTCTACAACCTATTACCTCGCAGGTGGCAGGACGGCTGATGAACAGGGGGCCTCTGCGCATGCCTTGCTACTGGATCATGCTATTCGGGTGTCCCATGATCGAGGCACAGTTTTTGATTTTGAGGGGAGTATGCATCCCGGTATTGCCAATTTTTTCCAATCTTTCGGAGCGGTGCCGGCTGCCTACTGGCACATCAGAAAATATCAGGGTGTCGGGAAATTGTGGTCACTCCTCGGAAAATAATTCTGTTGTAAAGCAACCATTTCGGTTATAATTGTATCTTTCCTTCTGCATCCTCGCCCTAACATATTTTAATAGCCCCGGACAAGTCTTCTCTGTTCCATTCTTGTGTATTGAAATGACGCATCAAACCATGTGTACTATGAAAATAAAATTACTTTTTTCCATGCTGACCTTTGGCTGTCTGACTGGAGGAATTAAGGCCCAGGTGATCCTGGGGAGTGACCCAGCGCAGGAGATTAAAGTGACCACCAGCAGCAATTATACGCCGACATACTGGACATTATCAGCAACTGGGGAAAAGACCATCAACAAAGTTGGTCTTGAAGGCCCGACGATGGAAGCTTCGAGATTCTTATCTCAGGCCACATTAGGTGCGGATCTTGCCACTATAGAACAAGTCGCCAACCAAGGCATAGAAGCCTGGATAGACGAGCAGATGACCGTGCCTCAAAGTCAGACACTTGACCGCCTGAATGAAGTTTTTGCTGAAGTGATCGAGTGGTATCTGGTGAATGGAGGAGATCCAGATGAAGTGTCTACAAGGCCTTACTGGACTATCTTCAATTATACCTGGTGGGAAAATCACATGAAAAATGATGACCTGCTCAGACAAAAAGTGGCCCTTGCACTCAGCGAGATTTTTGTGATCTCTATAGAATCCAATCTCGCTGATGCCGGCTTTGGATTAGCGGATTATTATGATGTTCTGCTGAAACATTCCTTCGGCAACTTTGAAGATTTTCTCCGCGAAGTATCCCTGCATCCCTGCATGGGATATTACCTGAGTCATCTGAACAACCCAAGAGAAATCCCGGAGGAGAATATCCACTCCGATGAAAACTATGCCAGGGAAATCATGCAACTCTTCACCATCGGGCTCTATGAATTGAATCAGGATGGCAGCCGAAAAACGGATGGTCAGGGAGATTGGATCCCAACCTATGATCAGGCTGATATTAAAGAACTAGCTAAAGTATTTACGGGTCTAGGCGTAGGCGATGTCATGGAAAACGAATGGGTTGATGATCCATACTTTGGATTAGATATCTATGTAGCTGATATGACCACGCCGATGATCATGTATGAAGAGTGGCATCAACCCGGGACCAAAACACTAGTGAATGGCTATGTCATTCCATCAGGACAGACTGGTCTTAAAGATATCAATGATGCCGTACACCAATTATTCCTTCACCCCAATGTCGGACCTTTCCTTGGAAAACAATTGATCCAACGCCTGGTGACCTCAAATCCAACACCGGGATATGTTTCCAGGGTTGCTGCGGTATTTGCAGACAATGGGCAGGGAGAAAGAGGCGACATGGCTGCTGTCATAAAAGCCATTCTGATGGATCCAGAGGCAAGAACTTGTACCTCACTTGAAGAGGATCGCTTTGGCAAACTCCGTGAGCCGTTCACACGATACACGCACTTTACCAAAGCCATTAAAATGGAACAATACTATGGCCGATACTGGAACGTAGCCTATGGCTTCTACCAGGCGACCAACCAGATGCCATTGGCTTCGCGGACTGTATTTAATTTTTTCCTCCCCGATTTTCAACCTATCGGACCTATTACAGACAATGATTTAGTCGGACCTGAGTTTCAGATACACAACTCCCGCACTAGCGTAGAGTTTATCAACCGGGTCAATGACTGGGCTGTATGGGGATACGTCATGGATGACTGGGAACAGGAAAATCCACATGTCACATACAATATTGACGAGCTGACTCCTTTGGCCAGAGATCCTGAGGTGCTGATCAACAGGCTTGATATGCTGTTCACTCATGGCATGTTATCTGAGCGAACAAGGCAGATTATCAAAGATGCCATCACGCCTATGATATCAGATGATTACAGGAGAGACAGGACACGACTTGCTTTGTACCTGATTATGATTTCTCCTGATTATGCCATCATGAAATAAACCGGATAGTTAATTTCTTTCAATTCTATTTCGACGATATATGAAAATAAGATTTAGCGACAACCCTATCAGCAGACGGAAATTTTTTGGCCAGGCCAGTTGTGCTGCCATTGGCGTCTCAACGCTGTATTCCTCCCTTGTCAACCTGAAAGCTTTTTCAGCCGCGGCGTTGGCCAATAGCGCAACTGCCGGTGACCCTGAATACAAAGCACTGGTGTGTGTTTTTCTTTCGGGGGGCAATGACTCTTTCAACATGCTCATGCCAAGATCCACCTCGGAATACAATGAATATGCTGCGACCAGATCCAATCTGGCGATTCCGCTCAATGATATGTTGCCGATTTTCCCGGATGCAGCAGGTGGAAGGTTGTTTGGCCTTCATCCCAGCATGACGCGTTCACAGCAACTGTTCAATGAAGGTAAAATGGCCTTCATTTCCAATGTTGGTACATTAGTTGAACCCACTACAAGGGACCAATACTGGCAAGGCCAGGTAGAACTTCCTCTCGGCCTATACTCTCACTCCGATCAGGGCCAGCAATGGATGACCGGTCTGCCAAACGAACGCAGCGGTACAGGTTGGGGTGGTAAAGTAGCCGACCTGATCAATGACATGAATAACAATCCTAACATCTCCATGAACTTATCCCTGGGTGGAACTAATATTTTCCAGACCGGGCGTGAAACCATTGAGTTTGCACTGGATCCTTATAACGGCAGCTCCGGTATCTACGGATATGGTGATCATGATGAGTGGAATGTTTTTGATCGCATGCGTACACAGGCGATCAAGTCGATGGTTGATTTTGAATACCAGAACATGTTTCAGAAAACCTACATCGATGTCGTGCGACGCTCGAGGGACGGTCATCTCCAGTTCCAGGATGCGATCGGAAATGTGCCTGAACTTCAAACACAGTTTACCGACAATTATCTATCGAGGAGTTTCCAGATGGCCGCTTATTCCATCGCAGCACATGAAGCGCTCGGCATGAAACGCCAGATATTCTTTATCGATTATGGAGGATGGGATCACCACGATGAAATCCTTAATAATCAATCCGGGATGTTATATGAACTGGATACAGCACTTGGTGAATTTGCGGATGCTATGGCAGAACTTGGATTAGGTAAGCAGGTGACTACATTCTCCTTGTCTGAATTTAGCCGCACCTTGACATCCAATGGAAATGGTACAGACCATGCCTGGGGAGGTAATGTGATGGTGATGGGTGAAGATGTCATTGGCAAAAGAATCTATGGTGAATACCCTACACTTGCCCTTGAATCTTCTATGGAAGTAGGCAGTGGTGTGTTGATTCCACAAGTGAGTTCTGATGAATATTTTGCTGAGCTCGCATTATGGTTTGGGGTAAGTCCTTCAGAATTGTCCAATATATTTCCAACCCTGACTAACTTCTATCAACCGGGTGCGAATCCGCCAATAGGCTTCCTTAACGTATAAGATTGAATGATCATGAAAAAAATAATACTTCTGATTTCAGCTTTGGTGACACTGCAGCAATTTGGGTTTTCACAATGTTACCCCGATCGTCACAGCACCAATTTCTTTGATGGATGGATCTCGTGTGAAGCAGCGCCAAGTCCAAATCCGGCGAGGCCGGCAAGTCATTTTATCATGTATGATTTTGGCAAGGTATTTAAGCTCGGCCAGATGACGATATGGAATTCCAATGATCCATCACACCTTGATTGGGGGATGAGAGATGTGGCTATCGATTACAGTACTGATGGCGTCAACTGGTATGCAGCAGGTGATTACAATTTCCCGCAGGCCAGTGGATTGAGTACCTATGAAGGTGCTGAAGGACCTTTTCTCAATGATATTGAAGGCCGGTATCTGTTGATCACCGGACTCACTAATTACGGAGGAGAATGTTTTGGCCTGAGTGAAATGCGGGTCACCGGTGAAGAGGTCATCATCTCGGATGTAGAAGAAGTGGCGAACCTCGAGTGTATCGATGTGAAAATATATCCCAATCCATTTGCAGAGCAGATGAACATGGTGCTTTCACCAGGTTGTAGTGGCAAACTACGCATTGTGGTGTACAACGCAGCAGGGCAAATCATCTCAAGTGAAACAGCCAACCTCATCAACGGACAGGAAAAATCAATGGAGATCGGTCGCGATCTTCCTGCCGGTGCATACAGTCTTTACCTGGAGTATGATGGTAAGGCAGTGCAGCGGAGTATTGTGAAGATGAATAGGAGCTGAGGCGTGAGGCGTTCAACCTACCTAATAAAAACATAGCCGTATCACAACCGCATCACTTTTCCGGTATACCATTGCTCTTCTGTCTGCAACGTGATAAAGTAGATTCCAGCCGGCACGGATTCCTATTCTACAGTGAGCGCACCGTCCAAGGTTTTACGCGTCATATCCAACCATTCCTTGCCTGTTTGATCGGTCACTGTGATGTGGACATCGGAAGTGATGTATAAAGGAATCACAATAATTCTATTTTAAAAATAACTTTCTTGACTTGAAACATCCGGCAGATGATACAGACAGCACATATCATCCAGAAGGCAAATTCCCCAAATTGACTTCCATCTCTTTGGAAGGTAGATTGGAAGAATATACTTGACGACCACTCATATCAAATATTTGGAGGTCATATTTGTCCTCTTCAGGAAAATAGAGTGCCAGATTACCTTCCGAGACATGTATAGTAAAGTCACATTTAGTAATTACTGTGTCGCCCGCCAGCGATGTGTTGATATCCATTAAAGTATTAATGGTCTCATTGGTCGTCACAGGTGGGTTGAAGTCAAAGTAAATTTCAGCCTGATTTTTAAATTTAGTGCCTATCGCCTCTCTAGCCAGATCAATAGTGTACTTAACAAATCCATGACTTTCCTCCCGACTGCCCACGCTATCAGGGAGATTGATATTATCGAATACCCATCTCAAGATACGACCATCTTCAATAAAACTAAGATCGTAAGCATGGCTGCTTACAAGCACCAGCAGTGTACTGATGTCCAGGTTGTCATCTATTGAATTGCTGACAGCAACGTTTCTTGCTGTGTCTGTCCCTACGTTCTGAAAATGGATAGTATATTCTAGCCTGGATGTTGCCAGGGGAATATCTCCGGTCTCTCCTATCCTATGGGATTCATCATTTAAGGGATCATGGACGGTCCATTGACTATTTAATAAATCATATTCCACGACACGGTCACGGGTTGAAATCCAAATCCTATCTCCAAGGCTGGCATCAATGCTTCTGGGCGTGGCATGGGCTAATGAAAGACCGGAGCTGAAGTCAAATAGCGAACAAAAGTTGAGAATATATTCGTCGCCCCTCCATATTGCCAAACCGAATGTTATAGGCAGGCATTCTTATCGACATTGTGTTATTAATTTGTTCTCATTTATTATTCTTTTCAAATTGTCGCCCCAAAAAGGGAAGCGTTCGTAAAAATTTAAATAGGTTGTCAAAGTACCGTTTGTTGAAGGATTATTTTTCCTTTAATGCCACAATACAGCAGGTATTATTATGATATTCATTCTTACCTGTTTTTGATTTCCCGAATTCTCCATAGGAAAAAAAGCCTGCCATGGGCGCATCCCAAATTTTTTGCACCTGTTCTATCTCCTCTTTCATTACAATCCCAAACGATAAATATCTGCTCACGCATGAAAACATAATCAAGGCATCGGCTTGCTGATGTGCATTGTCCTTAATGCCCTTACATTCTTCAACGACTGTGTCGATGGAATCAAAATCTGGTGGTAGCGAAAACTTGATTTTTGATCCTTGAGGCACGTTTCCAGAACAAATAAGTGAACGGTCTTCACTATTGGCAAACATGGCTGTACGTATGACAGGATCTACATTTTCCCGTTCCAATTGCAATGGATAATACCAGGAGCTTAGAAAGGTTACGATTTCTTTGTTGTTTTCCTGCTTTATCTCTACGCCAAGGTAATTCAACAGCATATCCAATGCCGGCTTATCGTCGATGGTATACACAATACTACCTTCACTTTTAGTCACTGTTTTTGTGGTGCCAACAGCTTTCCAACCACAAGTAGCAATCCCTCTGACATCTACTTTATCTTCATCAATGATGAGTACTACAAGTGCGCAGTCTTTACTTTTCCCGTTGGTAAAAACAAATGTTGATTCAAGGGCCAGATCATCTCCGGCCTTACCTCCAAATACCGTTACTTCTCCGTCTGCCGACGAGGGCGTTTTCCCAAAACCTTGAATGATGCCTTCCACAATTGGTTCACCATCTAAGGCCACTCCACCCGTTGCTATTATAAACGCAGGGTTGGTAAAGGTTTCCTTTCCTATAACACCTATTTCGATTGCGTCCTGCAGGGCGGTCTCCGGACTTGTTTCAAGAAATTCTATTTTAAAATAAGCTGGATTCAAGTCGAGCAACATCATGACAATGCTGCCTGCTTCAATTTCGCCATCTATAAATTCGCCTGCAGTGGTAGCACCAAATATCTGAATGCCTTTTTCGTCAAGTAATTTGGAAATAGCTTCTCTGTCTTGTTTAACAGATATGAATACAATCGCTAAAGTTGGCTTGAATCCGTCAGCCATGCTTTCAGCTAATGCATAACTGATTTCTTCTGTGGAACTTCCTTTGATTGATTTTGCTTTCATATTTTTTTTGTCTGTCAGTTTGAATACGGTCGTCCATTGCCGCTAGTCGGGTCACGCAGGGGAGTCATACCCCTACGTTCCCTCAGAACCGTGTTTGAAAGTCTCCCTTCATGAGCTTTCGCTAAAGCTTCAGCACAGAGTCCATGGCTCTTCTTGTTCAGTTACAAATGTAAAATACATTCTGGATACACCTCTCACTATTACAGCAATAGCTTGTGATTTTGACTCTCTATTTACAATCATCGCATTCCTGCTTGTTGCTTAATTTCGAATGTAAACAAGCTAAGCCTTTGCGCCACCGCTAAAGAGGCTCTTCCTTGTCTTTGTTGCACGAGACCACCAAATTAGAAATGCTCAAAAGATAAAAACCAAATTTCAAAATATTCATAATGCTACGGTTTATGGTTTTAGTACCAACTAGCTCCCACATAACGATCGAGGATGTAGGCATTGGCGATTCAAATTACTTACCATTTAGGTAGCTGTAGGGTAATCTCTTCTGATATCTCTAACTTTTTTCCAGCGAGCTTCTCCTGTAGGGGTGTAGATACGGATAGGAGTAGTGCCTCGGGTAATGGGTATATCATTTTCTATAGTATCGCATCGCGCAGGGGCCGTAGGTAATTTGAAATCCTGGATGACGGCCGTCACCGCATCGGTAGGTGTCGGTTGGAGGCGAGTCTCCTATGCTTCCAGTGTTTCAATCGGCTTTCCACCCAGGGTGCCCAATTTTTCAATGATAACCAGCATTTCAGGTTTAATGGTCTTACCCCACTGACGTAACAGGATAACCCCACTATATAGCCTAACCGTATGCAGCAGCTTTTTATTTCAAATTAGCATTAACCGCAGCTATCTTGTAAATCGATTCCTTTGCCCACGTCTGTAAAGCAATAATGGAAAATAAAAATCCGCAAAACTCTAACACTAATCTTATTCTGTTTCCCACCATCCACTCTTTAGTATTTGCAATTATTTGATTGGCAGGAATACTACCCTGAATGGCATATTCATTTGTGACATGTATGAGGGGAGCTAAATAAAAAATCAAAACCAATGAAACTATAAAACCAATCAAAGTTGCTAATAACATCCAGGTTCGTGATTTACCCGCCACATTCCATCCAAATATAGTTGCCAGCAAAGAAAAAAGGGTAAAAAAGGGATTTATCATAAAAAAGAAAAAACCTCCTTTAACTGGTATGGCATCGTATGCCAACATGGATTGCGGAGGTGAAGAGAGCCATTTCGGTATGACGAGTGCCTCATTAAATAATTGCCCGCCAAACCATGTGCCCCAAAGAATAACAGCAATAAATAACAATAATGTTGTGATTTGTTTTCTCATTTATTGATATGATTTTATTCAGTAATTCTTACAGTCATGGCTTTAAGGTAAAGAAAAAAGGAGGGAACACCAAGTATAAAAAATCTAAGGTAGTCAATACCAATCCACTGTCGTATGGTGCTTATCAGCAGCACGGTGTCAGAAGATGGATTGCCGTCCAAAAGCCCCATGATTTTTAACTGGAGAAATACAACAATGACTGTCAATACTTCACCCAAAGCTGCCAGGGAAAGAGATAAAAGCAGCCATTTTTTTCTTGGTGTTTTCCAGTTTAGGATAAGGGCAAGAATAGAAATGAGAAAGCCAATTGGCATGATGGGAGAAGTCCAAAATGCTTTTGTTTGAAAAGGTCCTCTGGCGAATTCAATCATCCCGTTGGGTATATCCCGGCTGAACGAAGGAACAATTACTATCGATTGATAAATGGTGGCTCCTATTAAAGTGGCCATGAAAAGCATTCCTATCCACAAAGCTGTATCCCTGATTTTATCTTTCATTTGCATGTGATATTTAAAAATACAAAAATGCAAATGCCAAACGGAAGAAATATGTGACGTTGGTTAAAATCTTTTGCGCTTTGCAACACGATTCTTAATCCGGCTTAACGATTCACGTTTTACTCCGATATAGGAGGCAAGGTTTTCCTGTGAAAACCTATCAATCAGATAAGGTTCAGCTGCAAGAATTTTCAGATAAAGCTGCTCGGCTGAACCAAACCTGAACGCCTGCACCTGTCTGAAAGTTTCGATGAGAATGAATTGGTTGATCATTCGTCCGCAATGTTCCCAGCTTTTAGTAGAATTGAGAAGTTGCTCAAATCGCCTATAGTCAATGTGGATAAACTCGCAATCCCCTGTCGCCTGAATAAAAAACTTTGTCGGATGGTCCAGTAACAAACTTTCGTAATCATGCAAAAAATCATTTTCAATTACCAATAGAATATTGGTTTCGTTTCCGTTGTTGTCTACATGATACATCCGTCCCGACCCTTTAACGATAAAATTAATCTTTCTGAAATTAGTGCCTGCCGTTACCAGATGGTCACTCCGGTTTAGTTTGCTTTCTGTCAGCATGGGTAACAAATCACCTAACTCCTCTTCCGAAATGTCGGGAGTAATATGTCTAAATACCTGAAAGAGTTGGTTTATCTGCATGTCAATCATTTAAAATTGTGATTCGATTGCACGTTCGGCAAGTTCAGGTGAATGTGATCTATTGCTATTTTTATCAAATATCCTTGATGCTTTTCCAGTAAGCTTGCAGTAAATTTACGAAGCAAACTGCAAGCGGAATGGGAGACGGTCAAGCCCAAAGACAAAAGTTAATTGAAGAACCAAGAGTAAAAATTTAGAGGTCAAGCCACATTTGCCGCAAATGCATTGTTGTGCGCCTTTATTTTAAAGTAATGAGACATCTAAATCCTAACCAATCTTCTGGCTTTGTATACATCTGTTTTTTGTCTTTAAATGATTCCCTTGCGTAATCTTTAAAAGAACCACCCATGGCTATGCCTTTCATATCGGTCATTTCAGAAGCATTTCCCTGTAAGCAGTATAAGCCTAAATCGCTAGGATAATAGGAATCGGCACGTAACAAGGATTTGTCTAAATATTTATGTTCTTTTGCTTTTGTTACTTGTAGGCCATTGCAGTTTAATGAATTTTGCAAATAACATTTATTTTGAGTTATGCTATCCTTGTTTTCAATCACCATTTCGTAGATGTCAATAGTGGGAAGACACACTTTGATTTTAACTGTTTTGGATTTATTAACAACTGATTCTCTCCATTCACAGAATTTATTTGCTTGTGCAAAAGAAATCCCTACGATTGGAATCTTTATCGAGAAATAGCTTGAGTCAGAAGATGCGAAATTCTTAAAAGTTTTTTTCAATTTAAAACCTTTGCTTCCATAACTTTCCTTTAACGGATTGCCGTTTTTTATGATTTCAAAATATTCAAAATCTTTTTGTTTTTTTAAATCCTCAAAGAGTAATCTTGTTGAATTTGAAATACTTGATGATTCCCTGAATGATGGGATTCAACTCCCGCACAATTTCTTTGCCGGTACCTGTCAATAGTTTGACAGCATTCCCGTCAGCATAATCTTTATACTTGAATGTTACCGTACCATTTAGTGTATCGTTCTTAAGGATTCTATAATTACTTATGGGTATACCGTCCCAGGTATTCAATGGCCTGTTGAGGTCCTGCACATGACGCTTTAGTATATAGGTTCCAGAGAACCAACCCATGACGATAGGTGTGCTTTGTTACCAGTCGTTTCCTTACTTGAAAATTAGATTTATATCTTGCCTACCGACGATCGACATAATCTCCACAATGTCATTTTCTGTCCTTTAGAAAATACTATCAACAGCACAAACACACCTTCTGTAACCTGGTTTTATATAATCCACAGATTCAAAAGCAAAAAGACGCTTAGCGATAATTTCAAAATAATCGAAAAAAGTGTTAACGTACTTATCCGCCTGTCGCTGTCCGAATGTATGGGTTCCAACGTGGTAAATTCGAATGAGGTCTTCTTTGACTGTGTTACTTAACCTGTATTCAACCATTCAATGAGTCCTTTGAAATCTTTAGAATTTCATTCTTTCAGTCTTCTGTAAAACCACTTTTTTCAGCAGATTCTAACTTAAAGCGAATCCAATCAATTTGATTTTGTTGACCTCTTGCCTGCCGGATTAAGTCGTTGATAAGTTCACTCTTGCTTGTGTACTCATTGTTATCAATCTGGCTTTTGAGCCACTCATCATTTCAGGTCGACTATGTTAAGACTTTTTCCGCGGCACCTTTGTCTAAATTTACATTTTTTCCCTTGGCTGCGCTCCGCCGCTAAAGCTATAGCGCAAGAGATCCTAGCTTGTGTTGAGGATTGAGAGAAAGCTAGCGAAGGAGGCATTTCAATTCTCCTAGCCCTGCTTATGAGCATCCGATGTTAGTGCCAGTGGATATCTTAAGGGAATCTTTGATAGATTTCCTTTCTATTAGCAACTATAATTAAGCGTATTGTTGTTTTATTGATTCTTTCAAAGCCGATACGATAGTCACCAATTTTTATCCGATAATAATTTTTGTGACCACTAAGCTTTTTCGTGTTCGGAATGTCATTAATGACCTTAGCTCCCTCTGCTTTTAATATTGCTAGTTCAATTTTTTTAAGTGTATTGGATTCATTTATCCGGGATAACCATTTGTGAAATGACTTATCAAACTCAACGTTCATTTGGAGTGAAGCTTCTTGAAAACGACCTCCCTGGAAACCAGTTTTCCTGTCTTTTCTTCATTGATTATCTCTCCCAGCAAAATATCTTCGTATTGCTCCTCTTTAATATTGGTTACACTTGCTCCCAGTTGTTCAGCTAATTCTTTGAGAATCTTACTGCTTCGACTATCCGCTTTTATAACAATTGCTCCCATAGGTTTATCTTTCTTCCAAAGGTAGGGAAAGTTGAATCACATTTAAAATTACCATAGGCATTAACACTGATATTTCCGCCAATTCACGCCAATTTCCATCCATCTCAGTCAACAGACCACAGTCAACTGTCAACTGTCAACATTTTTTCAGTACGAGATACTCACGCCTGACGCCTCACGTCTCCCCCAAAGACACATCTTTCCTTATTTTGCACCATGGAAATCACCGTCGAAAACAAGGATGGCCTGCAAGCAGTAGCAGACACCCTCCTATCGCTTTTGCATAAAGGATATCGGGTGATTCTACTCGAAGGGGAGCTCGGGGCCGGTAAAACCACCTTAACGCAGATGCTTTGTCGGCAGATCGGGGTGACCGAACCCGTCAGCAGCCCCACTTTCAGCCTGGTCAATGAATATACTTCGCCTGCTTTTGGAACGGTATATCATATGGACCTGTATCGCCTGGAAAAGGAAGGAGATCTTGTTCAGATCGGATTAGAGGAGTATCTTGATTCCGGTCAGCTATGTATGATCGAATGGCCGGCCATCGCTGAAAAGTACTTTTATCAGCCCGCCATCCGGATAAATATTAAGGTAGAGACTAACAATATTCGTATTTTCAATATTACGACGTATGACGCAGTGGACGCATAAATATGGATTCAGTCTGGAAACTTTTCCGGAGAAAATAGCCGTTACTCAGGGAGCGGGTCAGTTTTCTGTCGGTATTCCTTACGAAATCTCCACCACCGAAAACCGGGTTGCTATCGTACCCCATTCGGTTAAGCCACTGGTGATGCAGGGACATCGCGTCATCGTACAGACAGGTGCCGGTCTACGCTCCAATTATGATGATCACGAATACAGTGAGGCGGGGGCTGAAATAGCCATGACCCGTCAGGAGGTTTTTAAATGTGATATCCTCCTTAAAGTAGCTCCTCCAACCATTGATGAGATCGAGCTGCTGCATCCCGATCAATGTCTAATCTCTCCATTACAATTGCCCACCCTTTCTGAATCCTATGTGGACCGGCTTCTAAGACACCGGGTCATGGCGGTGGCGATGGAATATCTCCAGGCTGCCGATGGCTCCTATCCCCTGGTCAGAACGATGAGTGAAATAGCCGGTATCACGGCTATACAAACAGCCGCAGAATTGCTGTGCAGATCTGAATTTGGCAGAGGAGTATTGCTGGGTGGTGTATCTGGTGTACCT
>Ga0163150_10004484_pt1 | contig 18631 bp, 12 predicted proteins | sample OliLakLV19P2IB_FD_148628 | JGI IMG/M metagenome (GOLD analysis project Ga0163150, IMG submission 148628) | Freshwater microbial mat bacterial communities from Lake Vanda, McMurdo Dry Valleys, Antarctica - Oligotrophic Lake LV.19.P2.IB | ecosystem: Environmental > Aquatic > Freshwater > Lake >...
AATCCGGGGATTTCGCTGCCGCCGCCGGCGCCGGTGATCGCGCGCGACATCTCGTCGCGTGCCGCGTCGCCGGTCGTGGAGATGCCGGCGACCTTGAGCTTGAATTCGTCGATGTTCGACGCCCAGCGCAACGCTTCCTCGAGCGAGATGAAGCCCTGCTGGAACAGCCCGAAGATCGACTGATCGAAGGTCTGCATGCCGTACTGCGAGGTGCCGGACGCGATGGCGCCATGGATCAAGTGCGTCTTTTCCTTGTCGACGATGGCGTCGCGGACGTAGGCGGTGTTGATGAGCACCTCGACGGCCGGCACGCGGCCGCCCTGATCCATCCGCGGGATGAGGCGCTGCGAGATGACGGCCTTGAGCACCGCTGCCAACTGCAAACGGACCTGCTTCTGCTGATGCGGCGGATACACGGCGATGATGCGGTTGATCGTCTCCGTCGCGTCGAGCGTGTGGAGCGTCGAGAACACCAGATGCCCGGTCTCGGCCGCCAGGAGCGCGGTCTCGATCGTTTCGAAGTCGCGCATTTCGCCGACCAGAATCACATCGGGATCCTGCCGGAGCGCGCTGCGCAGCGCCTGCGCGAAGGAGCGCGTGTCCACCGAGACCTCGCGCTGGTTCACGATCGAGCGGCTGTCGCGATGCAGGAACTCGATGGGGTCTTCGACGGTCATCACGTGCGCGCAGCGCGAGCTGTTGACGTGGTCGATCATGGCGGCCAGCGTCGTGCTCTTGCCGCTACCGGTGGTGCCGGTGACGAGCACCAGCCCGCGCTCTTCCTCGGCGATCCGGCGAAGGACCGGCGGCAGGAGCAGGTCGTCGATGGTGAGAATCTTGGTCGGAATCACTCGGAGCACCATGCCCATGGTGCCGCGCTGCTGAAAGATGTTGCAGCGGAAGCGCCCCAGCCCGGCGACGCTGTACGCCAGATCCACTTCCTGCGATTTGGTGAACTTCTCGCGCTGGTCGGCCGACATCATCGTCGACCCCATGGCCAGCGTGTCTTCGCTGATCAGCCGCTTGTCTTCGGTGACCGGTACCAGGGAGCCGGAGACGCGCATCATCGGATAGGCGCCGACCTTCAAGTGAAGGTCCGACGCGCCTTTCGCGACGGCAGTGCGGAGGAGATCGTCGATATTCATGTGAGCGGGAGCGAGAATTAGCGCTTTTTCGAGCCTGCGGCGACCGTCTCCGGTACATACGTCAGCCACCCGTGCCTGTCGGGCACCTCGCCGCTGATCGTACCGAGGAACGTCCGCTGGATCTTTTCGGTGACGGGGCCGCGCCGGCCGTCGCCGACCTTGATCTTGTCCACCGAGCGGACCGGGGTGATCTCCACGGCCGTGCCCACGAAGAAGACCTCGTCGGCGATGTAGAGCATCTCGCGCGGGATGTTCTCCTGCGACACGCGGTAGCCGAGGTCCTGCGCCACCTGGATCACCATGTCGCGCGTGATGCCCGGAAGGATCGAGGCGCTCAGAGGCGGCGTGTAGATCGCGCCGTCGCGCACGAGGAAGATGTTTTCGCCGCTGCCTTCGCTGACGAACCCGAAGGTGTCGAGCGCGATGCCTTCGGCGTAGCCGTTCGATTCGGCTTCCATCCGGATCAGCGCGGCATTCGCGTAGTTGCCGCTCGTCTTCGAAAGCGACGGAAAGGTGTTCGGCGCCATCCGGTTCCACGAACTCACGCAGACGTCCACGCCCTTCTCGAGCGCATCCGCACCGAGATAGGTGCCCCATTCCCAGACCATGATCGCGACGTCGACGGGGCAGGGGAGCGGGTTGACGCCGAGCGCGTGGTACCCGCGATACATCAGCGGGCGGATGTAGCACGCCTTGTAGCCGTTGGCCTGGACCGTGTCGAGCACCGCCTGCTCGAGCTGCTCCTGCGGGTAGGGGGAGTCCATCCGGTAGATCTTGGCCGACGCGAGCAGCCGCTTCATGTGCGCGTCGAGGCGGAGGATCGCCGATCCCTTCGGCGTGTCGTAGACGCGCGCGCCTTCGAAGACGCCGCTGCCGTAATGAATGACGTGAGAGGCCACGTGGATGGTCGCGTCCTTCCACTCTACCAACTTCCCGTTCATCCAGATCTTGCCGGTGCCCGCGAACGCCATGACTGATCTCCTTGCTTAACGCTCTCGGCTCGCTCCCGCTCGCCGAGCAACCCCCGCTCACTCGCCGTCAACATCGACCCGTTCGCGGCGCCGAAAAAAGCTTAGCACCTACTGCGCTTCGCCACAAAACGGGCAGCGTGCGGAGCGTGCGTGGAGCGGCTTGCGGCAGTGCCAGCAGAAGCGCGGCTGCGGTGTCTCGCGCGCGCGGAGGCGCGTGTGCATGTCCGCCATGTCTTCCGGAGATGACGCCGCAACAGGCGGTGCCGTCGGGGTATGGCGCGGCGTCGTACGCGGAGCCGGGCGGGCGCCGCGCGCGGCGAGCAGGTCGTTCAGCAGATCGCTCGCGCGTTGATAGCGCGCGCCGACGTCAGGCGCGACCGCCTTCATGACGATGTCGTTGATGAGCGACGGAATCTTCGGATTGCGCGAGCGCGGCGGCGCAATCAACTCGCCGTTCATCAGCTTCTCGAGATCCGCAGGCGCGGGCGTGTTGTACGGCAGCACCCCCGTCAGCATCTGGTACATCGTCACGCCGAGCGAATAGACGTCGGAGGCGAAGACCGCCTTGCCGTGAAACTGCTCAGGGGCCATGTACGGCGGGCTGCCGATCACCGTCGTGCCGTGCGCCGCGATCTCGATGAAGCGCGAGGTGCCGAAGTCGGCGACCTTCAGCAGGCCGCCATCCGTGACGAGCACGTTGCCCGGACGCAGATCGCGATGGATGACGCCGTGCTGGTGGGCGTGATCGACCGCATTGCAAATCTGGCAGGTGTAGTCGAGCGCGCGGGCCAGATCGATCTGCCCGTCGCGCGCGATGACCGCCTCGAGCGTGTCGCCCGGAACGAATTCCATGACGATGAAGAAGACGTTCTCCTGCTTCTCTGCCGTGAGAATCGAGACGATGTTCGGATGGTTGAGCGAAGCGAGCAGGCGCGGCTCGTGGAGGAGATCGCTGAAGTCGACGTTCTGCCGATGCGGAACCTTGATGGCAACTTTCTTGTCCATCCAGGTGTCTTCGGCCAGGTAGACCGTACCGAATCCGCCACTGCCGAGTGGGGAGAGGATCTTGTACTTTCCGATGGTCTGCCCACGAAAAAACACAAGGGAAGTATACAGGGCTCCCTGGAGCCTGAAGCCGGTAGAATCCGGTCGTGCACCGTTTCTATGTTCCAGAGCTCTCGCACGACGGTGTCTCTCAGTTGCCGGACGACGAAGCGCAGCATCTCGCGCGCGTGCTTCGGCTGAACGCGGGAGACACGGTCGCGGTGTTCGATGGAAAGGGTCGCGAAGCGCTCGCGTGCGTCGAGTCGGTGGCCTCGCGCAGGGTGACGGTGAAGATTCTGGAGCCGCGAACGCCGGCGCCGGAGGCCGCTGTCGCGGTCACGCTCGCTCAAGCGCTGTTGAAGAGCGACAAGATGGATCGCGTGATCCGCGATGCCGTGATGCTGGGCGTGTCTGCGATCCAGCCGTTCGTGAGCAGGCGCACCGACGTGCCGCGCGCCGCGCTGAGAACGGGCGTTCGGCAGGATCGCTGGGATCGCACGGTCGTGGCGTCCGTGAAGCAATGCGGCCGCGCTGTCGTGCCGCCGGTGCTCGACACGCAGGACTTCGCGGCAGTGCTCGCATCGACGTCCGGACGCGTGCGCGTGATGCTGGTCGAGCCGGGGAGTGGCGGCGACGTGGCCGTGGCGGACGTGGCGAGCCTCGAAGGGCGGCGCCCCTCAGAGGCGATGGTGTGGGTCGGGCCCGAAGGCGGATGGGATCCGGGCGAAGTGCGCGACGCCGCCAGAGCGGGCGTGACGCTCGTGAGCCTGGGCGGCCGTGTCCTGCGCGCCGACGCCGCCGCCGCGGCGGCGATTGCGGTGCTCCGCTACATCTGGCGCGATTTGTAGGCTGGCCTGAAGGCCAGCACTACGTCGCATGGAACACCGCGCACATCCATTCCTCTTCCTGGTCGATCAGGTCCAGCGTCAGAAATTGCTGCAGCGCGGGCACGACCGATTCTTTCTCGCTCTCCATGAAGCCGCTGACGATCAGATGTCCACTCGGCTTGACGAGCGCCGCCAACTGCGCGGCCGATCGCTCCAGCAGCGCGCCCGTGAGATTCGCCAACACGACGTCGGCAGGGGCAGAGATCTCGCGGAAGTCCCCTTCTTCGAAACGCACCCGGCTGGCGAGATCGTTCAGGTCGAGATTGTCGATCGCGTTCAGGAGCGCATCGGGGTCGATATCGATGCCGATCGCGGACGAGGCTCCCAGCGTGACAGCCGCCAATGCCAGCACACCGGACCCGCAGCCGATGTCGAGCGCCGTTCGTCCCTCGAGCGGCAACGCCTGCAGCGCCCTCAACGTCAGCCTCGTCGTCGCATGATGTCCGGTCCCAAATCCCATGGAGGGCCGGATGATCACGAACAGGGGCCGGGAGGGGGTTTCCCGACCCCTGTTCGCCTCTCCCATGTCCCAGGGGGGGCACACCACGATCCGGCCGACCGTGACCGCGCGAAGCTGCGCCTGCGAGCGGGCGGCCCAGTCCTCGTCTTCGATGTTCAGCGACTCGACAAAGAGATGGCTTCCGAATGCCGAGGCGAGCGCGCGGGCGGCCGCCTCACGGGATTCAGCGGTGGTGAAGAACGCGCGGAGCACAGGACGCTCGTCCGGCTCCTGAATGGCGGTGGGATGAAACTCGTCGAGTTCGGCGAGAACGAGATCCTGAAGTTGCGGGTCGCAGCCTGGAATGTGGATGTCGAGCGCGGGCCACGCCTTACCCAAAAATATCTTTGACCTTCTCGAAGATGTTCTTCTCGTCTTCCTCGGCGTCGCGCTGGAGCGGCTCAAATTGTTCTTTCGGCAGCACCTTGCTCAACTGATCGAAGAGCGCGCGCTGCTCTTTGGTGAGCTTCTTCGGCGTGACCGCCTGAGCGGTGAAGAACAAATCGCCACGGCCCCGGCCCGACACGTCCGGCATCCCTTTGCCGCGCAGACGGAAGACCGTGCCCGACTGCGTGCCTTCGGGCACCTTATAGGATTCCTGCCCGTCGAGCGTCGGCACCTCGATGTTGCCGCCGAGCGCCAGCGTCGTGAAGTTCAGCGGGATCGCGCACGCCAGATTATTTCCGTCGCGCTGGAAGACGGCGTGCTCGGCGACCTCGATAAAGACATACAGATCGCCAGCAGGCCCGCCCGCCAGCCCGCCTTCGCCCTCACCGCTGATGCGAAGGCGCTGACCGTCGGCGATGCCTGCGGGAATCTTGACCGTGAGCGTCCGATCGTGGCGCGTGCGCCCCTCGCCTGTGCAGGTGACGCAGGGCTTCGTAATAACGCGGCCGGTTCCGTGGCACTTGCCGCACGTGCGCGCCACCGTGAAAAACCCCTGCTGGAAGCGCTGTTGTCCGCGCCCCTGGCACTGCGCGCACGTCGTCGGGCTGCTGCCCGGCTCGGCGCCCGATCCGCTGCATGTTTCGCACGACTCGAGACGCGGGATCTCAATGGGGGTTTCGACGCCTTTGGCCGATTCCGCGAAGGTAATCTCGAGGTCGAAGCGCAGGTCGCTGCCGCGTTCGGGCCCGCCGCGGCGGCCGGCTCCTCCAAAGAAGTCGCCGAAGATGCCGCCGAAAATGTCTTCGAACCCGGCGAACGTGGAAGGATCGAACCCAGCGCCCGCCTGCGACGATACGCCCGCATGGCCGAAGCGATCGTAGCGCGCGCGCTTGTCTGAGTCGGAGAGAATGGCGTAGGCCTCGGCGGCTTCTTTGAACTTCTCTTCCGCCTCTTTGTTCCCCTGGTTGCGATCGGGGTGATATTGAAGGGCCTGCTTGCGGTACGCGCTCTTGATTTGCGGGTCCTTGGCGTTCTTGGGAACGGCGAGGACCTCGTAATAGTCCCGTTTGCTCACGCTTTGGCTACCTTCACCATGGCCGGGCGCAGCAGCTTATCGCCCAGGCGATAGCCGCGCGCGAATTCCTCGGTCACCTCGCCGTCGCGGCGTTCCGGATCTTCCTCGTACGCAATCGCCTGGTGCAGCTGCGGATCGAACGTCGTCCCGACGGCTTCGATCTGCGTGACGCCGCGCTTGCGCAGCATCTCCATCAACGCGCGATGGATGATCTCGAGCCCCTGCCGGTACGACTCCGCGCCGGCCGCGTCGATCCGGAGCGCGCGCTCGAAATCGTCGACGATCGGCAGCAGCTCCAGGAGAAACTCCGTGGCGGCGTACTGCGATCCGTCCCTGCGCTCGCGGTCGATGCGCTTGCGATAGTTGTCGAACTCGGCCGCCTGCCGCAGCAGCCGATCCTGAAGGCCGTCGCGCTCCTTCCGCAACTCGACGATCTCATCCGCCAGCGCGGGCGCCGGGTCGGTCGACTCTGCCTGCGCGGCGCCTTCGTCGTCCATGCGCTCGATGTCTTCTTTGGTCTTGCGTTTGGATTGCTCAGCCATGATTGGTGCCCGCCGTTACATGCTGTCGCGGAGGACGCGCGACACCGCCTGTGCCACGCCGTCGACGACGGCGATGGTTCTCGAGTAATGCATGCGCATGGGACCGATCACGCCCACCGTGCCCCGGCGCGATCCGTCGGCATACGTCGCGGCCACGAGGCTGAAGGGCCGCAGATCGGGTGTCCGGTGCTCCTGGCCAATCACGATGGTAAGACCGGGGCCGTCGATATATTGGTTGAGCAGCCGCACGAGGCGCTCTTTCTCTTCGACCATCCGCAGCACCGCGCGCAGCGTGGTGAGGGAGATTCCGCTGTCTTCGTCGGTGTCGTCGAGCAGGGAGGACGCGCCGTCCACAAACAGCGGCGACTTGCGCGCGACCTCTTCGAGACCGCTCTGTGCCAGCCTCAGCGCGCGCGACCGCAGGGCGTCGCACAGCGTGCGCTCGTGCCGCAGCCGTTCGAGCACCGCGACCCGGATGAGGTCGAGCGGCATGCCGGCAAACTCGGTATTGAGGTAGTTCGAGGCCTGGCGGAGATCCTGCGCGTCGATCTCTTCGCCGACCTCGATGGCTTTCCGCGACACCTGTCCGCCGTCCGCCACGACGACCACGAGCACCTTCGTCGAGCTCAGCGGAACGAATTCGATTTCTTTCAGGATGCCTTCGCCGGCCGTCAACGGCAGCGCGAACGCGACCAGGCGCGACGCGCGCGACAATACCTGCGAGACGGCGGCCAGCACGTCTTCGGCGAGCGCCGGGCTGCCGGCATCGCGGCGAAGCTGCGCCTCCATGGCCGCCCCGCCGCGCAACGGACGGGGAGCCGCGAGGAGCTGATCGACATAGAAGCGATAACCGCGATCGGTCGGAATCCGCCCGGCCGAGGTGTGCGGTTGCTGCAGGTAGCCGAGGTCTTCGAGCTCGCCCAGCGTCGTGCGCACCGTCGCGGACGACACACCCAGCCCGGCCGCGTGCGCCAGGCGCGCGGAACCGACCGGTTCACCGGTGTCGATGTATTCGGCGACTAATGCGGCGAGAATCTGCGCCGCTCTGGACGAAAGCTGGGACATGGTTAGCAGTCAGCTATCTGGAGTGCTAATCGTCGATTATACCGTAAGAGACGGCCGCGCCTCAGCGGAGCTTCTGCGCCGTGCCATCCCAGCGCATCGAGACCGCGGCCACGTGAGGATCCTGAATCTTGCCGCGCCGCACGGCGATGAGCTCCGCGAGAATCGCGACCGCGATCTCTTCGGGGCTCACGGCGCCGATGTCGAGGCCGACCGGCGCGTGCACGCGCTGTAAGCACTCCGGCGGCATACCCTCGGCCAGCAGCGCATCGTAGATGCGTTTGACCTTTGCTTTGCTGCCGATCAATCCGAGATATCGCAGGTCTCGTGCCGCAAGCGCGCGCAGCGCGTCGAGGTCGTGCGTATGCCCGCGCGTCACGACCACGACGTAGGCGTTCGTCGGGATGTCGGTGCGGTGCAGCCACTCGGGAATCGTGTCGACGGTGATCTCCTCCGCGTCGGGAAAGCGCTCTTTGTTTGCGAACTTTTCGCGGTCGTCGAGCACGTGGGTGCGGAAGCCGATGGTGTGGGCGAGGCGCCCGAGGTGATAGCCGACGTGGCCCGCGCCGATCACGTAGAGCCGCGGCGTCGATTCGAGCGGCTCGATGTAGACCTGCATCTGCCCGCCGCAGACGAGGCCGTTCTCCTGTGCAAAGTCGTCGTTGAGGTCGTACTTGATCAGCTGGGGCTTCCGCGACTGGATGGCCTCTTTCGCTTTCCAGAACGCGTCGTTCTCGTAGCAGCCGCCGCCGATCGTCCCGACGCTGCGGCCATCGGGGAACACCACCATCTTGGCGCCGACCCGCTGCGGCGTCGATCCCTGAGCGGAGACGATCGTCACCAGCGCGGCATCCTCGCCGCGGGCGAGCGCGGCGGTCAGCGCCTCGAACACTTCCTGGGACATGGTGGAGTAATTATAGACAGGGCTAAAGCCCTGTGCCACCGAAACATTGGTGGCACAGCCCGTGAGGGCTGTCGCTAGAACCGGTGGACCTCGCAGAGCTCCCGAGGTTCGCTGCCTGTCACAAACGACTCCGTGAACACGCGGAGGCATGCGGGCAACGCCGTGGCGCCGGTGTCGCGGTCGATGTCCACGACGCTGATGCCGTCCGGCACGTCGAATGCGCGATCGCCGTGGCCCGCGAGCGCCCGCTGCATGAACGCGAGCCAGATGGGGAGCGCCGCCTGCGACCCGCTCAGGCCGAGCGCCTGGTTGTCGTCGAGGCCGACCCAGACGACCGTCAGCAGTTCGGGCGTGAAGCCGACGAACCACGCGTCGCGGAGATCGTTGGTCGTCCCGGTCTTGCCCGCGGCATCGAGGCCGAAGCCGGACGCGCGCACCGCGGCGCCGGTGCCTTCGCTGAGCACGCTGCGCATCATGTTTGTGACGAGATAGGTGGTGTCGGCGCGCGCGATCCGTTTCGTCGGCGCATCCTTCGCGACGATCTCGGCGCTGCCGCGCGTGATCCGCAGCAGCGGCCTCAGGCTCCGCCGCTCGCCTCCGTTGGTGAAGATGGTATACGCCGTCGCGATGTCGTACGGCGTCGCCTCGAACACGCCCAGCGCGATCGACGGAAACGCGCGTGGCGCGGCGCCCGCGCCGATCCGGCGCCACAGATCGGCGATGCGATCGTAGCCGGCCGCTTCGGCCACTTTCACCGTCGCCGCGTTACGCGACATCGCGAGCGCCCGCCGCATCGTGATCTCGCCGTCGTATTCGTTCTCGTAGTTCGACGGGCTCCACGGCGTGCCGTTCGCATCGAAGGTCGTCGGCTCGTCATTGATGAGGGTGGCCGGCGTCAGCGCGCTGCCGTCCTCCGCGGCGCGCTCGAATGCCGACAGGAACACGAACGGCTTGAAGATCGACCCGGGCTGGCGGCTCGCGCTGACCGCACGGTTGAATTGCGATTGATTGTAGGAGCGCCCCCCGACCATCGCGAGGATGTCCCCCGTCCGCGGATCGACGGCGATCAACGCCGCCTGCGGCACACGCCCGCGGCGCCGGCGCGAGAGCAGCTGATCGACCTTGGCGATGCCGCTGCTGACGGCATCCTGCGCAAGCCGCTGCAGGTGGAGATCGAGCGTCGTGTACACGTCGACGGCCTCGGTCGTCTGCGTCACCGAGGGAAACTGTTCGGCGAGCGTCCGGCCGACGAAGTCCACAAAATACGGCGCCTCGGCATCGAGCGCGCGCGCGACGGGAGCCAGCGGCTCCTTCGTCGCCCGGTCGGCCGCGTCGGCGGAGATGAATTCGGCGTCCCTCATGGCCAGCAGCACCACGTTGCGGCGTTCCCGCACGCGGGCCGGCGAGCTGAACGGCGAGAGCGTGCCCGGAGACTGAATGATGCCGGCGATGGCCGCCGCTTCGCCGAGCGACAGGTTGTTGACGTCCTTGCCGAAGTACAGCCGCGCCGCCTCGGCGACGCCATGAATCGCAAACGAACCGCGATTGCCGAGATACACGTCGTTCAGGTACAGCTCGAGCACCTCGTTTTTCGTCGCCCGGATGTCGAGGATGACCGCCATGAACTGCTCGAGGAGCTTGCGACGCAGGCCCCGCTGCCGCGTCTGCTGCTCGACCGCCATTTCTTCCCCGAGGAAGAAGTGTCTCGCGAGTTGCTGGGTGATGGTGCTCGCGCCTTCGAGGTACGGCCTGTTGCCGAACGTGTTCCTGAACAGTGCGCCAGCCATGCGAATGGGGTCGACGCCCGGATGCGAATAGTAGCGGCGGTCTTCGATCGCCAGCACGGCCTGGACCATCCGCGAGGGCAGCGCCGAGAGCGGCACCTGACGGCGCTTGACGCGCGCCTGGATCAGCGCCGTCAACATGGGCGCGTCGAGCGTCACGCGCGAGACCGGCTGCGTATCGACGGACAGCGCTTCGATGCGCGGGCTCATGGTGGGCGCGGGCTGGGCCGGCGCCGGCTGGACGCGCCCCGCGCGGCGTGGCGGCGCGGGGCGCTGAAAACTAATCGTCAGCCGCTTTCCCGTGTGGCTGCCGGCGCGCGGGATGACCGACACCTCCGCGCCGTTGACGGCGAACTCCCCCGGGTTCTGCACCTGTGTCCGCTGCGCGTACCCCAGATCGTTCAGGCGATCGATGACCTCCCGCTGCGACAGGCCTTCGCTTCGGCGGATCTCCAGCGGCCGCGCGAAGACGCGGGGCAGCACGCGATCGCGCTCACCGTGGAGGCGCGCGTCGATCATCTGCGAGAATTTCACGTAGTAGTAGCCCGTCAGCGCGCACCCGATGATGAAGAGCGTGGCGACGGCGATGGCCGAGTATGTCGCGGCCCGCGGATGCGCGCGCGCGACCGTGCCCGCACGGCGACGCAGCCGCGCGAACGGGCCACCGTTCGCCGGGGTCTTCCTGGATTTCGCTTTCGGCATTTACAGGGTCAGGACCCAGTGATGCCCGAGGTCGAGGGGGAGTTCCTGCACAAGCCGTTGGACGAGCGCGGGGCCGTAACGGTTGAGCAGGGCCACCCCGCACAGGGCACGTTCCTGGGGAATGCCGTCGGGAAACGCCTGGTCCTGCGCGCGGTGAAACTGGCGGCGCAGCGTCTCGTCGCGCTTCTTGGCGGCGCTGATCACCTTGCCGCGCAGGGCCGAGAGATCGTGTTGAATCTTGCCGAGCGTGGCGTTTGCCGCGCCTTCCAGCGTCGGGTCCACGGCGGGCACGGCGGCGATGATGGCCGCCATCTGCGTCGCGACCGCCTGTTCCGCTGCCGTCAGGGCCCGATCGACCGCCTCCGGCAGCGACGCCGCGAGCACGCGGTTGAGCGCCGACTCGTCGCGCGCCTGCAGCATCTCGAACGGCAGATCGTGCTTCTCGAGGAAGCGCGCGCTCGCGGAGTCGAGAATCGTGGCGCTGCCTCGCGGGTAGAACAACGGCATCGGCACGCCGAAATGCTCGTAGACCTGTCGCAGTTGCGCCAGATAGGCGAGCTCGTTCGGTCCGCTCACATAGCAGACGGTGGGGAAGAGGGCGTCTTCGACGATCGGTCGCAGCAACACGTTTGGGCTGAACGTCTCGGGACGCGTCCGAGCCGCGTCCTCGAGCCCCGCGGCATCGGCGGCATCGATAACCGTGCGCACGCCGTTCAGCCTGAACAGCGCCGAGTTCGTCTGCGCCGAGGCTTCAACCTGCGCGTGATAGCCGCTCGCGGTGAGACGCCGTCCGGCCTCGCCGGCCAGCGCCCACGTCCTGCCGGGATGCGCGATCTCGTGCGCGAAAATCCCGCTCGCCAGCGGCTTCGCCGCGCCGTCGGAGCAATCAAAGACGACGAGCCCGAGATCGCCGAGCAGCCGATCCATCCAACGCGCGAAGGCGCCGGACATGGTCACGCCGGGCCGATAGGCGCTCCGCAGATCTTCGAGAATGGCGGTCGTGAACGCCGTCTGCGGCAGCGTGGAGGCGAGCTGATCGATCGTGGTCGTGATCTCGTCGCCGAGCGTCACGAAGCCGATGGGCGCCCGGCCGGCGCGCGGCGGTGGGGGCAGCGTGATGACGTGGCGCTGATAGTCCGCGTCGAGCACCGCGCATGACGCGACTTCCTCCCAGTCGTGATCTTCGGCCTCGACCCAGAACACCGCGACCGCCGGGATCTGATGCTCCTGCGAGACCCTGGCCGCCAGCCTGATGGCGCTCAGTCCTTTATAGAGGGTGTAGAGCGGACCGCCGAATAATCCGGCCTGCTGACCGGTCACGACGGCGATCGCGAGCGGGTCCGCCAGACGCGCCGCCGCCTCGCGCGCCTTCGCGGGCGCGTTGCGCCCTTCGAGCTGCGCCGCGAGCATCGCGCTGAGCTCTTCGCGCGGGCGCGGATGCGCCTGCGCGTTCGCGATCGCGGCCGTCCACGACTCGGGAGACGACGGGTCGCCGGAAAAAAATGGCGCGAGCGAGGAAAACTCAAACGCGTAGTCTGCCGCGAGCTTTCTGATCCCGGGAAAGCGGCGGATGTCGACGGGAGTGTGCAACGAATTCATGTTACCATTCGGCCGCTGAACCGCGAAGATTCCGTCCTGTACTTTCCCCCAGAGGCATTCGGGCCCTACAGGGTTCTCCATCAGATTGGTGCGGGCACGCTCGGTCCCGTCTTTCGCGCGTACGAGCCCGGCCGCGATCGACTCGTCGCGATCAAAGTCTTCCGTCTCGATCTCACGCCCGAGCAGTCCACCGCGCTCGTCGGTCATCTGGACGCGCTCGTCGCCGCCGACATCCATCACCCGAACATCGCCGCGCCCATCTCGGCGGGACTGGAAAGCGGTGCCGTCTATCTCGCCCAGGAGTATGCGGTCGGCGATTCCCTCGACGTCGTGCTGCGCGAGCGCGGCCCCATGTCGATTCGCGATGCGGAGCCGCTCGTCGCATCGCTCGCGCGCGCCATCGATTATGCGGCGTCGCGCGGGGTGACGCACGGCTCGCTGCACCTGCGCGATATCGTCCTGGCGGCCGATGCGGCGCGCATCACAGGGTTCGGCATCGCCGCCGCGCTGACGAAAATCGCGGCGAAGCTGCCGACGAGGCCGCAGTACGCCTCGCCCGACGGTCCGTCCGACGCATACGCGCTCGGCGCCATCGCCTTCGAAACGGCGGCCGGCAAGCGGGTGACGCCGGACAACGTGAAGGAATTCGAGGCCGAGCACGAAGGCGAGCTGCACGGCGCGCTCGCCGCGGCGCTGCAGGCCGTAGGTGCGGCGGGCGTGTCCGCCGTCGCGCCGCCACGCGCACAGGCGGATGCGGGGTCTGATTTCGATCTCGACATCGATCGTGCCGTCAACGTGATGGCCGAACCAGATCTCGATCCGATCGACTCGTTCGATCAGCCGGCATCGACACCGTTTCCTGCAGCCTGGTCCGCCCAGCCGCCACGTGCGCTGCAGACGGCAGACGATGCCCTGCCTTCGCGAAGCCGGCGGTGGCCGATCGTCGCGGTGTTCGTCGGTTTCGCCGTGCTCGCGGCGTTGTCCGTCGGATTCTTCCTCAAGTCGCCGGCGCCGGTCGCGACGGGGGATCCGAATGCCATCGTTGACGAGACGACCGTGGATCTCCCCGCCACCGCGCCAACGCCCGCACCGGCACCAGTGCCTGCGCCCGACGCCACGCCACGCCTTCCCGCGCCAACGCCGTCGCGGCCCGCGTCGGGCGCGATCGCCGGCGCGCAGAAGCCCGCGCGTGGAAGTGTGTTGATTCGATCGTCGCCGGCGGACGCCGACGTGATGATGAACGGGCGCGCGCGAGGGAAAACTCCGCTGACGGTGCGTGACTTGGAGCTCGGATCGTATAATATTCGTGTGGCGCGCGACGGCTACGTCACCCAGGAGCGGACGCTGCAGTTGACGGCGCGGCGGCCCACAGCGTCGACGACGTTCAGCCTTCGCGAGGACAAGACGGCGGGCAGGCCGGGCGGCGTCAGCGTACGGTCGAGGCCGACAGGCGCGCGCGTGTTCGTGAACGAACGACTCGTCGGCTCGACGCCCCTCGCTATTCCAGGCCTTCCTGCGGGACCCGCAACGGTACGCATCGAGATGGAGGGCTACCGGACGTGGACTACGACGGTCCAGGTCGGCGCGGCTGAGCAGAGGGTCGCGGCTTCATTAGAGAGAAAATAAGCAGGCATGAACGCGGTTCTGGCATTGGAGAACGGTACGGTGTACCGCGGCACGGCGGCCGGTGCGCAGGGTATCGCGCGAGGCGAGGTCGTCTTCAACACGAGCATGACCGGATACCAGGAAGTGCTCACCGATCCGTCGTATGCCGGACAGATCGTCACCATGACGTGCCCGCAGATCGGCAACTACGGCGTCTCGCCTGAAGACGTCGAGTCGGGCGCGCCGAAGGTGGCCGGCTTCATCATGCGCGAGGAGTCGCCGATCGCCAGCAACTGGCGCGCATCGGGCACCCTCCGCGACTATCTCATCACCAATCATGTCGTCGCCATCGCCGACATCGACACGCGGGAGCTGACGAGGCTGCTGCGTTCGTCCGGCGTGATGCGCGGCGTCATCGCGACCGGCGACGTCGAGACCGGAGACCTCGTGCGACAGGCTCGCGCGATTCCGCACATGGAAGGCACCGATCTCGTGCGCGAGGTGACGTGCGCGGCGCCGTTCGACTGGACGCCGGCCATGGACCAGGCGGGTGCGCATCCGGGCACCGATCTCGCGTTCGCGCCGCAGATGCATGCGAAGCGGCCGCTGCGCGTGGCCGCCTACGACTTCGGCATCAAGTGGAACATCCTCCGGCGCCTCACGGCGTACGGCTGTGACGTGCACGTGGTCCCGGCGTCCACGCCGGCACAAGAGCTGATGGCAGCCGACGTGGACGGCATTTTCCTCAGCAACGGGCCGGGCGATCCCGCTGCGGTCGATTACGCGATTCAGAACGTGCGCGAGTTGACCACGGCCGACAAGCCGATATTCGGCATCTGTCTCGGCCATCAGATTCTCGGCCTCGCGCTCGGCGGCAAGACCTTTAAGTTGAAGTTCGGCCATCGGGGCGCGAATCATCCTGTGAAGTTCCTGGAGACCGGCAAGGTCGAGATCACGTCGCAGAATCACGGTTTCGCCGTCGATCCCGAGTCGCTGCCGACCGACGTCAAGGTGACACACCTGAATCTCTACGACGGCACCGTCGAAGGGCTCAAGGTGATGGACCGCCCGATTTACTCGGTGCAGTATCATCCCGAGGCGTCGCCGGGACCGCACGACGCGGATTACCTGTTCAAGCAGTTCGTCGAAGACATGGAAAAGCGGCGTTAGATGCCCCGAAGAGACGACCTCAAGAGAATTCTCGTCATCGGCGCCGGCCCCATCGTCATCGGCCAGGCGTGCGAGTTCGACTACTCCGGCACGCAGGCGTGCAAGGCGCTCCGGGCCGAAGGCCTCGAAGTGATCCTCGTCAACAGCAATCCGGCGACGATCATGACGGATCCGGAGATGGCCGATCGCACCTACATCGAGCCGCTCACCGTCGAAGCCGTCACCAAAGTGATTGAGAAGGAGCGTCCGGACGCCATCCTGCCGACGGTCGGCGGGCAGACGGCGCTCAACCTCGCGGTCGCGCTCCACGAAGCCGGCATCCTCGCCAAGTACAACGTCAAGCTGATCGGCGCCAACGTGGACGCGATCAAAGTCGGCGAAGATCGCCTCCTCTTCAAGGAGGCGATGAAGGACATCGGCGTCGAGGTGCCGGCCAGCGGCCTGGCGCGCTCGCTCGACGAGGCGACGACGATCGTCAAGACCACGGGGTTCCCCGCGATCATCCGTCCCTCCTTCACGATGGGCGGCGTGGGCGGCGGCATCGCCTACAACATCGAGGAGTTCCGCGACCTGGTCGAGCGGGGGCTCGAGATGAGTCCCGTCCACGAGCTCCTGATCGAAGAGTCGGTCATCGGCTGGAAAGAGTTCGAGCTCGAGGTCATGCGCGACGTCGCGGACAACTTCGTCGTCATCTGCTCGATCGAAAACATCGACCCCATGGGCGTGCACACCGGCGACAGCATTACCGTCGCGCCGGCGCTGACGCTGACCGACAAGGAATACCAGCGCATGCGCGACGCCGCGCGGCGCATCATCCGGCGGGTCGGCGTCGAGACCGGCGGATCGAACATTCAGTTCTCGGTCAACCCCAAAGACGGCCGGATGCTCGCGATCGAGATGAACCCGCGCGTGTCGCGCTCGTCTGCGCTGGCCTCGAAGGCGACCGGATTTCCGATCGCGAAGATTGCGGCGAAGCTCGCGCTCGGCTACCACCTCGACGAAATTCCCAACGACATCACGCGCCTCACGCCTGCCTCGTTCGAGCCGACGATCGACTACGTCGTCGTCAAGTTCCCGCGCTGGAACTTCGAGAAGTTCCCGCAGGCCGACCGCACCTTGACGACGCAGATGAAGTCGGTGGGGGAGGCGATGGCGATCGGGCGAACGTTCAAAGAGGCGTTCCTCAAGGGCGTGCGGTCGCTCGAGCTCGGCAAAGAGGGGATGCTGCTGACGCAGCCCGGCGACGAGGAGGATGATTCCGCGCTGCGCAAGAAGCTGGTCGTGCCAAACGACCGGCGGATGTGGGCGCTCTTCAAGGCGCTCGAGCGCGGGTGGACGGTGGAGCACCTCCACGAGCTCACGAAGATCGACCCGTGGTTCCTGCAGCAGTTCAGCCAGATTGCGGAGCTGCGGCGCATCGCCGGCATGCAGGAGTTCCGCGAGCTGTCGACCGACTTCCTGCGCACGCTCAAGCGCGCCGGCTTCGGCGATCTCGAGATCGCGGCCATCTACGAAGTGCCCGAAGCGACGATTCGCGATCGCCGGATCGAAGACAAGCTCATCGCCTCGTACAAGCGCATCGACACCTGCGCCGCGGAGTTCGAATCGTTCACGCCCTACATGTACGGCACGTACGAGAACGGCGACGAGTCGAATCCGAATGCGACGAAGAAGGTCGTGATCCTCGGCAGCGGCCCGAATCGCATCGGCCAGGGGCTCGAGTTCGACTACTGCTGCTGCCACGCCGCCTTCGCCCTGCGGGACGCCGGCTTCGAAACCGTGATGATCAACTGCAACCCGGAGACCGTGTCGACCGACTACGACACGACCGACCGGCTGTATTTCGAGCCGCTGACGTTCGAAGACGTCATGTCGGTCATCGAGCGTGAGAGTACCGCGGGTGGCGATGTGGCCTGCCTCGTCCAGTTCGGCGGCCAGACGCCGCTCAAGCTGTCGCTCGCGCTGCAGGCGGCGGGCGTGAAGATTCTTGGCACCTCGCCGGATTCGATCGACCTTGCGGAAGACCGGCGCCGGTTCGCGCAGCTGCTGTGGGATCTCGGCATTCCGCAGCCGGCGAGCGGCACGGCGAGGTCTCGCGAAGACGCGCGCGAAGCGGCCCAGAAGATCGGGTTCCCGGTGGTGGTGCGCCCTTCGTACGTGCTCGGCGGGCGCGGCATGGCGATCGTCTACGACATGGGGACGCTGGATCGCTACATGACGAACGCGGTCGAGTCGTCGCCGGAGCATCCGGTGCTGATCGACAAGTTCGTCGAGGATGCGTTCGAGCTCGACGTCGATGCCATCGCGGACGAGACCGGAGCCGTGATTCTTGGCGGGATCATGGAGCACATCGAAGAGGCCGGCATTCATTCGGGCGACAGCTCGTGCGTCGTGCCGCCGTACCTGGTGGCGGAGCGGCATCTGGCGACGATCCGCGACTACACGCGGCGGATCGCCCGCGCGCTGAAGGTCGTCGGCCTGATGAACGCGCAGTACGCCATCAAGGATGACGTGGTGTACGTGCTCGAGGTGAATCCGCGCGCCTCGCGCACGGTGCCGTACCTGTCGAAGGCGACCGGCGTGCCGCTCGCGAAGCTCGCGGCGCTCGTCATGTCGGGCAAGACGTTGTCGCAGTTGGGGTACGAGGACGATCTCGAGGTGTCCGGCGTGTTCGTCAAGACGCCGGTGTTTCCGTTCGTGCGCTTCCCCGGTGTGGACACCATTCTCGGACCCGAGATGAAGTCGACGGGCGAGGTCATGGGCGGCGCGGCGACCTTTGGCGCGGCATTCGCGAAAGCGCAGCAGGGTGTCGGGCAGCAGCTGCCGGAGACGGGCACGGCGTTCATCAGCGTCAACAACGACGACAAGCCCAACGTGCTGCCGATCGCGCGGAACCTGGCCGACCTCGGATTCCGCATCCTCGCGTCGCGCGGCACCGCCGCCTATCTGCGCGCGCACGGCATTCCGGTCGAGGTCGTCTTCAAGGTCAACGAAGGGCGCCCGAACGTCGCCGACCACATCCTGAACCATCAGATTCAGCTGATCGTCAACACACCGCTCGGCCGGGAATCGTTCTTCGACGATCGCGTGGTGCGCCGTGTGGCGATGCTTCACAGCATCCCCTGCATCACGACGCTGACCGGCGCATCGGCGGCCGTCGAAGCGATCCGCGCACTGCGCGGGCAGGCGCTCGACGTGCGCGCGCTTCAGGACTATCACGCAGAGATGGCCGAGGGAATAAGGGAAGGGGGAAGG
>Ga0163150_10004489_pt1 | contig 18614 bp, 20 predicted proteins | sample OliLakLV19P2IB_FD_148628 | JGI IMG/M metagenome (GOLD analysis project Ga0163150, IMG submission 148628) | Freshwater microbial mat bacterial communities from Lake Vanda, McMurdo Dry Valleys, Antarctica - Oligotrophic Lake LV.19.P2.IB | ecosystem: Environmental > Aquatic > Freshwater > Lake >...
AGGAAAGCGACGCCCAGGTGACGCGCCCGGCGGGTCGTACCAGCAGCACCCCTTCGGCCTGCCAGTCGATCTCCGGCGCATCAGACGCCGGGTCACAATCGGCCGGCTCGCGATTGCGCGACCAGATCGTGTAGATCGGCTGTTCGTCGAACCATGCCCATCGGCTCGACGCGTGCGGCAGCAACACCGTGCCGGCAAGCTGCGACTCCGAGAGGCGGGCGATGGCGGCCGCCGTGACCGCCGTCTCGTCGGGGGCGACGTGCGCCTCCGTCCAGAAGCGATCGAGGCGGGCAACGCTGGCAAGGTAGGGCAGTTCCTGCGCCGGCTCGAAGCCGACAAGGAATTCGGCAAACCGGTCGCCATAGGCGAGCAGCGACGGCTGAAGCGGCAAGTGCCCGCGCACGTAGATCGCGGCGGCGGCGCGGAACCATTCTTCGCCTACCAGCCGGGAAACCGCCGGGTAGTTGGCCTGCAGCGCGTCGATGCATCCGCGCATGACGGTGTTGCGGTACACGGCGAAGCCCGGTTGCCGGACCAGTTCCGCGACCTGCGGCGACGCCGGCAACGCGTCCGGCGGTGCGAGCAACGCGGCGGCAAAACCGTCCTGGAACGCTTGAAGGGTTCCGCGCTCCGCCTGGCCGGGCGTGTTCACGCCGCTTCCCTGCAGGTCGTTGCGCACAGCACCGCCTCGGCCTGCCGCCGTTCGGCATTGAGTTCGGCGAAGTCCGGGATGTTGTCGTCGCGTTCGATCAGCGTCGGACGCGGGCCGATGCGGGCGATCAGGCGCTCGTACAGGCGCCATACGGCGGCAGCCACCGGTGCGTCGTGCGAATCGATCAGCAGCGCCTGACCCAGGTTCGGGTCCGGCGTATGTCCGGCAAGGTGAATCTCCAGCACGCTTTCTGCGGGGAAAGCGTCGATATAGGACTCCGGCGCGAAGCCCAAATTATTGGCGCTGACGAAGACATTGTTGACGTCGAGCAGCAGTCCGCAGCCGGTACGCCGGGCGAGTTCGGCCAGGAAGGCGATCTCCTCGCCTTCGTGCGCGGAGATCCGCAGATAGTGCGACGGATTCTCGATGGCGATCCGCCGCCCCAGCGCGGTTTGCACGCGATCGATGTTGGCGCCGATGCGCGCGAGCGACTCCGCCGACCGCGGAAAGGGCAGCAGGTCAGGATGGTAGGCGCCACGCCAGGTCGACCAGGCCAGATGCTCGGAAACGAGCGCAGGTTCAAAGCGATCGACGAGGTCGGCAAGACTCCGCAGGTGGTCGGCATCAGGATCGGCATCCGCCGCCAATGACATGCCGACCCCGTGCAGGGACAGCGCGTGGCGGGCGCGGATGGTTTCAAGCCAGGCGATACGCGGCCCGCCCGCCGCCATGTAGTTTTCCGGATGAACCTCGAACCACAGACCGTCCGCGGGCGCGGCGTGAGCCTCCTCGAAATGCGCGGGCTTCAAGCCCACTCCCGCGGAACGGTCGTCGATCATGGCCTGTTTCCGGGTTCGCTGCCGATCAGCTCTTGACCACGGCCAGCGAACCCGTTCCCTTCGGGGTCTTCAGCGTCGTGCAGGTGCCTTGGGCGACGTGCTTCCAGGCGTTGCCCTGGTAGTCGGTCTTGGACGTGCCGGCGCAGGTGGTGCCCGGTCCGGCCGCGCAGTCGTTCTTGCCGGCCAGGGCGACGCCGTAGCATTTTTCCAATGCGGCTGCGCCGCCCTTGTCCATACTCTTGGTCTTGTCGGCCTGCGCCAAGGCGGCGCCGGAGGTGAGGGCGGAAATCGCGAAAGCGGTGATTGCGAGAGCGCTGTAATTCATATCGGTTATTCCTGTCGGATGGTTGAGATGACCGCAAGGCTTCGTGACGGCAAGTCGCACGGTCCACACGCTAGTTCGCCCGGATGTGGCGTTTGGTTACAGAGATGGCACAATTCGCCGCATTTACATTTCCTGTAACCAGATGCCCATCACGAGCGAACTACCTGTCGAAGGCCCATGAGCGCGACCGAGGATCGACTACGCGATCTCATGGTTCGCGGACAGGACGGTGACGAGGCTGCCTATCTGCAGTTCCTGAGGGAATCGAGTCCGTTGCTGCGTGGATTCCTGAGGAAGCGGCTCGTCCGCCTTCCGGACGAAGTGGAGGATCTGGTGCAGGAAACGCTCATTGCAGTGCACAATCAGCGCCATACCTATGATGCGGGGCAGCCGCTGACCGCTTGGCTGCACGCCATCGTCCGTTACAAGCTGGTCGACATGTTTCGTCGCCGGGCGCGCACCGACGCTTACAACGAGCCGCTGGACGATTCCATCGACCTGTTGTCAGGTTCCGACGACGCCGCGGCCGAAGCCCGCCGCGACGTCGGCAAGCTGCTCGCCACCTTGCCCGACCGGCAGCGCCTGCCGATCGTGCACGTCAAGCTCGAGGGCCTGACGGTCGTCGAGACGGCGCAGCGCACCGGCATGTCCGAGTCGGCCGTCAAGATCGGCATCCACCGCGGCATGAAGGCGCTCGCGGCGGCCATTCGCAAGAGCGGAACCGGCCCATGAGGACCGACGACCTGATCCTGGCGCTCGCCGCCGGTGCCGAGCCGGTGAACGTGCGAGCAGTGCGCTGGCGTTACCTCACGGGCATGGGCGCCGCCACCTCGGTGGCGTTGCTGCTGGTGATCTACTGGATGGGCGTGCGCCCGGATTTCCTCGACCGGCTCGACCTGCCGATGTTCTGGTTCAAGGAGTTGTTCTGCGCGGCATTGGTCGTCGCCGGTCTGCTGGCGATGGTGCGGCTCGCCCGTCCGGGCATACGGCTGGCGTGGGCGCCGGCGCTGATCGCCGCGCCTCTGCTGGCCATGTGGGCGGCTGGAATCCTTGAACTGCTGGCGGCCGAACCCGAAGCACGCCTTCCGCTGCTGCTCGGCGTCAGCTGGTCCGAATGCACGTACAACATCGTGGTGCTGTCGCTGCCGGTGTTCGTCGTCGCCATCGGGTTACTGCGGCGCATGGCGCCCACGCGCCTGCGCTTGGCCGGCGCGGCCGCGGGATTCGTCTCGGGCGCGGTGGGCGCGCTGGTCTATTCGCTGCACTGCCCCGAACTCGCCGCCGCGTTCCTGGGCTTGTGGTATGCGCTGGGCATGCTGATTCCCACGGTGGCCGGGGCGCTGCTCGGGCCGCGGTTGCTGCGCTGGTAGCGAAGTCCGCCTGGCGGTCGGCTGGCGGTCGGGATGAAGGCGAGGATGCACATCACGCCCCCACACTTGCGGCAGCGGAGCGGGAACACTTCGTAGAACACGTTGCTCCCTGGAGGACATCGGGTGATTTCCTGCCTCCTGCCCGATCAGGCCGGGCTGCAGGCAAATCAGGCTCCGTCCCAATAGAGGCCCAACGGATTGGTGGACCGCACCTGAGCGGCGAGGCGGTCGTCACCGCCCAACCAATCGGTCAATGCGGCGTTCAGCGCGGGGTAGTCAGCCCGTGATTCATGGTTCGTGCACGGCCAGTCGCTGCCCCACAGCAAGGCCTGAGGCCCGAGCTCCTGCAACCAAAGGCCTGCCAGCTCAACCGGGCTGAGGCCGGCATTCAGGCGGTAACTGCCGCTGAGTTTTACATGCACTGAACCCGATGCTGCCATGCGACGACGATGGCGGATGGCTGCCACCGTGGCGTCACCTGCCGACGCTTGAGAAGGTTTGCCAAAGTGGTCCAGCACCAAGCGCAAAGCCACGGGCAGCGCGGCGATGATGTCAACGAGGCGACCGGTATCCGTGTGGAGTTCAACATGCCAGCCGAGCTCAAGCAGTGCATCCCACAAACCGGTCGCATTGGCCCACGCCGCCATGTCGTGCAACTGCCCGGCCAGGTTCAGCCGGATGCCGCGCACGCCCTGCGCATGCAAGGCAGACAACATCGTCAGGTCGGTATCGGGCGCCACCACCGCCACACCGCGCAGGGTCTCGTGGTGCAACGCCAGTTGCGCCAGCGTCAGCCGGTTGTCGGTTCCCATAAAGCTCGTTTGCACCAGTACGCCATGGGTCACGCCCGCCGCTGCGGCACGGGTTTGCCAGTCTTCAAACTTCGCACCGTAGGCCGGTGTGTAACGTGTGCCGGGCAGCGATTGGTGGGCTTTGAAAATATGGAAATGGCTGTCCACACTGACGTGGCGAACTGACGCTGTTGGGGAGTTTGTCGACGTCTTTGACATTTCTGGAGTCATGCGTTATATTTTAGTCTTCTAGAGGACTAGGTCAATGATTTCGCCATTTAACTTGGACCGTGACGCACTGGACAACGCCCGGGGCGCACCCGCAAACAGGCGCCCAAGTGGCAGTTCGGACCAACCGGCACCGGGCCAGAGCCGTTATGGCTGGCTCGCCGCTAGCCTGCGCGCCCGCATTACGCAAGGCGAATGGGTGCCCGGCACCGCATTACCGGCCGAAACGGCGCTGGCGAAAGAGCACGGCGTGGCATTGGGCACTTTGCGCCAAGCCTTGGCCTTGCTGGTTTCCCAGGGTCTGCTCGAGCGACAGCATGGTCGCGGCACATTTGTGCGGGCGGGATTGGGCGGCGCATCGATGTTGCGCTTCTTCCGGTTTTCCCAAAGTGGCGGGCAAGGCAGCACACCCCAATCCACCATCCTTCAGCGCAGCGTTCAGCTCGCCAGCCTGGAAGCCGCCGACGACCTGGGCTTGCCTGCAGGCGCCAGCGTTTTGCAACTGCAACGCCTGCGCAGCCTGAGCGCAAAACCGTGCCTGCTGGAAGACATTGCCCTGCCGCTTCCATTGTTTGAGGCCCTTGCCCAGTCTGAAACCGCCGTCTGGGACGATCTGCTGTACCCCATGGTGCAGCGGGTGTGCGGCGTCACCATCCACCGTGCCGAAGACCGCCTGAGCTTTGGCTTGCTAACGGCCGAGCAGGCCGCGCTGCTTCAGTTGGATGTTGGACATCCTTGTGTGCAGGTGGATCGGCGTGCCTTCGATCTGGGCGGGCGCTGCGTCGAACTGCGCACCACCTGGGGCGATGCCTTCGCGTTTCAATACACGGCGCTAGTTCGCTAGTTTTATTCCGGAGACACCATGATTCACAAAAACTCACAGTCAAAACACGCACTCGCCCACGTATCCATTACAAAGTTTGCTGCTATTTTTATAGTTTTCATCTCTTTGATCGGGTTTAGCACGATTCAGGCTCAAACGGCGCCCGCCTGGCCGTCCAAGCCGATTACGCTGGTGGTCACCTACCCACCCGGCGGCGGCGCTGATGCCATGGCCCGCCTGATTGCGCCACGCCTGGGTGAAGCGCTGGGCCAGACCGTGATCGTCGAGAACAAGCCCGGTGCCAGCGGGCAGATCGGCGCAGCCGCTGTAGCCAAGGCCGTGCCTGACGGCCATACGCTGATGCTGGATGCATCATCCTTCGCCGTCAATCCCGCCTTGTACGCCAAGCTGCCCTATGACACGGACAAGGCGTTTCGCCCCATCGGCGTGATCGCGCTTTTCCCCAACGTTGTGTTGGTCAACGCGCAGTTCCCCGCCAAATCGGTTGCGGAGTTGATCACGGCGGCCAAGGCGCGCAAGGACGGGGTCGCGTTTGCATCCAGCGGCAACGGATCGGCGCAGCACCTGGCCGGCGCAATGTTCGAGTCGGCCGCCAAGGTGGAGATGGCGCACATCCCCTACAAGGGGGGCGGCCCGGCGCTGAACGACGTGCTGGGCGGGCAGGTGCCGGTGTTTTTTGGCAACCTGGCGTCGACGCTGGGCCACATCCAGGGCGGCAAGCTGCGGGCACTGGCCGTGACCAGCGCCAAGCGCTCCGGCATCTTGCCGGATGTGCCGACGTTGGCCGAAGCCGGCGTGCCCGGTGCCGAGGTGTACGAATGGAACGTGCTGGTCGCGCCTGCAGGCACGCCCAACGACGTTGTGGCGAAGTTGTCGGCCGCGCTGCAAAAGGCCATGGAGTCGCCCGAAGTCAAAACGCGCATTGCCCAACTGGGCGGCGAAATTCAAATGAGCAGCCCCGAAGCAGCGCAGGCCTTTGTTCGCAGCCAGATGTCGCTATGGGGCCGCGTGATCAAGGAGCGAGGGATAGTGCTGGAATAGCCTTGGCCGCGCGCGGCGCTTCGACAGATCCTTCGGCACCACCATGCCCCGCTGCACGCCAAGCCCGTCACGGATAGTCATTTCAATCACGCGAGGCCGAGTATTGGGGGTTCGGTCTGGCGTCACCACGCCGGCAAATTTAATTGTAGCCGAACACCCGGTCGATCCGCGGCCTCGATGCCTACCGTGGCGTCCACCGAAAACCCGCCATCGTGTGCCCACTGCGCCATGTTGTGCGCCGCATCGCTCTCGAGCAGACCGCGGCGCACGAAGCTCTGCAGGAGTCCCCGCCGCACCTTGGCCTGCACCGCGGCGAAAAGCCGGCTCGTCGATCCCGCCGGCCGCGTGAAAGACAACACCCCCGGCCGGCGCGGAAGCGAACACCCCGTCCTGCACCACGCGCCGGAATGGAAATGCAGGTGCGCATTGAGCGCCGAGCCGAAGCGGTGGATGAACGCCACCGCCCCGAGTCGGGCCGCGGGACCGGCACCCGCACTGTGCGCCCGCAGGGTCTGCTCCACCGCGCGCACGAACAGGCGCAACGCCGCACCCTGCAGGTCGGGGTCGCGCTGCAGGAAGTAGCGCAGTCGCTTCGGCACCGCCAGCACCCATTGCCGCACCGGCAGGCGGGGGAAGACGTGGTCGGTCAGATGCGCCGCGGTCTCCACCATGCGCCGCGTGTTGCACGATGGACACCCCCCGCGCCCCTTGCGCGAGTAGGCGATCAGGAATCGTGCCCGCACTCCCCGGGCGACTCGCCGCAACCGACAGTGTCGCCATGCCGCCCTCCTGCCCCCGGTGAACCGGGATGGGCGGTGAGTACCGGTCGCCGAACTGCCTGCTCGACCACGTCGACATGATAGACTAGTCATCTATCTAGTTAGACGATGGGGACGATATCATGAAGTCGATCGGCACGTTCGAAGCCAAGACGCACTTGAGTGCTTTGCTGGACGAGGTTGCCAAGGGCGCCGAAATCGTGATCACCCGGCGGGGAGTCGCCGTGGCGAGGCTGGTCCCCGCGGGCGCTCCCAGACGCAACGCTGCCGGTGACGCGCAAGCTCGCGCCAAGGTATTCGCGAAGGGACAGACGCTGGGGCGCCTGTCGTGGAAAAAGCTTCGCGACGAGGGCAGGCGGTGACGAGCTTCGTCCTCGACGCCTCCGTGGCGCTCGCCTGGTGCTTCGACGACGAGAGTACGCCCGCGGCGTGGGCGCTGCTGGAGCGTTTGCGCACAGCGCCCGGCCACGTTCCGGCACTCTGGGGGCTGGAGATTGCCACCATCCTGCTCGGCGCCGAGCAACGCCGGCGCATCACGCGCGCGCGCACCGCGGAGTTTCTCGAGATCCTCACCGACCTCGACCTCCGTGTCGACGCCGACTTGCCCGGACGCGCATTTCGCGACGTCATGCCACTCGCGCGCGAGCGGCGCCTTACGACCTACGATGCGGCCTATCTTGAACTCGCGCTGCGCCTGGGTTTGCCGCTTGCCACAAAGGATAAGGCGCTCGCCCGCGCCGCTGCGGAAATCGGCATCAGAACGCTCGCCGCCTGACTGCGACACTGCCTTCACTGGATCACTTCGAACGACAGGAAATTCAACCCAGCAAGCCAGGTATTCCGGGCTCGGCGATGCTGGTCAAGCGGCGAGCTAGTGCCGAAGACCGACTAGCGGAGCAGGAACACCTGTCGACTTCCGTGTTTGGTATGGGAGGGCGGTCCAACCATCGACGGTGTCGTCGCACTCCTCTGGCGGGTGGACGCGGCCATCGCGATGCGCTTCCAAGCTACGATTTTCGCGGTGCCCGTAGAGCGGAACGTCATCGGCGTGGACTACCGGCCCGGCGTGCGGGACAAAGTGGCCGCGCTCCTGAGCGATCTCGGCCGTGGCGACTGCTGCGGCAGGATCGACGAGGTCACCGCCGCGTGACTGGCCGACCACCTCACCGAATCGGCCGGGAGAGCGGCCGCGCCCGCCGGCGAGTCACTCTTTGGGGTCCGGACGGCGAACCGTTTCTTCAGTGCCCGATGATCTTCGCCAGGAACTCTCGCGTGCGTTCGCTCTTCGGATTGTCGAAGAACTCGCGCGGTGAGTTCTGCTCCACGATCTGGCCCTGGTCCATGAAGATGACGCGGTCGGCCACCGCCTTGGCGAAGCCCATCTCGTGCGTCACGCACAGCATCGTCATGCCCTGACCGGCGAGCTCGACGATCACGTCGAGCACTTCCTTGATCATTTCCGGGTCGAGGGCGGACGTCGGCTCGTCGAACAGCATGATCTTCGGTGTGAGGCACAGCGCCCGCGCGATCGCCACCCGCTGCTGCTGGCCACCCGAGAGCTGCAGCGGAAACTTCGCGGCCTGCTCGGAAATGCGCACCCGCTCGAGCTGCTGCATCGCGCGCTCCTCGGCCTCCTTCTTCGGCGCATGGGCGACCCACATCGGCGCCAGCGTCAGGTTCTCGAGCACCGTCAGGTGCGGGAACAGGTTGAACTGCTGGAACACCATGCCGACCTTGCGGCGCACCGCCTCGACCGCCTTCACGTCGTCGGTCAGGACGACGCCGTCGACCGTGATGCGCCCCTCCTGGTATTCCTCGAGCGCGTTGACGCAGCGGATCAGCGTCGACTTGCCCGAGCCGGAGGGACCGCAGATCACGATGCGCTCGCCGCGCGTCACCATGAGGTCGATGTCGCGCAGCACGTGGAAGGCGTCGCCGTACCACTTGTTGACCTTGTCGAACTCGATGATGGCGTCGCTCATGGGGTGTCGGTCCGGGTCTGCTTTCTTCAGCGCGTACGGCTGACGCCGACCTGCATTTCCACCCACAGGCTGTAGCGCGACATCGCGAAGCAGAAGGTGAAGTAGATCGCGGTGATGAAAAGGTAGGCTTCGATCTTGAACGGCCGCCATTCGACGTCGGAATTGAGCGCCAGCGAGAGCGCGCCGGTGAGCTCGTAGAGCGACACGATGGTGACCAGCGAGGTGTCCTTGAAGATCGAGATGAAGTTGTTCATCATACTTGGCACCACCATCGCCAGCGCCTGCGGCAGCACGATCTTGCGCTGCGTCTGCCAATAGGTGAGGCCCAGCGTCGCGGCCGCCTCGAGCTGGCCCTTCGGGATCGCCTGCAGGCCGCCGCGCACGATCTCGGCCATGTAGGCGGCGGCAAACAGTGTGATGCCGACGAGCACGCGCACCAGCACGTCGATCGACATGCCCTGCGGCATGAACAGCGGAAACATGAACGAGGCCATGAAAAGCACGCTGATGAGCGGCACGCCGCGGATCAGTTCGATGTAGACCACGCACACGGTGCGGATCGCCGGCAGGTTGCTGCGGCGGCCGAGCGCGACCAGCACCGCGAGCGGGAAGGCGAGGAAGATCGACAGCGTGGCGAGCATCACGGTCAGCGGCAGGCCGCCCCACAGGTCGGTGCGCACCGGTTCGAGATCGAGCACGCCGCCTCCCATCAGGGTGAAGAAGATCGCGAGCACGACCACCCACAGCAGCGCCAGCCAGGGCTTCCAGAACCAGCGCGCGCAACTCACGACGAGCGCCGCGACCATCAGGATGGTCGCCACTTCCGGCCGCCATTGCTGCTCGTACGGGTAGCGGCCGAAGATGATGATGCGCCACTTTTCGGCGATCACACCCCAGCAGGCGCCGATACCGCGCGCCGCCTGGCAGGCGTCGGCGTCCGCCGCGAACACCGCGCGCGCGACGCCCCACTCGCCCGCGCGCTGCAGGACGACCACGCCCAAGGCGATGAGGAACAGGGTGGTGAGCCCGCTCTTCCAGTCGCCAACGAGGTTGCGCCGGACCCAGGGCACGAAGCCCTCGGTCTTCACCGGCGCGGGGCGCGGCGTGATCGCGAGAAAGGTGTCGGCCATGGTTGCGCGTGCGCCTGTTCAGCGCTCCTTGATGGCCGCACGCTTGTTGTACCAGTTCATCAGCGCCGATGTGCCGAGCGATGTGCACAGGTATACCAGCATGATGATGGCGATGCACTCCACCGCGCGCCCGGTCTGGTTCAGCGTGGTGTTGGCGATCGAGACCACGTCCGGGTAGCCGATCGCGACGGCCAGCGACGAGTTCTTGGTCAGGTTCAGATATTGGTTGGTCAGCGGCGGGATGATCACGCGCAGGGCCTGCGGCATCACCACCAGCCGCATCTGCATGCGCCGGGTGAGACCGAGAGCGCTGGCGGCTTCGGTCTGGCCATGGCTCACCGACTGGATGCCGCCGCGCACCACCTCGGCGATGAACGCGGCGGTGTACGTCACCAGCCCGACCAGCACGGCCAGAAACTCGGGCGTGGCGCTGATGCCGCCGTCGACCGCGAAGGCCAGCTGCTCGGGCAACGACCATTCGCGTGGCGCGCCGCCGGCCGCCCAGCCGGCCAGCCCCAGCGCGAACGTCGCGACCAGCGGCACAGTCCAGCGGTTGCGATCCTGCCCGGTCAATTCGAACAGCCGCTGCGCGCGCTGGCGCCACCACAACGCCACGCCGATGCCGGCCACGATACCCGCGCCCAGCCACACGTGGCCAGCCGCCCACACCGGCGCCGGCATCGCGAAGCCGCCTTTGCTGAGAAAGAACAGGTCGGCCAGGTTCCAGGCCGCCTGTGGCTGCGGCAGTACCTCGACGAAGAACAGGTACCACATCAGGAGCTGCAGCAGGATCGGCACGTTGCGGAACAGCTCGACATAGCCGTAGCACAGGCCACGCACCAGCGCGTTGCGCGAGAACCGCCCGACCCCCACCAGCACGCCCAGCACCGTGGTCAGCACGATGCCGAGCAGCGCGACCCGCAGGGTGTTGAGTACTCCGACCCAGATCGCGCGCCCGTAGGACTGGCTCGGATCGAAGGGGATCATCGTCTCGCCGATGTCGAAGCCGGCGGCCTGACCCAGGAAGTCGAAGCCGCTCTGGATCCCCCGCACCTGCATGTTCTGCTGGGTGTTGTGCGCGAGGAACCAGACAACACCGCCCACGGTGAAAAGGGCGAGCGCCTGGTAGAACAACCCGCGCACGGCGCGGCTGCGCCACGACCAGTCGCGCTTCTTGCGCGACTTGCGGGGTGTCAAGCGCGGCGCCCGTTTGGCAACGGGCGCTGCGAGTGTCCCACCGGTCGCCGGTTGCGGCGGCACAGTGTGGTCGGACATGGCGGGAGGAGCGGTCTCTTAGCGCACTGGCGGCGCGTACATCAGGCCACCCTGGGTCCACAGGTTGTTGGAACCGCGCGGCAGGCCGATCGCTGTCTTCTCGCCGACGTTGCGCTCGAAGATCTCACCGAAATTGCCACCCGCCTTGATTGCGCGGTAGGCCCAATCCTTGTCCAGACCAAGCAGCTTGCCGGTGTCCTCGGTGCCGGAGCCCAAGAGCCGCATGACACCCGGATTCTTGCTGTCCTTTTTCATCTGGTCGATGTTGGACTGGGTGATGCCGTATTCCTCGGCTTCGAGCAGGGCGTTGAGGGTCCACTTGGAGATGGCGAAGAATTCGTCGTCACCGCGGCGCACCGACGGGCCGAGCGGCTCCTTGGAGATGAGCTCCGGAAGGATCATGTGGTCGTCGGGCTTCTGCGCTTCCTTGCTGCGGATCGATGCGAGGCCGGACGCATCGGTGGTGAAGACCTGGCAGCGGCCCGAGAAGTACGCACCGGTGGACGCCTCCTGTTTCTCGAAGACGACCGGTTTGAGTCCCAGGTTGTTGGCGCGCGAGTAGTCGGTGAGGTTGAGTTCGGTGGTGGTGCCCGACTGCACGCAGACAGTGGCGCCCTTCAATTGCTTGGCGCTCTTGATGTTGAGGCTCTTCGGTACCATGAAGCCCTGGCCGTCGTAGAAGGTGACGCCGACGAAGTGCATGCCGAGCGAGGCATCGCGCGTCAGCGTCCAGGTGGTGTTGCGCGACAGCACGTCGATCTCGCCCGACTGCAGCGCGGTGAATCGCTGTTGCGCCGTGAGCGGCGAGAAGCGGACCTTGTTGGGGTCGCCGAGGATCGCCGCGGCCAGTGCCCGGCAGTACTCGACGTCGAGCCCGGTCCAGCGGCCCTGGCTGTCGGCCGCGGAGAATCCGGCCAGGCCGGTATTGACGCCGCAGACCAGGGCGCCGCGCGCCTTGACTGCGTCCAAGTCCTTGCCGGCATGGGCGGGGACCACGGTAAGGGCACCGAGGGCGACGGCGGTGCACCAGGCCAGCTTGGGAAGGTGTCGGGACATGAGGTGCTCCTTATGATTGGCGACGAAAACGGCAGGCAGCCGAGGATTGCAGTCAACCGTGGCCCCAGCATCGATTGCTTCCAGCGAAGGACCCGTCCAGCAGCGGGCTGCTGCCTTTGCCCGACGCTGCCGGCGGACTCCGTTCAATGTGACCGCCCCACTGGTGCATCTGTTCCTCCGGATCGAGCCGCTGCGCCGGAACCCTGGCTGATGCGAGGCGTCGACCGAACGAACAACCGTAACAATGCCCGATTCACCGACGCGCGTCGAATCGACACTTCCCGGAGCTCCACGCGCGCCCCAAGCCCAGGGCGGCCGCGGAGCGGGCCCGTACGGGGATGCCCATCCGGGCGCGCGCAAAGCCGTGCGCGAGGACCCCGCACTCGAGATAGCGGCGGACTACCGTTCCTCGTACGGGGGATTCAAGGTCAAGCGTTCTCGTCTGCTTCTGGCAGCGCGGGATTGACGAAAGCCTAGCGTGCCGCAGAAGGCAAGTGGTCGGCGCGGCCCACGATCGATGCCGTAGCCATCAATTCGGCGAGCAGTGCCATCGATGCGGAGCCGGAAACGCCATAGGGGTCAAGGGTGGCGCTTTCCGAATACTTGAGCAGCAGGGACGCGTTCACGCGATCCAGGTTGACCAGACCCATCGACCAGTTGGCGAATCGCCTTTCGCTGATCTCCTCGTAGGAAAGGATCACCACATCTTCATGCCGTTTATCCGCGGCAATCTGGTTGTACAGCGCGTTGACCTGCAGGCGTCCGCCCTCCAGCAATTGCAAAAACAGGCGCCCGCTCGAGCAAAGAACCCCGGTGATACCGCTGGCGGGATTGTGGGCCTTGGATTGCGACAGGATCGTGAGCAGTTCCTCCTGCGACACGTCGTCGACTGCTCGGCTTGCATACAAAAGGCGTACCAGCATGGAATTCTCCGTTTTCGGCGTGGGGTTCAAGCGTTTTTCTTGCTGAGCAGCGAAAGGAATTCGCGCCGCAGGTCGGGGTCCTTGAGGAACGAGCCGCGCATCACGCTGTTGGTCATGCGGGAGTCGGCGTCCTTGACGCCTCGCCAGTGCATGCAAAAGTGGTCGGCCTCGATCACGATCGCCAAGCCGTCGGGCTTCACCTTGTCCTGGAGAATGTTGGCCAGTTGCATGACGGCCTCTTCCTGGATCTGCGGGCGGCTCATCACCCAGTCGCAGATGCGCGAGTACTTGGACAGGCCGATCAAATTGGAGCGTTCGTTGGGCATGATGCCGATCCATACCTTGCCGAGAATCGGGCAGAGGTGGTGCGAACAGGCGCTGCGCGCGGTGATCGGGCCGACAATCAGCAACTCGTTGAGTTGCTCGATGTTCGGGAACTCGGTCACCACCGGCATGGCGTGATAGCGGCCCTTGAACACCTCGGTCAGGAACATCTTGGCGACGCGGCGAGCGGTCCCCTGCGTGTTGTGATCCCCTTCGGTGTCGATGACGAGGCTCTTCAGCACTTCGGCCATTTTCGCCTCGACCTCGGTCTGCAGCGCGTCGATCTCGCCTTCCATGACGTAGGCGGAAATGTTGTCGTTGGCGTGATAGCGCTGCTTGGCGCCTATCAAGCGGGATCGAATGCGCGAGGACACCGGGAGGTCGCCGCCATGGTCATCGCCATCAAGCGAGGGTGTGGTACTGGAAGACATGAAACTCCTTGTTGATGCTCACGCCATGTGGATGGCGCAAGAGGCAAGCATCGGGCCGCAATTTTGATTGCTTCCGACGCCATACGAAGGTCTTCTTTTTTGGACAATACGCGTTATGAACTGGTATTGTCAACGACTATTACGCTTGATGTACCGCTGTTGACTTGTGTAAACCGGTTCAATATGAAATACTCCGTAGCATTCAACGCTCGACAGTTCAATTCCCCCAATGTCCATCGACCAGCCGACGGGTGCCCACTTCGCCCCGACCTACCGTAGTGGCACCTGCGCGCGCCTGGCGGGCATTCCGGTGGAGACGCTTCGCGTGTGGGAACGTCGTTACGGCGTCGTGGGGCCAGCACTCAGTTCGCGCGGACACCGTCTGTACTCCGCCGAGGACGTGAGCCGGCTGACGCTTATCAAGCATCTGGTGAGCATCGGAACGCCAATCGGCTCCATCGCAACCCTGCCGCTCGGGTCACTGCGCGCGATGCGTGACGCCGCGAATACGGCGGCGCGCAGCGCGGGGGAAGGGTCGATGCAAACGGTTCGGGTCGCGCTCGTTGGCCAAGCACTGACCGAGCGAGCCGCCCACGATACCGGCGAGACCCCGCACCTGAACGTGGTCGCGACGTGCGCCGACCCTGCCTTTGCGCTGGAGCAGCTGCGCGGCGTCAGTGCCGACATGCTTGCCGTCGAGTTGCCGACGCTCCAGTCCGGCTCGGTCGCCATCGTCGACGAACTGGTCGAGGCAGTCGGCGCGCGGTGTGCCGTGGTTGCGTATCGCTTCGGCCCGGGCACCGTGGTGAGCGCGTTGCGCGCCCGCGGCCACGCGGTCACGCAATCGCCGCTCGACCTCGTCGCGCTGGACCGACTCTGCCGCGACGCGATCCATCACGAACCGATGGCCGGACGGCCAATGTCGCCGTTGCTGCCGCTCGAGGCAGTCCCGCCCCGACGCTTCGACGACCGGTCGCTGGCCCAGATTGCGGAAGCCTCGACCACCTTGTACTGCGAGTGCCCGCGCCAGGTCGCCGAGTTCGTGCTCAATCTCGGCGCCTTCGAGCGCTACAGCGCGGAATGCGAAAGCCGGGGCGAAGCGGATGCGGCAGTGCACCGCTACCTGCAGCGCGTGGCTGGCACCGCGCGGGCGTTATTCGAGGACGCACTCGTGCTCGTCGCCCAAGCCGAGGGGCGGGCGCTCCCCAACAATGCCGGTGCGAAAGCGCTGGATGCGCCGTGAACACGACCAGTCAGCGCATCTTCAGGATGCTCACCCACGTCGGCAACACGCTTACCGTGCTTGGGTGCGCGGGACTTTTACTTGGCCTGACAGGCGTTATCACTTTGGAGTACTTCGCGATCGGGATTTCGTCGGGGGTACGCGTTATCGGCTCGGTGGCAATCGCCGGTTGTTTGCTGAGTGCAATGGGCTATGCCGCCATTGAGTACTCGGACCATTGAAACTTTGGGAGAGGGCAGATGTTCAGGAAATCGGATTATTTCATTTTGCTGGCGGTGATGATTTCATTCGTTATCACCGCCTATCTTTGGTTTGTGATCCAGGATCGCGAACAGGCGATATTCACAGCCATCTGGATTCCATCGATCTTCGGCTTCGGTATCTACTTCAAACTCGCCGCCTTCATGGGAAGAAAACAGTGAGCCCCAACGAACTTCTGCTGCTGGGCGCCGTCGTCTTCGCATTGCTGCTTGTCGGCTTGGTCACGACCGTTTTGGAGTTCCGAAGGAAGGACCGATAGTTTCCTCGACCTCCGTCACGACACAAACCGCCAGCGATCGACATGCCGCTCCAGGCGTCCGAACGCAAGATCAGTGACGATCGCCAGCAGACCGACCAGCAAGGCCCCTTGCAGGATATAGGCGGTATTGAAGCCGCTGAGTCCGACGATGATCGGCGTGCCCAGGGTCTTGGCACCTATGGTCGACGCAATGGTTGCGGTGCCGATGTTGATGATCACCGACGTGCGGACACCGGCGATGATGACGGGCAATGCCAGCGGCAGATCGACGCGATTGAGAACCTGGATTGCGTCCATGCCGAGTCCCTTGGCCACCTCGCGGGCGGCATGGGGCACCGCTTCGAGACCTGCAATGGTTTGTTGCACGACAGGCAGCAACCCGTAGAGCGCCAACGCGATCAGCGCTGGTATTTCGCCAAACCCGATCAGCGGTACCGCCACCGCCAGGACGGCCACGGGAGGAAACGTTTGCCCGATGGCGACGACCGACTCGACCACTGAACGAAATTCCGCACCGGACGGCCGCGTAACAAAGACACCCGCCGCAACGCCTGCCACGATGGAGATTCCACTCGATACGGCGACAAGCACGATGTGGGCAAGCATCAGCGCCGGGAAACTATCCTGTGCAAATACCGGGCGCTCGAGTGCAGGGAACGCCGCCGCAAACAACGGCCGCAGGCTATCCATCCCGAACGTGAGCAGCACCAGCGCGGTCAGCGCCCACACCAATGGATCGCGCACCAGCGTCCCGAGCACGTCCGGCGGACGAACCGTGTCGGTCATTCGCGTAGCTTCACGAGGTCGCAGAGGTGAAGGCATCCAAGCGCATGACCATCACCGTCCACGACCGCAAGCCGTTCGACCTGGCGCGTCACGAACTCCGACAGCGCCTCCCGCAGGGTCAGGGTCTCGGCCACTGGAGCGCCTTCGCAGGGTTCGTTCCGCCGGACGCGGCTCGCGACCGTTTGAAGTCCAAGCAGCTTGATGCCAATCTCGCTTCGCCCCACAAAATCCGTCACGAACTCGTTGGCCGGATGCGCGAGGAGCTGCAACGGCGTGCCGGACTGCACCAGACGGCCATGGTCGAGCAGGACCACCCGCGTGGCGAGGCGCAGCGCCTCGTCGATGTCGTGCGTGACCAGCACGATGGTCTTGCCCGATGCGCTATGGATGCGCGCCAGTTCCCGTTGCAAAGCAACGCGCGTCAGCGCGTCTAGCGCGCCGAAGGGTTCATCCATCAACAGCACCTCGGGGTCGCCGGCCAACGCGCGGGCCACGCCCACCCGTTGTTGCTGCCCGCCTGAAAGCTGATGCGGGTACCTGCCGCGAAAGAGTGCCGGATCGAGATCGAGAAGTTGCAGCAGCTCCGTGACCCGATCGCGGATGCGTGGGCCGGGCCACTGCAAAAGCTCCGGCACCGTGGCGATGTTCCTCTCGACCGTCCAGTGGGGGAACAGTCCGACCGACTGTATGACGTAGCCCATGCGGCGGCGAATGTCTTGAGGCTTGAAGCTGCGGATCTCTTGTCCCTCGAACAGAATGTGCCCGCTGTCGTGTTCGACCAGTCGGTTCATCATTTTCAATGTCGTCGACTTGCCGCAACCCGAGCTGCCGATCAGTACGATGAATTCACCCTGTCGCACCGTCAGCGACAGGTCGTCAATCGCCTTCGTACGACCGAACGCCTTGCTGACATGCTGCAGTTCGATCATCAATGGGATCGATCCACTGTCAAGGCCATGAACCTGAACACGGCGTCCACCATGACGGCCATGGCGACCACCGGTAACACCCCTAACAGCACCAGATCGAGCGCACTGCTCAAGAGCCCCTGAAACATGATCGACCCCAACCCTCCCGCACCGATCAGGGCCGCAACGACCGTCAATCCGATCGCTTGCACGGTGGTGATGCGGATCCCCGACAACAGCAGGGGCAGTGCGATCGGCGCCTGCACCTTCCAGAAAATCTGGCGCGGGGTGAGCCCCATTCCGCTGGCCGCTTCAATGACGGACCGCGGCACCTGACCCAGACCCGCGACAGTGCTGCGCACGATGGGTAACAGCGCGTACAACGTCAATGCAATGACCGCCGGGGCGAGCCCGATACCGCCCACACCAAGCTGCCCCAGCCACGGCACTGTGGCGGCGAGCAGCGCGAGCGGTGCAATGAGCAGGCCGAACAGCGCGATCGATGGCACCGTCTGGATCATGTTCAGGATCGCAAAAGCCGCCGGCGCGAAGCGGTCGCTGCGAAACAATGCCCAACCCAGCGGCACGCCGATGAGAAGTGTGGGGACCAACGTCGCGCCCACGATTTGCACGTGCCGAAGCAACGCGGTGTGAAACACTTCCTGCCGATTCGCGTATTCCTTCAACAGCGAAAGTTGGTCCAGCTCGCCCCACGCGCCGAGACCCAGGACCGACCCCATGACGACGGCACCCACCACGACCCGCCCCATCGCGCCGAGCCCGGCTCGCTGCAACGCGTCGACCACGGCGAGCCAGATCACGACCAGCAACACCCAGAAGGCACCACCCAGGGAAACGCGACTGAGTTTCGGCGCCACCGCCGAGAGGCGCGCAGCCTCATCGCCGGCAAGCCAGACGAGGGCAACCAGCAGCAGCGACCCTGCCAGGGCGACCATCAGGTTGGTACGACACGTCGGACGCATGAAGATGCCGATACAAAGCAGCAACATCGGCACCACGATCACGCCGCGCCAGCCATGTATCAGGTCAGTCAGCCCGATTCCAGTGCCCTGCACCAGGCGGTTCGGGGCGAGGGCCACAAACGCCATCCCGAATGCGGCGGCAGCGGCAATGACAACGAGCGTGGCGAGCACGCGGTTCCTGATC
>Ga0163150_10004491_pt1 | contig 18609 bp, 21 predicted proteins | sample OliLakLV19P2IB_FD_148628 | JGI IMG/M metagenome (GOLD analysis project Ga0163150, IMG submission 148628) | Freshwater microbial mat bacterial communities from Lake Vanda, McMurdo Dry Valleys, Antarctica - Oligotrophic Lake LV.19.P2.IB | ecosystem: Environmental > Aquatic > Freshwater > Lake >...
AATATATTGAGTGCTAACACACTTTTAGTATATATAATCGATGTGATCAATTCAAAACCTATTTATTTGAAAAGAAAATTCTATCAGATATAATTCAACTTTGAATATGTTCAAGCCAACAACAGCCGCAACAGTTGAGGAGTATATAGAAATGATCGATGAGCCCAGAAAAAGCGAAATCAGATCACTCCACGAATTTATACAAAGAACTATTCCCGACCAAAAATCACATAGTATGTCTGGCATGATCGGGTACGGCACTTATCATTACACTTACGCTTCGGGCCAAGAAGGGGATTGGTCCATTGTGGCACTCGCTTCACAAAAAAATTATATTTCAGTCTATATATGCGCCTCCGATGGTAAAGAGTACATCGCTGAAAAATACAAAGATCAACTTCCATAAGCGTCAATTGGAAAAAGTTGTATATGTTTTTAAAAAATAGAAGATATTGATCTCAAAGTCTTAATAAAAGTTATTCTTGAAGGAGTTAAAGCAGGATTTACGCTATAATGATTTCTTTTTTTTTCATAACACTTACAAACCCCTCACCATCAACTTTTGCTTCATAAATTATAAAGCAATTGAAAGAAGCAGCTTTAGGACTATGCTATTTCATTCTAATGTATTTTTCTATCTCTTAATTCAGTAAGCACTTGCGATATTCTTTTTATTGAGATGCCACTACTTTGCCAAAGTTATCCAATATAAATAATCTCGTATTTAACATAATTTCTCCAGCAAATTCAGGCGCTTGAGCCATATACTGATCAATTTTCGACAATCCAGTTTAGTTAACATAATTAATACGAACTTAGTGATCAATTATCAGATAATAAAGCTATTCTTTTTGCAATACTCTCAATTACTTCTTCAAGTCCAATTTTTTCTTTTACTGAAATAAAAAGTCCGTCATGTGAATTGTATTCTTTGAGTATTGCTCGTTTGTCGAGATCCTTTGCTTGATCGATTTTATTGAATACATACAGTATATCCTCAGGTTTTCTACCTAGATCTTGTAAAATCGCATTGACCACTGAAATTTTTGTGTACATTTCAGGATCTGAAGCATCAATCACATGAAGTAAAATATCTGCATGAATTGATTCCATAAGTGTTGATTTGAATGCATCAATAAGTGACGGCGGAAGGTCTCGAATAAATCCAATTGTGTCTGTTATAAGTACTTCTGCAGAGAGAGTAGGGATGTACAATTTTCCAATACTACTATCCAAGGTTGCAAAAAGTTCATCTTTTGCATATCCTTTTTTGCCGGTCAATGCATTATACAAAGAACTTTTTCCGGCATTGGTGTAGCCAACGATTGAGACGGTCTTGAATCCTGCACGTTTGCGACGCTCAAGTTGTTGTGTGCGATTTTGCGCAATCTTTGCAAGTTGGTTAGTAATTCTTTTCGTTTCATTTCTCCAGTGCCTCTTCATAAGTTCGGTATTCGTCTCTCCCACACCTGATGTTCCAATACCTCCTCCTTGTCGTGACAACACTTTTCCCATTCCATAAATTCGTGGTCCCATATACCGCATTCGTGCAAGTTCTATTTGCAACTTTGCTTCGGTTGTTGTTGCATGTTTTTCAAAAATATAGAGAATTAAATCAACTCGGTCCCAAACTTCAATGTGTGCTTTTGTTTTTTTAAGTTCTTCTTTAAGCGCATGAATTTGTTTGGGTTTGGCCATCTCGTTGAGAACCACAACATCTATATCATGCTCTTTTATTTTTGCTGCGACTTCATCAATTTTTCCTTTTCCAATAAAGGTCGCATTATTTTGCTTATCAAGTTTTTGGATAATACGATCTACAATTTTCCCACCAAATGTCGCAATGAGTGATTCAAGTTCTTCACCCACAAGTATTTCATCCTCTGTATCAAGACGAGGATGTATAAGATGAATTGGTAGTACTCGCATAATATGTCGACCTTCTATCATAGAGTTTTATTATACCTTATGTGAGCAAACACTTCACGTCATGGCGTGAAGTGAAACGCTTGTCCTGAGTAAACGAAGGGACGCGGCAATCCCGAACGATCCTTCGATCATATTCAGGACAGGGATTGCTTCACATTCACTTATCTCAGTGCTGGCAAGTACTCGCAATGACAGAGCAGATTATCTTTGCTATACTCAAACCATGGATTTTGGACTTACAACAATTTATCTTATTCGTCATGGGGATGAAAAAGAACTTGCAAAAAAGCTCGAAAATATAGATATTTCTGCAGTATATTCATCAGCTGCAAAAGATGCAAAAAATGTCGCTCAAACAATTGCGAATCAAAAAAAGATACTTTTAAAAACCAGCCCAAAATTAAATAAACCTACAATAAAAACACTTGAGGGGAAATTTAAAAAGCTTATTTCTTTTTTGCAAGACGAGTCACAAAAGTATGAAAATAAAACATTCATTATAATAACTCATGGACAGTTCATCCGGAAATTTTTAGTTGCTTACAAATACGGTTCGGAAAAAGAATTCGCTCCAGGATCAGTTGAAAATGGGGGATACCTCAAACTCGAAAGCAACGGTCATGATTTTTTTGCTACTGAGACTTACAAGATACATTTGATAGAAGAAAAAATGTAAAGTCAAAGATTATTTTTTAAAGGTTTTAATAACTTCAGCTAATTCTTTAAGACTTACTTCGTCATACACCGAAACAGTAATAATCTTTTTTTTGAATTTTTTGAGAAGTTTGGTTTGATCTTTTACTTTTTTGTCATCTACCAAATCCTTTTTTGTCAACAAAATAATTTCTTCTTTTTCTAAAAGTTCATTTCCGTATTGTTCAAATTCTTTTCGTACCGTTTCATACACTTCAATAACGTCATCACTTGTTGCATCAATACAATGCAATAATACTTTGGTCTTTTCAATATGCTTCAAGAACTGTATGCCAAGCCCTTTTCCCTCAGATGCTCCCTCAATAAGCCCAGGAATATCAGCAAGAACTAATTTTCCTATAACTCCAAGATTGGGTTCAAGGGTTGTGAATGGATAGTTACCGATTTTAGGATTTGCATTGGTGAGTGCGTCAAGAAGAGAACTTTTCCCAGCATTCGGCAACCCAATAAGTCCAATATCGGCAATTATATGCAATACCAAATGAAGATGAAGCTCCTCACCTGGTGTCCCATTCATTTCAATTCTTTCAAGTTTGCGGATATTGGGTGTAAAATCTTTATTGCCTTGACCACCGCGCCCACCCAGCGCGATCAGAACTGGTTTTTCAGAATCAATTATTTCTACCTCATCACTATTGTCGATATCCGTAATTGTCGTTCCAGGTGGTACGAAAATAACAAGATTCTCTCCAGTTTTACCAGACATGTTGGAACGTTCACCGCGTCCTCCGTCTTCAGCTTTTAATTCCTTTTTAAATCGAAATTCAGAAAGATCTGAGATATTATTTGAGGCTTGAAAATAGATATTTCCGCCATCTCCACCATTCCCACCATCTGAGAAAACTTTTGGACTCGTTGAAATGGTTAAAAATGTCTTGGAACCACGACCACCATCGCCTGCTCTAACTGTTATTTGTACATCATCTACTAACGCCATATCCTATATTATAACAGTAAAGACATAATAATACTGATGATTTTTGTATTGTAGGAAAAATTAGTCAAAATGCTTCTTGCTATGACGGCCAACTTTATTTGCCGAGGTGTTTGTAGATGAGATTCTTTGCTTCAAAGGGGTCGTTGACCCACTTGAGTGCAACTTCGCCCGTGTCTGTTCCTGCGGTATTCAAAACAATTGTCCCAGTTCGTAGGATTAATCTGCCTAGAATGCCTTGATTTACGGTTACATCAGTAATTTTTGAGTAGTCAGCGCTAACAATTGACTGTCCTATGAGACCTGTTTTTACAACCACTCTTTTATCAGTAACAAGATATTTTACTGAATAATAATGGTATATACTTGGGAGCAAGAGGAGAACTCCCAATACCAACCCTACGGTTATTGACCATGCACCGGCATCAATGAGAGTCAAAAATCCAACAACAATGAGGACCACTATACCTGCTCCAACAGCATTCAAGATAAATTCTGCTGGTGCATATCCAAGCACAGCTTCTACTTTTTCATCGGGTGATAAGAATTTTTTATAATTGTTTTCCATAGCGAAGCAATTACAGTATTTCATAGCATGCACAGGAAATCAATAGGGGAGAATGGAGTACTTAGCTTTTCAAAAAGACTATATATCTACTAAATCGGACTAAGTTATAGGTACAACTCGGAACATGAGGTAAAAAAGTATTAGTAAATATTTTTAATCCTCTGATATTTTTTTGCAACTTTTCCTGCAACTTTTTTTGCTGAGAGTAGGGAATAATTTCATCATTTTGAGAGGTATACAAAAGCAGTTCTTGGGAAAGATTATCACTATTGTTAATTGGAGATAAAGCGCTCCATTCTTTTTTCAACTCTGCGAGTGTCATCTTTTGATCTAATAACTGCTGCTTGAATCCAATAACCGCAATATCCCAAGTCCATACCGTCCTAGCCAAGTCCGCGCCCGTAATATTAACGATCATGTTATGTACATCTTTAGAATTATTGGCAACCAAAAAAGCAATATTATTTCCAATACTTGTTCCAAAAAGTGAAATCTTGGTATAACCATTTTTTTTATATGTTGCAATTCTTTCTAGTACATCATCTTTTACAGTGTGAAAGTTTTTATACGTTGCATCAACATTGGGAGTCAAAATATCGGATCCATATGTATACACAACACAATCCATTCGAAATAGATTGAGAATTTTCGCAAAAGCCCAGTACATCCATTGTTGATTACTCCAGCCTGTGAGATGGAATACTATATGCTTGTTGTTATGCCGATATTCTTTTGTAATAATTTTGACCATATCATCCAAAAATCATCTTGCGCACTGCTTTATTAAAGATAGTATCAGGCAAAAGCCTTCTCATAAAAAGTGCTAAACGTGCATTTTTTCCTGCTGCATATCGAAGTCTCCATGAATTATCAGTTGCAGCTTTACATATAAGTTTTGCAATAACCGCGGGGTCCGACCCCTTAAGTCCAACTGATTGCATGAAGGGCATTGCGTGATTGACGTATGTATCATACGCGGTCAAACCTTCTTTTTCCATAATTTGCATTGATCTTCCATAAAAATTAGTTCTAATAGTACCGGGCTCAATAATTTTTACTTTTATATTAAACTGAACAAGCTCGTGCTGCAAAGATTCGGAATACCCTTCAACTGCCCATTTCGTTGCATGATACAAAGAGTAGAGTGGGAAAGTAATTCGTCCACCCATTGATGCAACATTGATAATAATTCCCTCTTTTTTTTCACGAAAATGTGGGAGAATTTGACGAGTTGTATTCATAAGACCAAATACATTGGTTGCAAATTCATGTTCTACTTGTGACGAAGTTGATGCTTCAAAAGGACCAACCAGTCCAAATCCGGCGTTGTTGACTAAAACATCGATGGATCCAAATTTTGTGATTGTTTGTGAAATTGCTTTTTCTATAGTCACAGGCTTTGTCACATCTAACTCAAGACAAATAATATTTTCAAATTTAGTAAGTTCTTTTTCTTTTTGCGGAGTTCGCATAGTTGCCGCGACATTCCAACCTTTTTTTGCAAAAAGCAAAGTGGTTGCGCGACCAATACCTGAGGAAGCACCAGTAATAAGAGCTGTTTTTGTCATATACCTATTATATAGATCAAGAAGAAGGAATTGATAGAGTAAAGTCAAATAGCTTTTTGAACAAATAAAACAATTTGGGAGAATTCAGTAGGTAGATTTACGATTTAATTTTTATTACAACTTTTCCTCGAGGATGACCGGTTTCGAAGTATTCAAATGCTTCTTTTGACTGATTAATAGTAAAGATTTTATCTACTTCAATGTGAAGTATTTCTTGATCAACAAGCGCAGCTAGACGAGTGAGATTTTCTGTATTAGTATTGGTGCTTTGTGAAATTGCAGTAATATTTTTTTCTTTTGCGAGCGTCTCGTTTGATTGTGGAGCCATTGAGACCAAAATTCCTTTATCTTTTAGTACCGCAAATGATTTATCTGTTACTCCTCCTCCAACAGTATCAAAAACCGCATCAAAATCATGAAGTAAAGTTTCAAATTGTTGAGTTTTGTAATCAATAACTTCATCAGCACCAAGTTGCTTAACAGTATCAACTGCATCCGTACTCACCGTTGTTGCAACATATGCACCCAAATATTTGGCTAGCTGAATCGCAATCATCCCAATTCCACCCGCACCACCATGAATTAAAATTTTCTGTCCCTTTTGCAACTTAATATGCTCTTCCAATGCTTGGAGCGCACTTACTCCTACCAATGGGAGAGCCGCGGCTTGAATATGATCTACATTTTTAGGTTTAGGCGCAGTATTCTGAGCATTTGATACGGTCATTTCGGCAAATGAGCCAGAACCACCATTTAATACTATCGATTGGCCATATACTTCGTCCCCAACTTGAAATTCTAAGACACCAGCGCCTACTTCTTGTACAACTCCTGAGAAGTTACCACCAATTGTCACGGGAAACTCCAATGTAAAATAGTCTTTCATATATCCAGCACGTACCTTCCAGTCAACCGGATTGAGACTTGCTGCATATACTTCAATAAGTACTTGCCCTTCTTTCAAAGTAGGCTTGTCAATATTTGTAACTTTTAGAACTTCTGGTCCACCGTATTGGCTGAATTGTACTGCTTTCATGAAATTATCATAAACCTTATACTATATTTTGTAAAGTAGTTACAAATTGTATAGCAAGAGATATACTTAGTTACCACAATACCCAGAAAGTTATACTTTCCAGGTATAGGGTGGAATAGAATATGCTTAGTGCATTCTCATTCCTGCTCCCTTATGGCCTTTGAAGATCATAAGATCTTTCAAAGTTTCAAGACTCAGGCCATTTGACTCAACCCATGTTTTGAGCTCTGCTTCTTTTGCGTCCTTATGAGCTTTGCGCTCGTCCTCAGTCATATTCCGAAACGCTTCACGATTTATGTCAGCCTTTTTGGCTTTCATTTCAGTAGACTTTGCAACAATTGCTGCCTTTTGCCCTTCAGTTATCTTACCGTTCACTACCGCTTGGGTCAGCTTTGCTTCAAGATTTTTTTGCATTTGAGCATGGCGTTCTGTATGTACCTCATCAACAACTGCTTGGACTTTTTCTTCTTCAAGCCCAAACTTTTGTGCAATTCGTTGTACAAGAGTCGTTTCAGGGTTAGTGGTAGTTGTTGCTTGTGCAAATGAGACTGTTGCACCAAGCATCACAATTGACGCAAAAGCAATAGCTCCTACCGGAACAAAATATTTTTTATTCATATATATTCACCTCCCTTTATCAACCTTCGATTTCACAGGACGCATCATACATTCTAGTGAAATCTCGAAGTTATGATGAAATTGTAACGAAGAAAACTGAAAAAATGCTTACGTAGGAATATGTAAGATTCAAAACTTTCTTTATTCTTGTGTTGTATCAGGAGTCTCACTTGAGAAGTATTTTGCTCGAAATTCTTCGCTTGGAACTTCAGGTTGCCCATCCTGGTACCACAAACTGAGAGCTCCCTCAATTTTTTTCATTTGATCCATAACATCTTGCCTCGTTACGCCATTTTCTTCACATACATAGGAAGTCATAATTCTTTTTTTTGGATCTATATCCTTGCCTCCATAAGAAGTAAAAATAGGAACTCTTCTATCTTCTGAAAATTGACCCCATAATTCTGCACGCTTAGTATCAAATGGAGATAATACCTCAGCTAAGCCATCCGGTCTTAAAGTTAGTTGAGCTGACATTATATGAACAATATCACTAAGAATTTCGGGTGTTTTTGGGTTTTCTGCAGACATGCGAATATTTTACACAATTCATCTGAACAATACAATAATTACAGTCCCATTCCCTGGTTTACTTTCTGCACTCATGGTTCCCCCATGTTGTTCAACAATTTTTTTAGCGATTGAGAGCCCTAGACCATACCCATGAATCTTTTCTTTTGAACGGGATTTTGATACTCTATAAAATCTATCAAAAATATAGGGGAGGTCTTGTTCTGAAATGCCCATACCGTTATCTGCAACTTTTATTTCAATGCTATCTGCTTTCTTTTGGGCCGATATATTTATTGTGCTTTTTTCAGGACTATATTTAACGGCATTATCCAGCAAGATTACAAACAATTCTGTGAGACGTTCGGGAATTCCTGAGATAGTTACATCATCTATTTTTTTTTCAAGGGTTATTTCTTTTTTCTTTATATTTCCAGTTATTTTTTTCAAAGCCTGATCGAAAACCTCGGGAATTGAAACATCTGTGAAGTGCGTTATGCTTTGTGGCTTGCCAAGTTGGGCGAGTTCAAGTAGATTGTTAGATATGTTTTGCAGATCTACAACTTCTTCTAAATTACTCTTCAGTAATTTGTGTGCGTCTTTCAATGTGAGTTTTTTATTTCGCAGATTTACTTCTATTTCAGATCGTAGGGAAGTAATTGGAGTACGCAACTCATGGGACGCATCAGTTACAAACCTATTTTGCTCATCAACCATTTTTTGAATCGGCCGTAACGTGCGTCCAGCCAAGAAATACCCTGCTCCTGTTGCTATACCCAAAATAGCACCGTTAATAACGATCAAAGTAACAATTAATCGTGTACGGGCTTCAGAAATTGCATTCGAATCAAGACGGGATAGCGGAATATCATGGGGAAGACGTGTAGGGATTCCATATTCTGCACGTTTACGAATAATTTCTTGAAGATGTTCAAAACGTTGAAATTCGGAATTTATATTTGTATAAATTGCCACAGAAAAAAGCATGGTAATAAAAAGACTAATGAGTGCATACCACGCGGTGAGTGTGAGACGAGTTTTTTGAAACATACTTATTCTTTTCCTATTCTGTACCCGAATCCCCTGACGGTGTGTATAAGTGGAATAGCAGACTTATCAATTTTGTCACGAAGATGCTTGATATAGACTTCGACACTGTTGGGTAAAACATTTGAATCATAATCCCACACATGATTTATAATTTGATCTTTTGTGATAGTCTGATTTGGGTGACGCATAAGATACTCAAGCAATCCAAATTCTTTACTGGAAAGAAGGATCAACTTTTCAGCGCGTTGGACTTTATATGTAATAGTATCTAAACTCAGATCAGCAACTTTCAATATAGAACCTGTTGATACTTTGGGGCGTCTCACAAGTGCTCGGATACGTGCAAGAAGTTCTGTAAATGCAAATGGTTTGGTGAGATAGTCATCAGCTCCTGAGTCAAGACCTTCAACTTTGTCCTCAATTTGACCTTTTGCAGTCAGAAGAAGTATCGGTGTGTGATTGTCTTTTCTACGTAACTTTTTGATAATTTCTAGACCATCAAGCGCAGGCAACATACGATCCAAAATGATAAGATCGTAGTCCTCACTCGATGCAAAATCATAACCCGCCGCTCCATCATATGCAACATCAACAGCGTACTTCTCCTGCTCTAATCCTTGCTTTATAGAATTTGCAATTTTGTGTTCATCTTCAACAACAAGTATTCTCATGATCTGATTGTAGCAAAAATTTGCTTAAAATAGGCTGAAAAGAAGTATTTAGCTTTTCGTATATTTTGCGACCTTTTCAAGAAGATCATTCATCTGAAATGGCTTGGCAAGAAAATCGTTTGCACCAGCGTCTTTCGCCATCTTATCAGTGTCTTTGTTGGCAGAGATCATAATGATGGGAATGTTGCACGTTACTTCCTGATTTTTGAGATACCTACAAATATCTCTCCCATCCATACCAGACATCCAAATATCAAGAAGTAAGAGATCAGGAAAACTTTTCTCCATTTTGTAGACGGTCTCTCCATTGACAGACGTCACGACATCATATCCTGCGTCTTCAAGCATAATCTGTATAGCATCAAGGATCGCGGGATCATCATCTGCAACGAGTATTTTTTTCTTCGGCATATTTTTCAAGAATATAGGGAGTATAACAACGAATAATAAGAATTAGGCAAGAAAGCTGAAAGTCAGTCTTGTTTTATATCACCTTTAAGAGTTGGATTTTTTGCTGCTTTATATGACGAGGCTTGATCGGAAGTGAAAAACAAAATGTCGAGCCTTTGCCTTTTGTGCTTTCTACCCAAATGCGGCCTCCTTGGCGTTTGACTATTTCACTCGAAATATAGAGGCCCAGTCCAAGACCAGGATATGTGTCTTCTTTGGGTCCGCTTACGCGATAAAATCGTTCAAAAACTCTTTCTTGTTTCTTTTTGGGAACTCCTACTCCATAATCTTGCACGCAAAGCGTTACACCTTTGGAATCCTGGGAAATCATTACGTTGATCTTGTCTGAGTATGGTGAATATTTTATTGCATTTGATATTAGATTTGTGAGTACTTGACCTGTACGATCACGATCACCGTATACTTTTTTGGGGGCTTTTCCTTTGATTTCAATAGTATGTCTCGTTGTAGTTCGCTGTAATTCTTCAATAAGTTCTCCTACGAGTGCATTAAAATTAAAGTTTTCTAGATTAAAACTCATTTTACCTGCTTCAATTTTGGTAACATCAAGCAGGTCACTTATAAGCGTAATCAGCTTGTCAAGTTGAGCATCCATTTTTGACAAAAGATCTGTTGATGCTTTATCGCCTTTTTTTTGAAAACGATTTTTGAGAATTTGCGTATATGCTTTGATACTCGTGACAGGAGTTTTAAGCTCATGAGTTGCAACACCGACGAATTCATCTTTTTGATTTTCAATTTGCTTGCGCTCTGACACATCTTCCTGAACACAAACCCAATGTTTTTGCCCACCTATTTCAATACTTGTTATTCGTGCAAATGTAGCAAATTTTGTGCCATCTTTTTTTTTGTTATTAAACTCACCTGACCAATATCCTTTTTTTTTGAGCTGATCGATAACTTTATGTACAATTTTTTTATTTTCCTCAGGGGAATAGGTATTTTGTATGGTCACATGCTTACCAATCAGTTCGCGTGCCTCATAGCCAAACATTTGATCTTCAGCAGAATTTGTATATACAATTATGCCCGTGCTGTCATAAACACTCACACCCTCAACCATGCTTTCAAGAATCTGTGTTTGAAGCTTGAGGAGAGACCGAAATTCTCGACGTGATGTAAGGTCACGCATAACTTTTGTAAAACCACGGATAACACCTTTTTATCCTTTGTGGGGAAAGACTAATCCCACACCCCAAAATCGAGTACCATCTTTTTTAACATGCCACCGCTCGTCCCGAGCACGACCATCTTTTAAAGCAGTACGCAACTCTTTACTGTGTGCATTTTTTTTAAGATCTTCTGGAGTAAAAAGAATTGAAGCGTTTTCACCGATAATCTCATTTGCTTTGTACTGAAGAATTGATTCTCCACCGGAATTCCAAGTCACTATAACCCCTTTTTTATCAGTGGTAAATATCGCATAGCCGGCAATGCTATCAAGTATCTCGCTTTGGGAATTTTCTTCTTTTATATCCGATACGAGGGGAGTAGTCTTATATCTTTTTGTACTTTGTTTTTTATCACTATTTTTCTTCATATGGTATATCTGAATTTCAGATGTACTATATCAGACATAGTACATGAAAACAAACAGAGGATTGTAAGACAATTGCAAATAGAGTCAAGTGCTTTATCTATGTTTTTATTAAAATGACTGATTTACATACGTTGATGATGTAAAGTATGGCCGTTTACTCAGTTAATTTCACTGAAATTGCCGTGTCCGCAAAAAACCCTGTACTCCAAAGCGCTACGAATGGTGTCTTCATTTCATTTTTTAGACGTCTGACATATTTTCCACCGTTTGGATCCTTGAGATACAAATTAGCCGTAACCAAAACGCCATTTTTTTGTAATAATCGCTCAAAGTGATCAAGCATAAATATTTGCGGTGCATACGCATCAAAGAAAATAAAATCATAGCTTTTTTTAAGCGTACGTAGTACCGCTTCTGCTTTGTCAGGAAATGCAGTAATTTGTTTATCAATTTGAAAATCTTGCCAATTTTTTTGTGCCATATCCAAATGCTCTGCATCTTGATCAATCGTATCTATCAATGCGTGTGGATTTCCTTCTGCGAGACAAATCGTACTGTATCCAAGTGCTGTTCCGACTTCCAATATTGATTGAGCGCCAGTTGCTGCGATAAGTGCTGTCAGTACAGATCCGTACTCATACGGGTGGCCTCCACACGCATGTGTAATTTTGTGATCAGCTGTCTTTTGAAATAGTTCTTGGAGTGATTTTTGAGTCATAGGAAAAAATCAGTTTTATGGATTAATAACAGATGGAATAAGGCCCGCTGAGGAGGATGCAGTTGTTGTAGGAGTAAGCTGTGTAGTTGGAGTTGGATTTTGTTGTTCTATAGGCGTTTGGGTGGGAGCTGGGGTAGAAGTAGGAGTATCTTCTTCCTTTTTTTCTTCCTCCTTGGGTGCACCTTGTGTGGGAGTAGGACTTATAAGTCCACATCCTTGAGTGGGAATGGTTCCACGCAAATAATATTCATCATACGCAGATGTGCTTGCAACTTCTGCTTTCAGGCCATTCTCAAGACAAATAAGTGTACGCAATATATTGGAAGGACGATCAAAATTATCAATCGGTTTACCACGTAGAAAGCTTTCCATAATAAGCCTCCAAATTGGTGCTGCACCAGATGAACCTGCGACCGCATCCATAGGTGCATTATCATTGTTTCCAACCCATGCACCCACCACAATCTGAGGTGTATATCCAATCGTCAACGCATCTTTATAATCATTCGTTGTACCTGTTTTGACTGCAGCGTCCCGAGAGATATTGAGCGAGCCCCCAAACGTATCAGCTCGTGCTTTTTTGTCAGAAAGAATCGATGAAATAATATAAGCGACAGATTCGGAAAGCACTCGCTTGGAATCTTCTTTTTTTTGAAAGATACTATCACCAGTTTTACTTTTTATTTCTGTATACAAAATATAGGGATTTTGTATACCTTCATTTGCAAAAACTGCATATGCATTGGTCATCTCAATAAGAGGTACTTCAGCAGCACCCAAAACCAATGGAAGTCCATAGTCAACATCATCCTTCAGACTCGTTATACCCAAATTTCGTGCAGTCTCAACGCCATTCTTAACACCCACCATATTCATTACATGAACAGCAGGGATATTGAGAGAATTTGCAAGTGCATACCGGGCGATAATTTTTCCTCTAAATTTATTGTTGTAATTTCTAGGCTTGTAACTTCCAAAACTCACTTCCTCATCTTTTAAAATTGTCCCTGCAGTGATAAGCCTATCCTCCAAAGCGCGCGCATAAATAAATGGCTTAAATGAAGATCCAGGTTGACGCGGCTCAATGGCCATATTTACCTTACCGTTTTCTATATTATCCCAATCATGACTTCCGACAAGCGCAAGAACTTCGCCTGTCTTTGGATCAATTGCAACCGCTGCAGCATTGGTCACATCATTACGTGACAGTCGCTGCACTTGATTTGCAACCGTTTGTTGTGCTGTTTTTTGCAGTGCACTATCAAGCGTTGTTTTGACAACAAAACCAGATTGCGCAACCTGTTGCTCTCCGTACTCATCAATAAGTTTTTTTTGTACCATGAGTGCAAAATGAACTGCTTCATCATTGATATCTTGCTCGGTAGGCTCAAATACAATCTTCTGGTCTTGAGCAGTGCGTTCTTCTTGTTCAGAAATATATCCTTGATCTTGCATGAGGCTCAAAATGAGTTTTTGTCTTTTGGTAGCACGTCCTAGATCTCCAGAAAGAGGAGACAGAGCAGAAGGAGCACGAATAATACCTGATAATAATGCACTTTCTGCAATTGTTAGCTCAGATGCGCTTTTTGAAAAGTATCTTTTGGAAGCATCCTCAACACCAAAAGCTCCTTCGCCAAAATATACGGTATTAAGGTACATTTCCAAAATATCATCCTTTGAGTAGCTACGCTCAAGCTCAATTGCAAGTACAAGTTCCTGATACTTTCTCAATAAATTTTTATTTTGTGAAAGAATCGTATTTTTCATGAGTTGTTGAGAAATAGTTGAACCTCCTGCTGCAAATTCTTCAGAAGCCAAATTGGTTTGAATAGCGCGACCTATTCCTTTTATTGAAAATCCTGGATGTTCGTAAAAATCTTTATCTTCAACCGCTATAAAAGCCTTTTGCGTATGATCAGGGATAGAATCAAGGGTTATGGTATTTTTTGATCTCGCCTCAAAAAGTGTAAAAAAGGGCTTATCAGTACGATCAAGCAGTATCACCCCTGCATTTTTGTTATTTATTATACGATCCTTTGATGATAAATCACGCACAAAGTATATATATGTCATGATTGGAATCAACACCATAATGATACAACCTGCTAAAAAAGCACCTAGAATAGGCTTGCGGCTTTTTATAAAAAATACTTTTATATCGTGTCGGTTCATATGCTTAAGGCGATCAACTGCATTCGAAACATACTCTGGAAACGCTCGAACTCGGGAAGGCAATGCTTTGGCAGACGAAACAATTCTATCCATTGGTCTATTATATATCGCGTGGTGAGAAAAAAGAAATCTACTCAATAATTACAAATTCAGCCTCACGTACTGGATATTGCAAAATTTGTTCTTTATCAACCGATACTATATAGCGTGTTGGAAGATAAAACGTTTTTTTTATCGGCAAATTTTGTGGTCTCTTGTCATATGATGTAATAAAGAGTGTCTTAGGGCTAGGATACTCTTTACCCCAATCAATCGTTCGGTACTCGTATTTTCCAAATGACTTTACCTGAAAAAATCCTTCTGAATCTGCAGGGTCACGTTGTATTGTTTTAAGAAATTCTGAAGGTGAAAATTTAGTATAAAAAAGTATCGAGGTATACTGTAGATCAGTCTCAGAATCAATTACTATCTTGTCATATTTGTCTGCATTCTCTTTAAGAAAAAATGAAATATCACGATCTGCTGTTCTCCAAGCGCGTGCATACACTTCAGGAAATCGGTAGTAATAGGACAAAAAATAAAATTGTAAAGAATACAGAGAGATAAAAAGAATTACTGTAAATGCACACATGCGGATAATCATTTTTGTAGTTTGTACATACAAGTACGTGTGATACATTCCGAGCGCTGTAAAAACGATACCCGGAATAACCAAAAAATACCCACGGGTTGCGTGCGGAACTTCTTTACTGAGGGCAGCTGTTGCAATACAGATCCCAAGCCAGAGTATAAAAAATTTCAAACACTGAATTTTTTTCTTGAAAAAGAGGATAAGACCTGCAACAAAAAAGGGTAACTCAAAAAAGTGAAACATGCCATAATTTCCAATTCCTTGATTGCCATGCAGAGTGCCTGAAATATAAAAAAAAGACACAGAAATAAATGATGCTATATTTTGCAAATACTGCCAGAGTTGAAATATATATTTATTGTACAAAAGCGAAACAAGCGGTGTTGGGAGACTCGCAAGATAACTTCTCATCTCTAAATTCTTGGCTAAAATATCAGAACTCGTAATCAATGCATTTTTTGCAGAATACACACCTGATGCAGAAAAAAACGTCATAAAAAATGGAAGCAACAACATAAAGAGCAATATACCCATACCAATAATATGAGTCTTTTTGTAACGTAGAAGATTTTTGTAATTTAGATATATAAGGGACACAAGAAAAAGCGGAGCCAAAATACGAGTTGCATTATATGAATAAAGAGAAATTACAAAACTAACAAGAGAAAAATAGAAAAATAATACTTTTTGATTTTTTAGAGCATACAAAAAAAGAACTGCTCCAAGAAGTACAAAGGCAAGACCCATATTAACCTCAAAGCCAGCTCTTGAAAAATGTAGGTGCCACGGATTTATACAGAGAAGAAATGCTGACAAAAATGAGAGCGCTTTATTCTTGGAGAGCAAGTACACGAGTGCAAAAAGTAAAAATACACTCATACTTCCAAAAAGTGCGGAAGGGAGTCGTACTGCAAACGCATTCATACCAAATACTTTTATTGAAAGAGCAGTTGCATAGATATATGACGGCAATTTATGATCTCCAAAGGATGTAAAATAGAGTGGATAGACTACATTGTGCTCATCCCGGCCAGTTTGTGCTATCAGATATGCATTGTAGCCAATTGCAGTCTCATCTTGATACAAAGCGGGAGGAATAGTATCAAGTTTGTAGAAGCGTAATGTAAGCGTTAATACAAAAAGAAGTAATGCGAGTGCAAATATAATTTTATTTTTAGAAATTATATCAAAAGAGAAAAATTTATTCATGAATAAATCTATTATACGTTAAACCAGTTATTACACCATAAACAGAAGTACTATCCAAAGAGAAATTTGATGCCTACAATCTTTTTACCGATTGCCGTTATTACATATGATACTGCAAACACCACAACAATCTTAACAACAACCCAGACCCAAAGAGGAGAGCTAATATTCTCAGGCCCCCACTTATAAAATGCGTCAAGGCCGCTTATTACAAGCATATGCACAAGATATATCCCAAAAATAGTACCTGAAAGATGCTGTATCACGGTAACAGCTTTTTTTGATTTTTCGAAAAACTGCCATAATTTTTCATTGAGCAATACTACAAAAACCACTGTACTCATAAAAAAAAGCGTTACACTTTCATATTGCCGAACAAAAGAAATAATATGTCCATTACTAAAAAGGGTTATGTATAATACTAAATTTAGATATACATTTGTGGCCCAAATGGACTGAACTCCTGTGAGTCGAATATGCCTGAGATAGTACCCTAGAAAATAGTAACTCACAAATGGAATAAAAATAGTTAACATATTTTTATTTGTCGCAATTTTTGCTTCCGGAAAAAATAACCCAATGAGTGCAAGTAAAAGTGTAAATGCAACTGTCGTTATCATAAATACACGCTGGGCGGTCTTACTACTGCCTCGCAAAAAGATAAGAAGAAACGGAGTAATAAAATATAGTTCTACAATAATAAAAAGAAAGTACAGATGATCTAAATTTACCGTTAAAATTTTGTTTGCAATTTGATACATATTCTGAGGTCTTCCAAGCCACGAAATCCAAATAAAATATATAATGATCCAAAAGAAAAAAGGTGCGGCAACTCGAAATAATCTCTTTTGATAAAATGTCATAAAACTATCCTTTTTTTCAGGATTTAACAACAAATATCCACTGAGCATGATAAAAACTGGTACTGAAAAACGAAACGCTGAATTGATTACATTGAGTATCCACCACGAAACCCCACCCGTTCCAACAAGTGTTGGGTATATAAGAAATGGATCGGTTACGTGTATAAGAACTACGCCAAAGCCTGCAATAATTCGGATAATATCTGCACTAATGTTGTATGATTTCATTGCTCCTATTGTATACTCAACAAACTCAGGTTTGCAAATAAAATACATATAATACCTTATATTATCCAGATGTGAAGCATGGCTGAGTAAGCATAAAGCGGAACAATCTGGAGTAATAGGCGTATACAGAATACCTGGAGATATTAAAACTGTCTAAAATAAAGGCTTTATTGACTTTATCACTCATTCCCGCAATAATCTAAACGTGAAAAAGATTTTAATTACACTTATCCTCAACGCAGTTATAACACTGAGTATTTTAAGTATATTTATTTTTTTCGCACAAAACGCTCATCCTACTTCCTCACTCTATAATCTAAAACGAGTAGCAGAGCACTTAACCCTTGCAACAAGGCTCACTCCCATCTCAAAAGCAGAGTATCAAATCATTCTTCTTGAAAAGCGATTTCAAGAAATAGAACAAGTCTTTAAAAGTCGAGATTTCAAACACTTGCTGGTCACTTCTTTACGATATTCAACGACCGCAGGAGAGTTGGCCGAAATAATACGGTCCAACAGTCTTACGGAACAGTCAAACAGAACAAAAATTATATTTGCACGGCATACCAAAAGACTCACGGTACTGCGTCAAAATACTCCAAAAAAAATTATTGAAGAAAAATTCCTCCAAGATAGTATTAATTATCTCAATACCTATACCCAACAACTTCCAAAATAGGGCTGATAGAGATTGGTCAAATTTACTATAATTCGCCGTATGCAGTACCGATACAACAAAATAGTGATAGGCGGGACTTTTGATCTATTACACACGGGACATAGTAGCTTTATAACAGAGGCGTTCTCCTATGCACGACATGTAATAATAGGCCTCACAAGCGACCGTTTTAATAATGAACGTGGGAAAAAAACGTTTGAATTCCAAAATATACGACATAAAAATCTTGAATCTTTTTTGCAGAAAAAAGGTTATACAAGTCAATATACTATTCATATAATAGATGATATTTGTGGACCAGCCGCACGAGATAACACTATTGAGGCAGTTCTTGCAACAGCTGATACTCTTCCCAATGTTCTTCAAGTTAATGCAAAAAGGTTAGAGAATAAAATCAATGAACTTGAAGTAGTACCATTTTCATTTAAACGCAATGAAGAGGGTGAGATCATTTCCTCATCAAAAATCCGTGGTGGGCAAATGGATTTAAAAGGACAGTA
>Ga0163150_10004492_pt1 | contig 18608 bp, 11 predicted proteins | sample OliLakLV19P2IB_FD_148628 | JGI IMG/M metagenome (GOLD analysis project Ga0163150, IMG submission 148628) | Freshwater microbial mat bacterial communities from Lake Vanda, McMurdo Dry Valleys, Antarctica - Oligotrophic Lake LV.19.P2.IB | ecosystem: Environmental > Aquatic > Freshwater > Lake >...
AACTAATCGTCGAAGTTGAAATCGATGGTGTCGCTGACCGTTCGCAGGGTGCAATCGCCCATGACCTTGACCTGGCACGCGAGACGGTACTTGCTACGCGGATTCTCAAGCTTCCAATGTGATGCGCGGAAGTTGCCCATCGGACTATTGCCGATCGAGAACGACTCTTTACCGTTGTGACTCGCGGGACTCAGATTCTCCATGCCTTCGACGACTTCCACGAGGCAGGTGCCGCAGAACCCGCCGCCGCGGCAATTGAAAAGCTCCCCCGGGAGCGGTCCGATGTGGACGCCATAGAGACGTACCCCGGCATTGATCGCCAACGTACGCAGATTCGCGCCGGGCTTCGTGCGGATCTCTTTCTTCTCATCAATGAAGGTGACTGTCACGGCAGTAGTGGTCGGGGCGGTCACGGGCGCGGATCTCCTCAGCGGTAAGTGGCTCGTTTGTAGCTCGTTAGGTAACGGAGCTCGGGCGAAGGTCGCGTCCGCATCATACTGGCAATCCATCGAAAACCCGCGATCTGAGTCACACCCACGCTGCGGGTAGCGTTTGGGACTTCTCCCAACTCGTCAGGCAGGCGCCGAAGCCGTGGACCATCGCGGGCCACGAGAACCGGCTCGCCTGGACCAGCGCACGTTCGGCGATTTCTAACTGCAACGCGGGGTACTGCAACAACATGCGCGTGGCATCGATGAGTCCCTCCGCGAGGGCCTCGACATCCCCCGCCGCGACATACATCCCGACTTCGCCAGCCACTTCGGGGAGTGATGCTGCATCGGAGCAGACAATGGCCTTTCCGGCCGCCAGCGCCTCAATCAGTACATTCCCGAATGTTTCCTGAATGCTGGGGTGACAGACAAACAAGCAGGAGCGGTAGTAGCGAGCGAGGGTTGCGAGGTCCGTGATAACTCCCGGTAAATGGACGCGAGCTTCCAGGCGATGCTCAGCGATGAGCGCGCGGACTTGCGGCATTTCCATCCCATCGCCCAGCAGATAGAGATCGGCTTCGAGTCCCTGTTGTCGGGCGCGGGCATATGCCTCTATCAGGAGTGGAATTTGCTTACGTGGATAGAACTTCGCGACCGTGAGGATCCCAGGTCGTGACCAGCTGAAGGGCACCGCACGATCGAGGGCGGCCGCGAATCCGGGATGGAGTCCGTTGGGCAACACCGCGATGCGTTCAGGAGGCAGTCGGTAAAGCTCGACTACCTTGTGCTTTGCGTAATGCGAGGCGACAAACGTCCAGTCGGCGGCATGGAGCGCGATGCGCTCCCATTCCGCTTGTTGCAGCAGCGAATCGCGCAATTCGATTTCGGTCGTCGCGAGGTCGGCGAAGAGCCCGCGAGGCGAGGCGATGACCTGACGTCCAGTGCGCTGCGCATCCGTGAGCCGAAAGCCATCCCAATCGAGGCCGAGTATGGGAACACCCGCGGGGAAAACGCGCGATCGCCAGGCTTCGTTGCATGCGAGTCGTGCGTCGATCATCGCGCGGTAGTCATCTGTCTGGAGAATTGGTGATGCGGGGACCTCGACAGTCGCTTCCCACCCGGCTTCCAACACTGCCTGGAGGAAGCCTTCGAGGAACGTGACGGTCCCGCTGCCGGCGGCGCGGGAGGTCGGCCAGGAGGTCAGGATTGAGAGGGCAGGAGCCGTCATCAGCCTTCTTGTTTAGTCAATCAGAGGCTCTGCGCGACCGCGACCCCGGCGGTGATGTTGGTGCGGAGCCACGCCCGGGTCTGGCGGAGCGGATAGAGCGGCACCGCTCCCGCTTCCGACGGGACCACCGGGAAGCGCTCGTGAATGACCATGCGGGTGAGCGCCTGGACCTTACCAGCGACATGCTCATTGCTGACGAATGCGGTTTCGAGTCGCAGGAGGCCATCGAGGGAATCGGGACGAGTCGCGGCGGCGAGTCGCGTGTACCAGTAGCCGCCTGAAAGGTTGTATCCGAAGGGGACGCTTACGGCGCGAATCGGGAGCGCCAGGGCGGCTTGTTCTTCGAGCGGGGACAGGGTGGAGACCGTGCGGACTCCGGTCCACGATCCGGCATTCAGCACGCTGTCACTGGGATGGAGGGAACCTTCAACCAACAACTGATGTCCCGCGACGCCCGCGGATTCGTGCCACGCCAGGAACAGCGATTCTTTGGTGTCTTCAATGAGTCCGGCGAGGGCCTGGAGCTGCGCATCGAGCATCGCTGCGCGGGTGGTCGCGGGATCGCCTGCCGCCAGCGGCGTGATGCCGTACACGCGGTAGCGCTCGACCTGAATCGCATCGGCGAGCGCAGCGGGCATGACCACGACCAGGCCGTGGATCGGCTTCATGAACGGCGTCAACCGGCTGTCATTGCGCACGGAGATGCCAGCGGCGAGCGACAGCAGCGTGATCGGGAGCGGCGCTCCGTGTTCCTGAGGGACTTCACCCAATAGGCACGCTTCGGCAGCAGCGCTTAAGAAGAAGCTGAAGGGACGGGGTGTCGTCGCGACATCCCCCTGATCGGCGGGACGCAGCTCGCCGGTGGTCCCGGACAGCGTGGGGATTGTCAGGGGATGAGGCGATGGGCGAGCGCCGGCATCGGCGAGTACGTGGCGCAGTGCGGATAAGGCGGTAGACATCGTTGTCCTCTCCGAGTCCCTCAAGTTCCGGCTTCCCGGTTGCCCCTGGCAAGGGCTGAACCCGGCCATTGTACGTGTACTGTGATTTGGCGGGTCCGGGGGCTCAGATTGGGGAAAGTGGTGACAGGAATAGGATTCTTCGATGCCTCATAAGCGTGTCTATCGTGAGACGAGCTATCGCTAATTGCGTTATTGTCAACTTGACGACGTGAGCGTATAAGAGGCCCATCCCCTACATCGCTACGTGATCGCCCGGGCCTTTCCGCTGCCGGGATCTTGTGTCTTCTCGGGCCGATCCGCAGGAGTACAGCATGCGACCGTCTCGACTTGCGTTGACGGCGCTGGCTGGGAGTTTGGTTCTACTGTCCGCCGCGTGCGGACAGGGCTCCAACGCACCCACATCGCCAGCCTCAACCTCTTTCCCAGGTGTTCCGACGTATGAATTCAACGGAGGTGGTGAGTCGCTGGTGGCGCTCTTCGACGTGCATGTCGATCCCGTCGCCCTGACCGCGACCGCCACGCCCCGGGCCGGACGCCGCGCCGAAGCCCAGCCGCCGCAGGCGTTGAGCTACGACCTGGACATTGCGAATTTTCTGCAGCCCGACAGCTTCGAGCTGTCGTCCGTCACGACGGATGCCGATGGCGACCTGGAAGTCGGCTTCATCCATCGTCACCCGTTCCGCGCGCCCGATTTCACCGCGGCGATCACCGGCACCAATCGTGCTGACTTGTCCTACACCGGACGCCTGCTCATCCTCGCGGATCGCACCAGCTCGAGCTTTTTCACCAGCGGGGTCACGCTCGACCCGACCCTGGTGAAGGGCGCCGATGGCTACGTGTCCCCCGGCAATCTGTTGGCGACCGTGGGACTCACGAACAACACCTTCCCGTTCATCCTGTTGGCAGATGATGGTGAAGACAACCGGGTCGATGAGTCCAATGGCGGGTCCCCCACGGGGAACTACGTCGCTGCGACGGGCGGTTGGCAGCGCGCCAACGCCGGGACGAACAACACCAGCTGGACCGGCTACGACTACATGCATGGTGGTCAGGAAGCGAAGAACACCTTCACGCTTCGTTCTGCTGCCCTTGCGAGCGGTATCGACCTCGCGGTCGCGATCGTGATCAAGTACACCGATCCGCGCGGCATCGGCGGACGCACGATGCGCTTCCCACCGGCGACGGCCGATGTCTCGCAGTTCGCGTACCGCCTCCCTTACGCCGCGCTCGATTGTTCCCAGAGCGCGGTCACGACCGGCGACGTCGTGATTCAGGACACGATTGGCTCCGTCGAGACGCTCTCCCTCGCCGTGCGCGACTGGGACAAGGATGGGGTGCCGGCGGCCGATGCCGATCTCTCCGATGAATCCGATGTCTCGCTCATCGAGCCCGGCGCTGCCGGTGCACCGACGGTCGATCTCGATGCGCCGGACCTGAATGCGGCACCCGCTACCTTCACCCTGAACGGCACCAATACCGGATTGCCCGGCGATGAGCTGGTCTTCGATGGCACCCTCGCGAACTCGCTGGGGACCGCGACGCCAGGCGACTATTACGGGTGTGTCCGCATGACCGATCCATCCGATGCGACCAACGACGACGCCTATCACTTCGGCGTCGACCCGGCGACCATCGTGCCGGATCCCGCGCGGGCGATCGACTCGGTGTACTACCAGGTCGTTCCCTTCGAAGTCGAAATCGGTCTCATCCCGCCAGTCGTGACTGCGGTGACGCCGCTGTCCGGCTCTCCGAGCTCGAACGTCAACTTCAACCTGACGCAAACTGGCGATCCCGCAACCTCCTGGGCCTGGGACTTCGGGACCTGGGGCACCCCCACGACGTCGACCCTGGAAAGCCCGATCATCGGCGTGCCTGCCGTCGCGGGACCGTATAACGGTTCTGTGACCGCGACGAACGCCGCCGGTACTTCGGCGCCGTTCAACTTCACCTTTTCAGTGGCCAATCCCTGGCCACCGGTCCCCCCGGCGCCACCCGAGCCCGGGGCCCCTGGCGACCTGGCCGGGTGGTTCCCCAAGATCACGGTCTACAACGGCAATCCGGCGATCGCGGCCTTCATCTGGACCGGCGGCAACACCCGCATAAAGATGTACATCGGGAACATCGCCGAGCCATTGGTCCCTGCCGACTGGACGATCTACGACATCCCGGCGACGCAGTTCCCGGGTACGGTGGGGGATACAGGACTTAGCCTGGTCAACTATGGTGGCCGTCTGATCATGCTCTATAAGAACGACAGTATCGACGACCTGATTTTCGGTGCCGCGACCGTGGTCGCACCGGCGGTCCCCACGGCCACCGACTGGACCTTCCACACCGTCGATAGCGTCGGCGATGTCGGACGCGACAACCGACTCGTCGTGCACAACAACCTGCTGGCCGTGGGCTACAGGGACACGACGAACCAGGATCTCAAAGTCGCACAGTCCCTCATTGCCCTGCCTACAGCGACCGCCGACTGGGCGATCCATACCGTCGATGGACTCGGCTTCAACACCGGGGTCTTTACCGGCCTGGTCAGCTACGACGATGGCGTCTCTGGCCCTCGCCTCTGGGCATCCAGCTTCATGATCACCCCCTCGTATAGCTGTCGGATCTCCCGGGCGACGGTGCTGACACCAGCCTCTAGTGCTGACTGGGTGAACATGGATGTCGATACCGCGGGCGGAGCCGGTCGTTGGACTTGTCTGACCACCTGCACCATTGCCGGGCAGCCCCGGGTCGCTGCCTCCTACAGCCACTTCATCTCTGGAGGCGTGGATGTCGCCATCGCCACCTCGGCGACGCCCTCGCTGGGCACCGACTGGAATGTCATCAGCAACGTGAATCCGGTGCCTCAATCCTCCATTGGTTCATGGGGCACGGAAATCAAAGAGATCCAGGGGCGCCTCGTGGTCGCCTGGAATCAGAATCCGGTCTCCGGCAACGACACCCTCGTCCTGGCCCGCGCCAACTCCGATAATCCGCTAACCCCGGCAGATTGGACCGTCGAGACTGTCGCCGCCACGCCTGGCGTCGATACCGGGTTCTATCCCACCATGACCTTGCTCTCCACCAACAAGCTGGGCATCGCCTGGCGCCACGGCACCAACTTCACCTCCAACCCTGGATTGCTGTACTACGCCTCCCGCGCGTACAGCTACTAATCCCGTCGCAAGTCGATGCAGGCTGTCCTGCCTTGCTCTGACAGGAGCAAGATGCGCCCCCGGAGCCACTCCGGGGGCGCTTTGTTTTGACAGATGCCGGAGGGGCATTTGCAGGACGGCAACTTGCGTTTATATTGTTGACAGCTCACCCACCATGTGTGGGAGGAGTACCCGGCATCGTCCTAGCGGGCGGTGCCTGCTTTTTTTGAGAGGGCATAGGCCAATTTTAATGACCTGAGCGTATGGGGATAGGTGATGGGGTAGGCCGTGAGGAGCATCCAGTACGCGGGACGTCTTCTTGCACAACTGGACGAAAGGTCACCGTCCCTCCAGAAGCTCGCGCAGACCTGGAACTCAAATGGAGCCACTAGAGCCGCTCCTCAATGGTTACTTCACCGGCGGCTGCAGCAAGGGAAACGCGGCGGGGAGGACGCGGATTTCGAGGGGGGTGAAGCCGGCGACGTCGCCATCGATTTGCACGGGCACGGAGCCATCGGTGCGGATCTTCACCCACGGTGTACGCGCGACCACGATGTCGGGATCATCGGTGGGCGGTCCGGTGACGAACGATGCGATCTGTTTGAGCACGGTCGGGGCGCGACCGGCGCGAAAAATCATGACGTCGAGCAGGCCATCGGTGAGGGTTGCCTGCGGGGCCAGACTCGCGAGCGGTCCTTCAAAAGGATTCGCATTCGCCATCAGGATTTCGACCGTCGAGCCCGCCCATTGACCGCCATCCCACTCGACGACGGCATCGAACGCCTGCATCGTGAACAGCGAGGCGAGCAGGCTCTGGTAGTACGCGACTTCGCCCATCACCCGTTTGAGCGCGAGGTCGACCCGGGCCATCGCGCGGGCATCCATGCCGATGCCGGCCGCCAGGAGACCGGTGTGGCCGTTGCGGGTCGAGTACAGATCGACCAGTCGCGACTCGAAGTTATGCCGCGCTTTGAAGAGTTCGGGAAATCCGATGGGGATGCTCAAACGACGCGCTAACTGACAGGCGGTCCCCATCGGCAGGAACATGGTCGGCTCATTGAGCCCCAAACGATGATGGATCCCCGCAAAGTGCGCGAGGGTGCCATCGCCGCCGCCGATCCAGTACTCCTCGGCGCCCCAGTCGATCGCCATGCGGACGATGCCTTCGAGGTCATCCGGATCGAGCGCGAGCCAGATGCGATGGTCGATCCCCTGCCCGCGAATCCAGGCTTTGAGCGCGCCGAATTCATCGCGCAGGCCCCGCTCAGTCCCCGAGAAGGGATTGAGGATGACCGCCAGTCGCTGCGGGAGTGGTGTTGGACTCATGGGCGTCGACTGGAAACGATACGTCACAACCGGATTGGATTCAGGTCGCGATTCCCGGTCGCGGCGGCTTTGTCAGTCACAATCGAATGCCATATGGCGATGCTAAGGATGGTGCGAAATCTGCTTGCCCGGATCCCGGAGGCGACATTCATGTCCCGTGCGCGACTCTGCGGAATGACCTTGCTGGTGCTGCTTAGCGGCGGATGCGGTGGCCGCGACCGGGCCACTTCGCCGGTCGCTCCGGTGCCTGATTCTGAGACCACGCTCCCTGAATCGAATATCCCACGTGGCATCGGCGTCGATCCCCCTGGCGGCGGACCCGCTGTGCCGCCCGGCCCCGATCCTGATGCGCCGGTGATTTTGGATGTCACGATCAATCGGACACCGCTCCCGGCCAATGCCTGGGCGGAGCTGCATGCGGTCAGCAATGTGTCGTTGACCAGTCACGCGTGGCATCTGGGACCAAATGCGGTCACGCGGTCGTACTCGACGTTTGCGTCATTGCCGATCAAAACATTGCAGCCGGGATTGCAGCGCGGATGGGTCGAGGGTTGGGATGCCCAGGGACGTCGTGCCATGCGCGAATTCGAGCTGGAGGTGGCGCATACGCCGAATGCGTTCATTGGAGTGCAAGTCGACAAGACGGAAGTCGCGGTCGGAGAGGAATTCGATGTCGAAGCAATCATCGAAGGGCCTAATCCGGAATTTAGCTGGACTGGAACTAGCGGTCTTTTTGAGTATGCCGCGCCACCGCAGTACCCGAATCCGAAGCGCATCCGGCTCAGAGCGATCCGTCCCGGAGTCACACAGTTGGGCATCGAGCGGCAGCTACTCTATAGGGAGCCCATTAGGTACCTCACGAGTGTGCGCGTGACAGGTCCGCCGATGCTGATCTACAAACATCAGCATGATCCCCTGATCGGGGAAGCCGGCAAGAAAGGCGATATGCACTGGCTGTGTTACGGCGATGCCGATGCCTTTGACTGGGACTTCGAGCCTGGTGCGACGCGGTTGCTCAACGGTCCGATCAATCTCTTTCTGCAGCTTCATGCGCCTGGGCTGTACACAGGGCAAGCGCGAGCACATGGGAGCGATGGCTGGAGTGAGTGGCAGCCCGTTCCATTCGCAGTGGGACGCAACTGGGCTGCCGCCGGCACCTGGCATGGGCGATCAGATCGCGTGTGTGCCGTCTCTCAAGGGCGCCTCTGGATCGCCGAGGCGAAGCAGGTCCATAACGCTCCCGGCATTCTCACCATCAAATCAACGGATGCAGCCTTGCCGTTCAGTGTTGAGGCCAGCTGGGATGAAGTGACGCTATCGATCCCGAAAGATGCTTCCCTGGTTGAAAAGCCACTCGATGGTTGTGGACGTCCGATGTTTGTGCTGCAGGATGGCCAGGAACGTGGCTTCGTGGCGCCCACAATTTCAGATCCTCAAGGTGCGGATGATTGGTGGATGCGTTGGGTCACACTGCCAAGGGACTACAACGTCTCGGGACTGGCCGGCTGCCCGCAACGCCTGGCGGTGGCTACCTATCATCGCTTCGAGGCCAACAGCCGCAAACTCTTTGATTTGCCAATGGGCATGCTGCTCTCCTCGGAGACTCCGCTTGATTTGATCAACGGCGACCTGCAGCCGGCACTTGATTCGGACCAGCAGTGGGGCTCACCCATCATGGCGATGCCAGATGGTGTCGGCGGAGGTTGGCGGGGCGATGAACTCAGCGCCGAAATGCAATTCGCGGTAAATGCTGGAGGCACGATCAGCGAGTACACGCTGATCCTGCCCTCTGCTGACAATGGCTACAGAATCAGCAGCGCGATGGTCGATGGCCGCCTCTTCCTCACCGGCATCACGCGTCAATGGTGGGGGGACCAGTATCCGGCGAAGCCGGTTCCGCGATTTCTGATGCGGACCGGTTCGACGTTGCCACGCAGTGCTTCAGATTGGGAAGAATTGCCGTATCCGGAGCACCTAAAATTTTCCGTGCGAGAGATCGAATCGTATCCCGGTACTGACCACCTCTGGATCGGCGGCCTGGGGATCGCGGCGGACGTACCGACCACTGAATTTGCGGATGCGTCGCAGTGGATTCCGGTCGTCGTGCGCACTCCACGCGCATTGCTGGATCCAAAATTTGCCTTCGGCGGACGATTGTATCGGTTCCAGGCGCATGGTTCCGGATCCCAACCTCAGTATCACGACGCCTGGTCCGTCGGCCTGGACTAGCAGGGGATTTGGGAGGGACACAACGGCGGACTACCCTTCTCTTATCGTGCTACGATGCATCCGCTTCGTGCGTAGTCGAGCCGAAGGAGCGCGATATGCGTCCTCTATCCCTGGTTTCACTCCTCTTCCTTCTTACAGTTTTCGGCTGTGGTGGAGGCAAGACTCCGACTGTGAATGACCCGCCCGGACCGGACCCGGATCCGCCCTCCGACCCTGCGGGACAGTCACCGAATAAACCCAACACCGGACCGGTCGAGAAGCCGAAGATCCTGCCGAATGGCAACATTGGCATGCCGGGCCAGGTCGTGGAATTGCTGGCGAAGCAGGTGACGGCGGAGGCTGATACGCCCCCCGATCCGACCGATCAAATCGTCGGCTTTGAATGGCGCTTCACGAACGCGGAGCCAGCGACATCGAAGGTGCCGCGTCCCAAAATCACCCTGATCAATGAAGGCCAGGTTGGCGGTGCGCTGACGATCGAAACGGCGAGCGGTCAGAAAGAGTCGTACCCCCTCTGGTTCGGCGTCACGATGATCAATCTCACACCGACGATCTACAGCCTCGCGCCGGAATCGCCCTCGGGAGAAGTCGGCGACACCATCACCTTCGAGGCGCTCGCGACCTACATGCCCGATCAATGGAACTGGGATTTCGGACCCGCGGTCGAACCCTCGACGAGTACCGATGCGAGCCCCACGATCACGCTGCTGACTCCCGGCACTTACACCGGGACGGTCACCTGTTCCAATGTTGCGGGGACGTCAGCGCCGCTCCATTTCGACTACACGATCCTGCCGACCTCCGCCGGCATTCCGCGCATCACCGATCTGGTCCTCACCGATGGCAGCGGACATGCCGAGCAGTGGGGGACTTATCGCGCGATCACCAATCAATCGCTGTCCGCGTACACCTGGGACTTCGGTGGTGGCGCGACGCCCCGCACCGCCGCGTACTCCGTGGTGCCCGTGGAATTCGCCGATGCCGGCAGTTACAACGCCCGGGTCATCGGCCACACGACTGATGGATTTGAAACGCCGCCCTTCGAGTTCACCATCAATGTTGACACCTTCCCACCTTTCGTCCGCAAGGTGACCCTGGAGCCAGAGACGCCCAAGGTCGGCGAAGCCTTCGACATCCACATCGATTCCACCGGCACACCCACGGCCTACGAGATCGCGTTTCTTAACGATGTCGTCTCGGGCCCGGAGATCGAGTATGAGAACTACGGTCACAGCGGCAACTATGTCCCAGTCGGCCATAGCTCCGATCGCGAATTCACAGTGACCGCATCAGAGTCCGGCTGGCTGACGATGGATGTGCGAGCTTACCGATCCAGTGATGACACGGTCAGCTGGCGCAAACAGTTCCGCGTCGATGTGCGGGGCATCCCGGTGAGTCAGATCGCGCCGGATATGGGGATCCGCGGATCGATCGGACAGCCCGCTGCCTGGGCAGCGCCGAAATACGGCGATGCGGTCTTCTGGAACTTTGGATTCGGCACCAATCCCAATGCCACCGCCGAGCCCGGGCCGACGACGTTGCTGCAACTCCCGGGGACCTATTCCGGGACCCTCACCGCGCTGAATGAAATCGGCAGCATGGCGGACCAGTCGTTCCAGTATCGCGTGGGACACCAGTGGACCCGTCCCGATCCGGCGCTGACGGGCGGCGAGTCGGCGCTCAACACGGAACTGATCGGCGATCGCTTCCGCGTGCTGACCTGGGAGTACGGCGTCGGGTATGGCTACGCAGAAGCGCTCAATGCCAACCCATCGGGGGATGGCGACTGGCTGGCCTATCCGCTGGCGGTCTCTGGCGCAACTGGCAATTCCACGCGCATGCTCCAATTTTCCGGCAAGCCACTGTTGATCACGGAGGAAATCGCGGGCAGTTCCACGCGACTGGTGGCGCATGTCCCAACCAGCGCATCGCCGGCAACGTGGTCCGATTGGCAACGCCGGGTAATGGGCGGCATCCCTTTCGGCGCGCGGGTGCAGGATGTCGCGGCGGATAGCGGGCAAGTCGTCATGGTCATGACCATGCAAACGCTGCCGGGCATTTGCTTCGGCCGGTCGCTCGATACGACGCTCCAAAACTGGCAGTGGTCCTCCATCAACACGACCTACCCCAAGAGCGCGCAGGTCGTTCTCGAATCGGGACGGATCCTGGTCGGAGCTCTGCAATCGCCGGGGGCTGGGGTCGATGAACTCCGCTTTTATGAGGCGACGACCTCTACGCCGATTCAGGCCTCGGACTGGAACGCGCACATGGTATCCACGACCGTAAATGGCGAGGTGTTGCGCTGTTTGGCGACGGTCGCGCAGAAGCCGCTACTTGTGTCTGGCGCCCTCAACAGTAGTGTCGGACTCCGCATTGCCAACAGCACATCGCCGCAGTCGGTGAACGACTGGACCCTGCTCCCCACCGATGGCGTACCCGGTCTCTTTAGCGCGACCTACGCCACGCACGTGTCCGAACACGGCGGTCGATTGCTCCTGTCGCCCGTCGCGGTCATCGGCACCGAGGGCACCAGGCGCACCTCGAGGCAAGCAGGGGTGTTGATCATCGAGGGTGATCTGTTCAACAGCCTCAACTATCGCCCCGAGCTCCCTGGGTTTGGAACCAATCTCCGGACGCATTCGGCGAGCTTCGATAGCGCCGGCAACCTGGTGTCCCTGGAGCATGACAACTACTACGGCCTCATGGTCTCGCGCGAAATGCCATAGGCACGCGGGCTTGATCCAGTGCGATATGGCTGGGAAAAACGCGGACATCGAGATTGTCGGCGGGCTGCCGGTGGTGGCGTTCTACGACAATCAGTTGACCACCACGACCTCATCGGGCGTGCTCGGCATCGCTTGCGCGCTGAACAACAATCTCAGCGCACCAACCGACTGGGCGGTGACGTTCCCCGACGCCGCCAATCCCGGCGGTTGCTGGCCCGACCTGGTGGTGCTTGCCGGCGGTCAGCCCGCGGTCGTCCATCGCTATGGCTCCCGCACCTCCCTCGCGGGATACGGCATGAAGTTCGGCGTCGACCTGTGTAACTAGCTGCTGGTCGCCCGAGCGATTTTGGGAACCACCCAGCCCCCGGAGGTCCGGGGGCTTTTCGCTTACGATTACTGCATCGATTGACGTCGGACTTCTCGGAGCAACATGAATCGTGTCGCGCTGGTATGGCTGATGGTCGCGACCCTCGTCGGATGTGGTGGGGGCAGCAAGTCCGCGCCCAATACGCCCGATCCCGGACGGGAGATGCCGCCTTCGCCATCGGGCAGCCTTGAGCGACAGTCGGAGCATGAAGGGGGGCCGATAGCAGGATCCGGAAACCTTGGCGGCAACTCAGAGTCGAGCACGCCCGTGCAGCCAGAGGTCGACCGGATCGAATTGCTCACGCCGCCGTTCGAGCACAACCAGACGGAGCGTTTTCTCCTACACCTGGTGTCTCCTGCTTACGAACTGATGTGGAGGGCGGCGTCCAGGGATTTCTTGTTCGATGTCAGGAGCGACCAGGGGGAAAACCATTCTGAACACTACGATCCGGGGGATGGAGAACTTCTCTACGTCGAAACTGTCTATGCAGGCGGCACTGCGCTCTCCTGTTTTGTCACCGGGGTTGAGGAGGTGGAAGTCGAATGCACGATATGGCGCAGCGATGCCGTATCGACCGTTTCGACATCCTTCATGCCGGTCTATACTCCGCCAGGATCTCACGGGACTCAATCTTGGGGGATCGTTGGGGCGAGTGGAGAACAACATACCTGGGGGAGGTGGATTCAGGATTTGTATGAGGACGTGACATGGGATTTCGGGGGAGGGGGTTTGCCGAATACCTGGCAAGGGGCCACGGCCACGACGGTGCTTGGAGCGCCAGGTCGCTACACAGGAACCCGCACTATCCGAAATGATTGGGGTTGGAGTGGACCGCAGCAGTTTAGCTACTGGGTGCAACCACTGTTGAGCACGCACTCGCTGGACATGGCCATAAATTCCACGCCTTCACTCCTGTGGGTCGATGACCGCATCCTGATGTTGCTGCCCACCTCGGAAGGTCATCGCTTTGGGGAAGCTCTGACGGCGCTGCCCGAGTCGGCCTCCGACTGGAGATTCAGCGAGCTACCTCTGACTGAGACTCATACCCGATACATGCAACTGGGGTTGTATCACGGTCAGCCCATGATCATCGGAGGACAAGGTGAGAGTGGTCAGGATGAGATCCAACTGTATTACCTCGCTTCAACTCCCTCGCCGCGAAGTCCCGCCGACTGGGATGTTGGTGGGATTCCGGGGAGCCATGGAATGCAGATCCTCGATCAGGAGTTCGAGGAGGTTCGCGTCGGGTTGCTCGTCCGCCAATCCGGCAATTTGCTGCTGCTGTGGAATGAATCGCCGGTGCTCTCGGATTGGCAGGTCTCGGAAGTGGCTCACGCGCCGAACCCGGGAATTGACTGGGGCTCCAATCGATTGTTGCTTCCCCCCGATGGTCCGATCATAGTGGGCCGTGAAGTCCTGCCGGGTGAGGCCAAGGGATTGACGTTCCGCAGCAGCAGCTATTCAGAAGGAGGAGAGTGGCTTGCTCATCGGGTGTTGGGATTCCCGCCAAGAGGCTCGTCCGATGTCGAGCACATGGATTGCATCTATCAGGACCGACCGCTGGTGCTGGCTTCTCTGGAGCAGGATTCTACAGTCTTGCTGTGGAGCAGTTTCCCGCATCCAACGCGCACCGAGCATTGGGACAGGCTTGTGACGTGTTCAGAATTCCGGGTCACGGCGTCTTCTTCCTATGCCAGCATCGACGTCCAGGGAGATCAAATCCTCATGAGCCCTATTGGGTTCAACTCCACGACGCCAGAGGGCTATGCCGGTTGGAGCACGGGAGGCCTCCTGGTACAGGGGAAGCTCGCAGAACTCTCAGATTGGACACCGTTTCTCCCACCCAATCTCCCGGCGATTGAAAAGGTGTGGGCGACCGTCCTCACGGACAACGGGATCGGCGTGCTTTCCACAATCGATGGCGACCTCCGCTTCGGCATGCTGACCCCCTAGGCCCGCAGGATCGATCGGGGGCTTTTCGCTTACGATTACTGCATCGATTGAAGTCGGACACGTCGAGGATCCATGAATCGTGTCGCGTTCCTATGGCTGATAGTCGCGACCCTCGTCGGATGTAGCGGGGGGGCGCCGACTGCGCTGCACGATCCTGGTCCGGTGCCTGTAGCGCCACAGCAGCTACCGGAGAATCTGGATCGCCATCCGCATCAGGATGAGATCCCGATCGGGGGCAGCGGATCGATCTCCAACGATTCGGCGGCGAGTGGGTCCCCGCGAGGATCCGTCGACTGGATCGAGTTTCGTACGCCGCCGTTTGTGCGTGGTGAGACCGAGCACCTGCTCCTGCATCTGAAGTCCCCATGTGATGAAATCTCCTGGGAGACGATCTCCGAAGGCTATGTGAACGACGTGCGCAGCGACTGGGGGGAGACGCACTCCGGTTCGTACGGTGAATATCCAGATCCGATCAATCGCACCTGGACCCCCAATGCCGGACACCATTTGCAATGTGTCCCCTACGAGACCCTTGATGTGACCATCGAATGCACGATCCGTCGCGGCGATACCTCATCGATCATCACGACCACCTGGACTCCCTTGGGAGGCGCGCCGCACTCCGGGGCGTTGAGTGACTATGGCATCGTGGGATCCAGCGGCCAGCCGCTCGACTGGATGCCCGGCCTCACAGACAGCAGTCAGGTCACCTGGGATTTCGGAGGCGGCGCTATCCCGAACTCTGCGGAGGGCGCGGAGCCGGGGACTACCATCCTCGGGGCGCCTGGACGCTACACCGCGAGTTACACGATCCGCAACCAGTGGGGATTCAGTGCCCCGCAGAAGATAGGCTATTGGGTGCAGCCGCCCTACACCAACTATGTTCTGCCCCTCGACCTCTCAGGCACCCCCACGCTCCTCGTGGTGGATGATCGGATCCGGATGCTTCTGCCCACGACCCAGGGCTATCGCTATGCCGAAGCACTGTCCGCAGCGCCCTCTTCTATTGCCGATTGGCACATCAGCGATCTGCCCTTGCCCGAATCGCATTCACAGTTCATGCGGATGGGACTGCATGCCGACCATCTGCTGATCGTGGGCGGAACCGGCACTATCGGCAGCGAGGCTGTCGTGCTCTACTACCGGGCGGCCGTGGCCTCCCCGCGGAGCACGGAGGACTGGGATGTCGGTGCGATTCCGGGGAGTGAGGGCGTCGAGGTGTTCGATATCGAACTCGACGCAGATCACGTCGGATTGCTCGTCCGGAAAGACGATGATCTCGCGCTGCTCTGGGATGACACGCCGATCCTGTCGCAATGGCGAGTCTCAGAAGTGGCAGTCCATCCATATCAGTCCCGATTTGAGTCCAATGATCTGATGCTGACTGAGCCCGGCCCGGTGATCATTGGATTCAACCTCGACTATACGGAGCCATCCGGCCTGATGTATCGCAGTGCCACCTGGGATGCGCCCGAAACCTGGACCGCGCATCAGATTCTCGGCACCCTCCCCGGAGAGGACGTTGTCCGGCCGCATCTCGCCTGCGTCTATCAGGAACGCCCGTTGGTGCTGGCGCGACTGACGCGGTTTTCCTCCGCTCTCTTGCGCAGCAACATCGCGCATCCAACGAACATCAGCAACTGGGAGCGCCTTGAGACGAGTCATGTCATCACCGGGGGCAGCACGCCATCCCGGTCAAGCGTCCACGTGGACGGGGATCGGATTCTCATGATCCCTGTCGCCATCGATACCACGACCCCAGGAGCGGGCCGACGCTCCGCGCAGGGGGCCTTGATGCTTGAGGGCGATCCCGCAGAACTGACGCAGTGGACCCCGTTCCTGGCTCCCGTATCGCGAGAGAGCGAATCCATCGTCGGCACGGTGTTCACGAACGACGCGATCGGCGTCCTCTCCAGAATCGAGGGAGAACTCCGCTTCGGCATGATCACACCTTGAGCCCTCGTATAGGCCGAGAGTTTGTCGCTTACGATTACTGCATCGATGGAAGTCGGACACGTCGAGGATCCATGAATCGTGTCGCGCTGGTATGGCTGATGGTCGCGACCCTCGTCGGATGTGGCGGGGGCAGCAAGTCCGCGCCTGATCCGGGACCGGTGGTGCCGATTCCGCTTCCGGAAGGTCTGGAACGACAATCGGAGCTGGGTGGGGGACTCGGTGGCGGGGGTGCAACGATTAGCAGCAACTCCGTATGGAGTGCCCCACTGCAGGAAGAAGCCGACTGGGTCGAATTTCTCTCGCCGCCCTTTCAGCAGGGGGAGACCGAATCGTTCCGGGTGCATCTGGGAGCCTCCGCCCATCAATTGTGGTGGGAGACGGCCTCCAGGGACTATGTCGAGGACGTGAACAGCAATGAGCGTGACGCGTATTACGCGACCGATTATGAGGATGGCCAGCCGTTGATCTATCGGGCCTCGGTCAGTGGTGGGTTGGATCTTCAGCTTGTGCCCGGTTATGAGGAGGTGACGGTCGAATGCACGATTCATGGCTCGAGAGGCACATCGATTGTGTCGATGAGCCTGTTTCCGCGCCATGCTCCGCCGGCGGCAGGGCCCATCCATCACTACGGCGTCATTGGCATGAGCGGACAGGTACACACCTGGGATGGCGGCGCCTCGAGCCTCGATGAGTTCCAGTGGGATTTCGGAGGCGGTGCAACACCGAACATAGTGCAGGGGCCGCAGTCGGTGCCGACCGTCCTCGGAGCGCCGGGATACTACACCGCGCGGCGCATGATTCGCAGCGAGTGGGGCTTCAGTGGACCGCAGGAGATCGGCTATTGGGTCCAGCCGGTCTGGAGCATCTATCCCCTGACCGTCGCAGCGTCCCAGACTCCGACGATGCTTGTCTTCAACGATCGCATCCGTCTGCTGCTGTCGACAGAGAATGGCTATCGTTACGGCGCGGCGCTGGTGGCCGACCCGAAGTCGGCGCTGGATTGGCGTTTCAGTTCGCTTCCACTGCCCGAGCTGCAGCCCACCTTCCTGCGGATGGGGGTGCATGACGGCCGGTTGCTGGTCATCGGCGGGGAGGGATCCAGTAGCGGAAGCCAGGTGATCCCCTATTGGCGTGCCTCGACTCAGGCTCCTGATGGCCCGGAGGACTGGGATGTCGGCGGGATTCCGGACAGCATCGGACTCGAAGTCCTCGATATCCGGATCGACGAGACCCGCGTCGGGTTGCTGGCCGAGCAAGCCGATGCCCTGGTGCTGGTGTGGGATAACACGCCGCTGTTGTCGCAATGGCAATTCACTGAGGTTGCGGATAGCTTGCCTGTGTCCCGTCAGCTCTCCAATCGTTTGCTGCTGACCGACTCAGGACCGGCGGTGGTGGGCTTCGAATTGTTGCCAGGAGAACCCGTTGGCCTGTCCTATCGCAGTGCGACGTATGCGTCTCCCGACGAATGGGTCTCTCATCGCATCCTGGATATCGAGCCGGGGACCTCCTTCACGCAAAAGCATGCGGCCTGCATCTACCAGGGTCGTCCGCTAGTCCTGGGACGCCTGGATAATTCCTCCTCAGCGCTCTTCTGGAGTGCGGTCCCGCGCCCGATGGCGACCGGCGACTGGGAGCGTCTGGTGACCTGCTACGACATATCGCCGATCAACAAGCCTGCCATGACGACGATCGATGTGCAGGACGATCGGCTGGTTATGAACGCCGTGAACATCATGTTGTCATGGGCGAATGGCGAGATCAGCCAAGCCGGAGGCGGCCTTCTCCTAAGTGGCGATCCCGCTGACCTCGCGAACTGGACCCCGTTCACCCTGGTGCAAGCGTCGACGTCGGAAGCGGTGCGCGCCACGGCTTTGACGGACTCCGGGATCGCGGTGCTGACAGGCCGCGGATCGCAGTTGAGCTTCGGCATGATCACACCCTGAGCCCTCGCCTCGACCAAAGCGCTTTCGCTTACCATTGCACTATCGATTGAAGTCGGACACGTCGAGGATCCATGAATCGCGTCGCGCTGTTAGTGCTGATGGTCGCGACCCTCGTCGGATGTAGCGGGGGCAGCAAGTCCGCGCCTGATCCGGGACCGGTGGTGCCGACTCCCATGCCGGGAGGTGTTGCACGTCAGTCGGAACAGGATGTGGCCGTCGGCGGATCGGGAGCGATCTCCTCCAACTCCCTCGTTGCTGGAGCGGAATCGAAGGCGGTCGACTGGATCGAACATCTTTCACCGCCTTTTCAGCGCGGACAGACAGAGGTTTTCCTGGTCCATCTGGGG
>Ga0163150_10004493_pt1 | contig 18606 bp, 14 predicted proteins | sample OliLakLV19P2IB_FD_148628 | JGI IMG/M metagenome (GOLD analysis project Ga0163150, IMG submission 148628) | Freshwater microbial mat bacterial communities from Lake Vanda, McMurdo Dry Valleys, Antarctica - Oligotrophic Lake LV.19.P2.IB | ecosystem: Environmental > Aquatic > Freshwater > Lake >...
GCGCAGATGATCGACGCGCTCGCCGGCGAGCGCGTCGATCATCTGCGCGTCGCGGCCGGTGCCAAGGGTGGTCGTCACGAGCGCCTGCGTCTCGCCGCGCGTGAAGATCGCCGAACCGTGGGTGCGCGGCAACGCGCCGACCTCGATGCTGATCGGTCGAACCGTCTTAAGATCGCGGCCATCGATCCGCGGCTTGCCGTCGAGGATCATGTCGCGCACCAGCCGGTACTCAAGGTCGTGCAGCTCGGTCGCCACCTGGTCCTTGGTGAACTGCGGATTCTCGCCGCCGGAGAGGGCGGCCTGGGCAGCCTGGCGGATTTCCGCGAGGCGCGTGACCCGCGCCTGCTTCACTACGAGACCGTAGGCCTTGATGTAGTCAGCCTCGGCCAGCTTGGCGACTGCCTGCTTGAGTGCCGCATTCTCTCCCGCCGGCTTCCAGTCCCAGCGCGGCTTGCCTGCTTCGGCAGCGAGCTTGTTGATCGCGGCGATCGCCGCCTGCATCTCTTTGTGGCCAAACAGGACCGCGCCGAGCATGATTTCCTCGGACAGCCCCTTCGCTTCCGACTCGACCATGAGCACCGCGTCTTGAGTGCCTGCGACCACCAGGTCAAGGTCCGATTCCTGCTTGAGTTGGGTGCTAGACGGGTTCAGGAGGTACTTGCCGTCCTTGTAGCCGACCCGCGCCGCGCCGATTGGCGAAGTGAACGGCATGCCAGAAACCGCCACGGCGGCCGATGCGCCGATCAGCGCGGGAATGTCAGAGTCGATCTCCGGATCGAGCGACAGCACCGTCGCGACGACCTGGACTTCATTGAAGAAGCCCTCGGGGAAAAGCGGGCGCAACGGCCGGTCGATCAGGCGGGAGGTCAGTGTTTCCTTCTCGGAAGGCCGGCCCTCACGCTTGAAGAAGCCGCCCGGGATCTTGCCTGCGGCGTAGGTCTTCTCGACGTAGTTCACGGTCAGCGGGAAAAAATCCCGTCCGGGGACCGCTTCGCGGCGCGCGACCGCCGTTGCAAGCACCACCGTGTCACCCATCGTCACGAGAACTGCGCCGTCTGCCTGACGGGCGAGGCGCCCGGTCTCAATCGTTACGGAATGCGCGCCATACGAGAAAGTCTGTCTGGAAACAGTCAAGCGAGTCCCCTTTAATTTACAGGTACGGAAAACGGGCGCGACGCGCCCGCAGCGCCTTAACGGCGCAGGCCAAGTTCGCTGACGACCTTGGTGTACCGCTCGGGGGCATTTTCCTTGAGGTAATCCAGGAGCCGCCGGCGTTGAGCCACCATCTTCAGCAACCCGCGCCGTGAGGCGTGGTCGCTCTTGTGCTTGGTGAAGTGCTCGGTCAGCCCATTGATTCGTTCGGACAGCAATGCAATCTGCACTTCCGGCGATCCTGTATCCGCCGGGGCGCGCCGGAACTTGCCGACGACCTCTGCCTTGCGTGCATTCGTGAGTGGCATCTCGTTCACTTAACCCCTTAAAAAGGCGCGCATTGTACCCGCCGGGCAGGGTCGCCTCAAGCTCGCAGAACCGGAGCTGCCGGCAGCTCGACCATGATCCTTTCAGGCGCGAGGCGCACGCCTTCCGCATTCATGCGTCCAACTCCCAGGAAGCGGCCTCCGACCCCGTACATCCGGACGCGCGCCGCTCCCGGCCCGGCCGCCGGAACGGTCTGGCCGTGAAGGATCGAGGACTGCTCGCTTTCCCCAAGCTGGACGGCCGGTAGACCCGGCAGGGCGGCATCCACTGCCAGCAGCAAGGCCTCAAGGTCAGGGCTTCCTGCAGCCCGCTCAATCTCGCCTAGCGTGTGCACGCGGACGCCAGAAAACGGACCGAATCCCGTGCGCCGCAAGCTGCCGACGTGACCAACCGTTCCGAGGGCGACGGCCAGATCCTCGGCGAGGCTGCGGACATAGGTTCCCTTGCTGCAGGTGACCTCGAAATCCAGCCAGCCCGGGTCTACGGCGAGCAAATCCAGGCGATCGATCCGCACCTTGCGCGGAGCGCGCTCGACCTCGAGCCCGGCGCGCGCAAGCCGGTAGAGCCTCTGCCCTTCATGCTTGAGGGCCGAATACATCGGTGGGATCTGGGTCGATTCCCCGTGGAAGGACGCCACCACCGTGCGCAAGTGACGCTCGTCGAGCCCGGGTACCTGCACCGACTCGATGACCTCTCCGGCGCGATCGCCGGTGCTCGTTCGGGAGCCGAGCACCAGTCGAAACCGGTAGGTCTTGTCGGCGTCGAGCAATTGGCCGCTCGCTTTCGTGGCCTGCCCCAGGCAAATAGGCAGGAGACCGCTCGCGAGCGGGTCGAGGCTCCCCGTATGACCGGCCTTGCGGGCGCGGAAGGCACGTCGCACGCGCTGCAGCGCGGCATTCGACGTGAGCCCCTCTGGCTTGTCGAGGAGGACGACGCCGTCGACGTCACGCCACGGGTCCGCAAGCGCCGGCGCCGCGCTCATTCCGGGTCCGGATCGGTCTCAACGTGCCGTTGCCGGTCGCTCTCGACGGCGTCGTGGATGAGCGCGGAGAGCCGCGCACCCCGCTCCAACGAGTCGTCGATGTGGAATACCAGTTCCGGCGCCACACGCAGGCGCATCTGGTTGCGTACCTGGTGACGCAGGTAGCCGGCCGCATGCTGCAGAGCCTCGAGCGCCGCCGCGGCATCGCCGCTGCCTGCAAACGGCGTGAAGTAGACGTTGGCGTGAGACAGGTCCTTCGTGACCTCGGCGGACGTGATCGTGATCAGGCCGACCCGCGGGTCCTTGACCTCGCGGCGCACCAGGTCCGAGAGCAGCCGCTTGAGCTGCTCCTCGATGCGCCTTGCCCTCGGGTATTCGCGCGGCATCGGCTGTGGCCTACGCGCCGAGCTGGCGGGCGACCTCGATGCGTTCGAAGCACTCGATCTGGTCCTTCGCCCTCACGTCGTTGTAGCCCTTGACGCCGATGCCGCATTCGGTGCCGGCACGTACTTCGCTGGCATCGTCCTTGAAGCGCTTCAGTGATTCGAGCTCACCCTGGAAGATCACGACGTTGTCGCGCAGGACACGGATCGGGTTGTTGCGGCGCACGTAACCGTCCACGACCAGGCAGCCCGCGACGGTGCCGAACTTGCTCGAGCGGAACACGTCGCGCACTTCCGCGAGGCCCACGATCTGTTCCTTGACCTCCGGCGCGAGCATGCCGGTAAGCGCCGCGCGGATCTCGTCGATCGCCTCGTAGATCACGCTGTAGTACCGGACCTCGACGTTCTGGTCGCGCATCGCTTCGCGAGCCGCGGCGTCGGCGCGAATGTTGAAAGCAATGATCCGCGCCCCGGACGCGGCCGCGAGCATCACGTCGGACTCCGTGAGGCCCCCCACGCCGCTCGAGATGATCTTGACCGACACTTCACCCGTCGAGAGCTTGATGAGTGCCTCGCGCAATGCCTCGGCCGAGCCCTGCACGTCCGCCTTGATCAGCAGGTTGACGGTGCCCTTTGAATCCTCGCCCAGTTGCGCGAATGCGTCTTCGGACTTCTGGCCCGCCTGGCGCGCGAGACGCACGTCGCGGAACTTGCCCTGCCGATACAACGCCACTTCCCGCGCCTTGCGCTCGCTGTCGACGACGAGCAGTTCGTCGCCTGCGTTGGGCGGGCTCGAGAGACCGAGCATCTGCGCCGGAATCGACGGGCCCGCGGATTCAATCTCCTTGCCGAGTTCGTCAAACAGCGCGCGAACGCGACCGAACTGCTCGCCGGCGACGACCGAGTCGCCGACCTTGAGCGTGCCGCGCTTGACCAGCACCGTCGCGACTGCGCCGCGCCCACGCTCGACGCTCGCCTCGAGGACGACGCCGACGGCCGGAGCATCCCGCACCGCCGTGAGCTCGAGCACCTCGGCCTGCAGCAGGATCGACTCGAGCAGCTTGTCGACGCCATCGCCGGTCTTGGCGGATACGGGTACGAAGATGTTCTCGCCGCCCCACTCTTCCGCAATCACGCCTTCCTGGGAAAGCTCGTTGCGTACTTTCTCGGGATCCGCGTCGTGCTTGTCCATCTTGTTGACCGCGACGACGATCGGCACGTTCGCCGCCTTGGCGTGCTGCACCGCTTCCTTGGTCTGCGGCATGACGCCATCGTCGGCGGCGACCACCAGGATCACGATGTCCGTGACCTGTGCGCCGCGCGCGCGCATGGCGGTGAACGCGGCGTGGCCCGGTGTATCGAGGAAGGTGATCACCCCGCGCGGCGTCTCCACGTGGTAAGCACCGATGTGCTGGGTGATGCCGCCCGCCTCGCCTGCCGCGACCTTGGTGCGCCGGATGTAGTCGAGCAGGGATGTCTTGCCGTGGTCGACGTGGCCCATGATCGTGACGACGGGCGGCCGCGGCAGCGCCTCGTCGGAAGCCTCCATGCCGGCCTGCAGCGCCTCCTCGACCTGGTCCGCCTTCAGGACCTTGGCGACGTGGCCCATTTCTTCGATGACCAGCACAGCCGTGTCCTGATCGACGGGCTGGTTGATGGTCGCCATGACTCCCATGTTCATCATGGTCTTCATGACTTCACTCGATTTGACCGCCATTTTCTGCGCGAGCTCGGCCACGGTGATCGTCTCGCCGATCGCGACTTCGTGCTGGACGGGCTGGGTCGGCAACTCGAAGCCGTGCTTGCGATCCGTGCCCGTTGCCGCCGCTCTCCGCCTGTTCTCCGGGCGTGCGCGGCCCTTCTTGTGGCGCGCCGACAACCCTCCGGCAATGTGCAGTTCCTGCCGTCCGTAGCGGGTGCTCTTGTCGTCCTCTGCGGGCTTCCGTGCCTTCTCCTCACGTGCCCGGCGCTCCTTCTCGGACTGCTCGCGCGCCTTCTGTTCCGCATCGCGGCGCGCCTGCTCCTCGGCCTGGCGCTTCGTCGCTTCTTCAGTCGTGCGCCGCTCACTCTCCTCGCGAGCGCGTTTCTGCTGTTCGAGCTGCTCGACTTCGCGCCGCAACAGGGATTCCGCGGCTACGCGCTCGGCGTCCTCCGCCTCGCGCTGCTGGTCAATTGCTTCCTGGGCGACGCGCGCCTGTTCCTCGAGCACGTCACGCTTGATGTAGGTGCGCTTGCTGCGGACCTCGACGCTGACGGTGCGCGCCTTGCCGAGCGGTGCCGCGACCCTGATCTCGCTCTGCGCCTTACGGCGAAGGGTGATTTTGCGCGGCGCCCCGCCGTCCTCGGCCTTGCCGTGGGCCTTGCGCAGGTGGGTCAGGAGTTCGTGCTTGGCATCTTCACTGATCCGGTCTTTTGGACCGAGCGAGCTGATGCCGGCTTCCTCAAGCTGCGCCAGCAGCTTGTCCACCGTGACCTTCAGGACTTCCGCGAACTGCTCGACCGTGACTTCGGACATCTATACCACCCTCTGCCGGGCCTCAGGCCTGGCCCGCGTTCTCGAACAAGTGCGCACGCGCAGCCATGATGATCTGGCCGGCGCGCTCCGGATCGAGACCCGGAACCGACTCCAGTTCGTCGAGCGACTGGTCCGCCAGTTCGTCGCGCGTGCGGATGCCGCGCGCGGCGAGCTCATAAGCGAGTTCCTTGTCCATGCCTTCGACCTGGAGCAGGTCCTCGGCAGGGCCCGACTCGTCGATCTTCTCCTCGCTGGCAATCGCCTGCGTGAGCAGGACGTCGCGGGCGCGGTTGCGCAGCTCCTCGACCATGGCCTCGTCGAATTCCTCGATACCCAGCAGCTCGCCAGTCGGAACGTAGGCCACTTCCTCGATCGTCGAGAAGCCTTCCTGCACGAGCACGTTGGCGACGTCCTCGTCCACATCGAGCTGCGTCTTGAAAACTTCGCGCAGCTGGCTCGCTTCCTCGTCGCTGCGCTCCGTCGCCTGCTGCTCTGACATGACATTGAGTCGCCAGGCGGTCAGCTCGCTCGCGAGCCGCACGTTCTGGCCGCCGCGGCCGATCGCCTGGGAAAGGCGATCCTCGCTCACGGCGATGTCCATCGAGTGGGCGTCCTCGTCCATGACGATCGAGGTGACCTCGGCAGGCTGCATCGCGTTGATCACGAACTGGGCCGGGTTCTCCACCCACGGGATGATGTCCACGCGTTCCCCGGCAATTTCATTGGAGACCGCCTGCACGCGCGATCCGCGCATTCCGACGCAGGCGCCGACGGGGTCGATGCGGGGATCGAGGCTCTTGACGGCAATCTTCGCCCGCGCGCCCGGATCGCGGGCGGCACCGAGGATCTGGATCAGACCTTGGCCCACCTCGGGCACCTCGAGCTTGAAGAGCTCGATCAGGAAATCTGGCGATGTCCGCGACAGGAAGAGCTGCGGGCCGCGCGCCTCGGAGCGAACCTCGCGCAGCAACGCCTTGATGCGGTCCTGCGGGCGTACCAGTTCGCGCGGGATCATGTGCTCGCGCGGCACGAACCCTTCCGCGTTGCCGCCGAGGTCCACGTAGACGCCATGGCGATCCACGCGCTTGACGATGCCGGACACGAGCGTCCCGACGCGCTCCTTGTATTCGTCGACCACCTGGGCGCGCTCGGCCTCGCGCACCTTCTGCACGATGACCTGCTTAGCCGTCTGCGCGGCGATGCGCCCGAAATCTACCGATTCCATCGGCACTTCGACGAAACCGCCGATCTCGGCCGTCGCCTCGACGTCCACCGCGTCGTCAAACCTGAGTTCGCGCTCCGGGAACTCGAGCTCCGTGGAATCATCGGCGAAGACCTTCCAGCGGCGGCACGTCTTGTATTCGCCGGACTTGCGGTCGATCTCGACGCGGACGTCGATATCGTCGCCGTGCTTGCGCCGTGTCGCAGACGCAAGCGCCGCCTCGAGCGCTTCGAAGATGATCTCGCGCGCGACGCCTTTCTCGTTGGAGACGGCCTCGACGACTTCCAGTATCTGCTTGTTCATTGTCATCCCACCAATCGCGCCTTGCTGATTCCGGCGAGTGGCAACTTCCACTCTTTCCGGTCCACCTCGATAGTCACCCGGCCATCCTCCACCGCGCCCAGCCGGCCGCGAAACCTGCGTCGGCCCTCGAGCGGCTGCACCAATTCGATCCGCGCCTCGCTCCCGGCAAACCGGGCGAAATGCGCCGCCGTCCGCAGCGGCCGGTCAAATCCGGGCGACGATACCTCGAGCGAGTACTCGTGCCCGATCGGGTCGTCCGCCTCCAGCACCGCGCCGATGGCGCGGCTCACCCGCTCGCAGTCGTCGAGGCCAACGCCGCTGCCGTCGGTACGGTCAATGTAGACCCGCAGGACCGACTGCCTCCCGGCAGAACTCCATTCGATCTCGACGAACTCGTACCCGAGCCCTTCGACAACCGGCTCGATCAGCCCGGACAACCTGTCCTTCATACGGCCTCCAACCGCCGCACAAACAAAAAATGGGCTCGAGGCCCATTTCCTGGCGACCTGGCCGCAACAAAAAGGCCCCGCGAGGGGGCCTTCTGGACGACCATCCGGTTCCGGGGAACCGTAATCGGGCCTCGCTGCCCTGAGTACGGTGGCGGAGCCCTGGGCCCCCCGACCGGCGCGCATGATACCGCAGCCCCCGGGATTCGCTCAACTCGGGATAGACTCCAGCGGACCTCAGGAGGACCCGATGCAGGCTCGTTTCCTTCCAACAGCACTGCTCCTGGCCGTGTCCCAGGCATCAATCGCGGCCGTTACCGGCGCCGAACTTGACGCCGCGGCCGCAGCACTCGAGGGGCAAGTCATTGAGTGGCGCCGCGACTTTCATCGCCACCCGGAACTCGCGAACCGGGAAGTCCGCACGTCCACTAGGGTCGCCGAACACCTGCGGGGACTCGGGCTCGAGGTCCGCACCGGGATTGCCCATACCGGCGTCGTCGCGGTCATCGAGGGCGGGCTGCCCGGGCCGACCATCCTGCTGCGCGCCGACATGGACGCGCTGCCGGTCACCGAAAAGACCGATGTCCCGTTCCGCTCGACGGCGACCGGCGAGTTCCGCGGTCGAACGGTCGGCGTCATGCATGCCTGCGGCCACGATGGCCATACGGCGATACTCATGGCGGCGGCCAAAGTGCTGGTGCAATTGCGGGAGCGGTTGCCAGGCAAAGTGCTGCTCGTGTTCCAGCCCGCCGAGGAAGGCGTTCCCGAGGGCGAGCGCGGAGGCGCGCCGCTCATGCTCGAAGAAGGCCTGCTCGATATCGCGAATCCGGAGGCCGCGTTCGGCCTGCACCTCATCTCTTCGCTCAGCAGCGGCACCGTCGGCCTTCGGCCGGGCCCATTCATGGCGGGTTCCGACTTCTTCGAGATCCGGGTGACGGGCCGGCAAAGCCATGGTTCACGACCGTGGTCAGGCGTGGACCCGGTCGTCGTGGCCGCGGAGATCGTGGGCGCGCTGCAGACGATCGTCAGCCGGGAGCTCGACATCACGCGCCTGCCCGCCGTGGTCACTGTCGGCGCCATCAATGGCGGCGTGCGACACAACATCATTCCGCAGTATGTTGAACTGCTCGGGACCATTCGCACCTTCAGCCCGGAAATGCGCCAGCAGGTCATCGAGCGGATGGGCGCGCTCGCAACCGGCATTGCCGCCGCGCACAACGCCACCGCAGAACTCAAGATGATGCCGGAGCCGAACCCGGTGGTCTTCAACGAGCCGGCCCTCACCGAGCGCGTTTCGCCGTCGCTCGCGGCGGTCGTCGGGAAAGACGGCGTGCGGACGACGACGTTACAGACCGTGGCCGAGGACTTCGCGCACATTGCCGAGCGCGTACCGAGCGTTTTCTTCTTCGTCGGCGTGACACCTGACGGCCAGGATCCTGAGACGGCGCCAGACAATCACTCGGACCTCTTCTACGTCGACGAGGCTGCACTCCAGGTCGGCCTGCGCAGCCTGCTGCACGTCGCAGTCGATTACCTGCAGGCCGGTTCCGGACGCTGAGCCCCGAGTAGCCCGCACTCTGAGTGCGGGAAACTTTGACATGCCCAGGTCAGGGGCATAGGGTGTTCGGGGCTGAAGACAGCGGGAAACTTACCCGATGCGCAGCCGATAATTTTTCGCCGCATCCGCGGCTTCTGACAGGGGACTAAACAATGAAGCGACTTCTGATTGCAGCATCAGCTGCGGCCCTCACGTTCTCGTCCGTTTCGCAGGCGTTCGAGGTATTCACCGATTACACGCCGTCAACCGAAGTCTGGAACGTCACCATGGTGAAGGTGAACCCGAACCGCATCGACGATTACCTCGAGGGCCTGAAGCAGACCTGGCTGACGGGCTGCGAGGTCGGCAAGAAGCAAGGCACCGTAGTCGATTGTTATGCGTACCTCAGCGAAACCGCCGCCAATTCCGACTTCAACATGATGCTCGTGCTCAAGTTCCCGAATGCGGCCTCGCAGGACCCGAACCCCGAGCGCTACAAGGCATACATGGCCGACCTGCGCGCGATGATCGCCGAGGACAAGCAGAACAATCTGGTCGAAGGCTACGAGGAAATGCGCACGTTCTTCGGCGAGCAGAACTTCCGCCGGATCAATTTCAAGTAATCGTTTGTCGTTCAGCCTGCTGGGCGGCCCGAGCCGCCCAGCAGGTACACGGCAAAGCTTCCGAGCCAGTGACCGCCTTCGTAGTGCTCGCCGGTCACGGTGGGCAGGGCGGCTTCCGCGTGGCGCACAGCCGAGGCCAGGAGTGCGGCACGGCGCGGATCCGTGGCGGGCAAGCCGGAGGCAATGCCTTGCAGCATCCAGGCGCGGCTCAGGTTGAGCCCGTCGATGTGTCCCAGTTTCGGGTCCTTCCGGTCGGTCACGATTCCCGGCTCTAGCCAGCCTGCGGATCCGTTGCCAGGAATGACGGGCAGGAAGCGCGCAAGCCACTTCGAGAACTCCGCCGGCGCGAGCACGCGACGCATCAGGTCGGCTTCCGCGAGGCAGGGCGAGAGGAAGTCCTCGCCCGAAGGCTCGTAGGCCAACGGGCAGGCTGCATCGGCCAGGTAATAACTGCGGCTGCGCTCATCTATCAGGACCCTCATCGCCTCGTCGCCGGCAATGACTGACCAGTCGCGGATCAGGCTGAATGCAAAAGCGGTCTGCGCGTGTTCGCCCACGCGGATCGGATAACGAAGCTTCGGCAGCCATTCCCGGATTCGCGCTGCCGCTGCTGTTTCCAGTGGACGCAAGACTTCGGCCCAATGGCGTGAGTCCGCGTCGTCCCACGCGCGCAGTTCTGCCGCGAGCTGCAGAAGCCACGCGAGCCCGTAAGGCCGTTCGAATGAAACGCGCCCGGGACCCTGCAGGTATGCGAGTTCCTGTGCAATCCGGTCCACGGTGAAGCTCGCCGCCAGCGCGGCACGGGCAGGAGCCACGAACCCGGCATCAGGATGCAGGCGTGCGAGCCGCACCAGCAACCAGTGCCCATGCACGGCGGAATGCCAGTCGTAACAGCCGAAAAACACCGGTGTCAAAGCGCGCGGCGGTTGCGCGTCGGAATCCCCGTCCAGCACGTGCGCAATCTTGTTCGGGTACTCACGGTGCACGCAGGCAAGGGCGAGTCCGGCAAACTGGCCGGCCACGTTTTCATCGAGCGAAGCCGCGCGTGCGGTCGGCAAATGTCCCGCCGCCAGTCCCGCGAAGACAGCGACGACCTTCAGGATTGTTCGCATCCGGGCCACTCTAGCGCAGCCTCCCTGCTAGGATCGAGCCGTGAGACGAACGAAAGCCCTGCGGGCCCTCGCCTCGCTTGCGCGCCTTGCGCGGCAATACGGTCCCGGGCTCGGGGACCGCAAGCTCACGCTCCTGGCCGCGCTCGGGCAGGCGGAGCTCGCTTCCGCGAAGCAGGTTCTGCGCCTCCACGAACTGCTCAGTTTCCTCGACGCCTTTCCTGACGGACGCCGCGTACGGTTGCGCGTTCGCGCGATGCTGCGGCGGTTCCGTCGTCGCCCGGATCTGAGGCGGCTGCGTGAGGAACTCGCCGGGACCGGCATCGCAGGCACCGATATTCCCTACCGTTTCTACTGGCCGACAGCGCGCTGGATCTCGCTGCGGTGGCCGGGCGCACTCTGCATCGATCGCCGGGATCCGCCGCAGGCGCAGGCGATTCTCGAGGTACTGCCGCAACTTGTCCCGGCGGTGCAGTCCGAGTTCATCAAGCAGGCCGGAACGCAGACGCTCGAGGCGCTCGATCGCCTGTGCCCGCGCGGCGTGACAGATGCTGACTGGTTCATCGGGCTCGTCGCCGCGATGCCCGGCGACGAGGCGACCCGCGAGGCCTTCTTCGACCGCGTCGATCCGCCCTTCATCCTGCGCGCCGGACGCTCGACGCCGGAACGGTCGACGGCGCGGTTCGGGTCTCTGTCCTTGCACGCGCAATGCGGGCCGCTGCGCGGTCCGCGCCCGGATCTGCGGCAAGAGTGTCGCCGCGCACCCCGACGCGTCGTCAACCTGCGCGCGGCGGACGCCGCTGCCCTCATCCACCTCGCACGAATCTCGATGGCGACCCGCGAACGGGACCTCGCCGTTTTCCAGTACGCCAATCCGCGTGATGCCTTCCTGGTGGACGATGGCGCGGGGCTTGAATTTGCCTTTCTCGGAATCCGGCCGGAGCGGCGCCTGCTCTTGCCCGTCGTCTACGGCGGCCTGACGCTGCAGAACGGCGTGCCGATCGGCTACGTGCAGCTCGACGTGCTGGGCCGACACGCCGAAGTTTCCTTCAATCAGTTCGAGACATTCCGCGACAGCGGCGCCGCGCGCGTCTTTGCCCGCTACATCGCCGCGGCGCACCACGTCTTCGGCTGCGACAGCTTCAGCATCGAGCCCTACCAACTCGGCCACGACAACGATGAAGGCATCACGTCCGGCGCCTGGTGGTTCTATCGACGACTGGGTTTCCGACCGGGTACCTCGATGGCCCGCCGGATTGCCGATCGGGAAGCCAGGCGTGTCCGTCGCCGGCGCAGCTACCGCAGTTCCGCGCGCACCCTGCGCGCCCTCGCTCGTTGGCATCTGTTTTTTTCCCTGGATCGCGGCCGCCAGGCGCGGCTACCACGCACGAATGCGCTTCTCGAACGCGCGGCCCGGGCGCTGCAGCGCTTCCCCCTGCCTGAGGCCGCCGCACGCCGGGACGCCGTTTCAATCGCCGCTGCCAGATGGCTCGGCGCCAGGCGACTCGGCGCCGGGCCTGCTCGCATCCTGGCGAACTGGGCAGGCATCATCCTCGCGCTGCGGAACACCGGGCGCTGGTCGAAGCGTGACCGCCGGCAGTTGCTCGCTATCATCGTGGCCAAGGCCGGCGCCAGTGAACGCGAGTACCACCGGCTCTTCCGGATGCATGATCGCCTCAGGCACTCGCTCCGCTGTTGAGTGCAGCGCCTCGGTCAGCGGTCATCGCACGTCGCCGATACGCGACGCATGCAGGTAACGGCAACGTCCTCACGAGGGTATCACTGGACTCGTCATAGGCTATGCGGTGATCGAAAGCCGCTCGAGGAGACCCAGTGAACAACAATACGATTCTGTCGGTGATCATCGTGGGCGGGGCTGTGCTCGCGGGCGCAACTGCCATCGCCGTGAACAGCGGCTACAACCCGCTTCAAAAATACGCGACCGTCGTGTCCGTCGCGCCCGCGTTCGAGCCGACTCGCACGGCGAGGATCGAGTGCGGCGATGAGGCTGCGCTCGCCAAAGCCGAGTCGCCATTGCAGGCCCAGGCGTCCGCTCCAGAAACCGCCGCAGCGACCCCGGTCGACGGTGCGATTCCGCAGTGCCGTACGGTTTTCGACACGCTTCAAGTCGAGTCGGGCTTCGACGTGACCTATGAGCTGGATGGAGTCCAGCAGGTCGTGCGCATGGACAGGAACCCGGGTTCGCGCATACCCGTCGAGGATGGCGAACTCATGTTAAGCCCCTCCTGAGATCGCAGCACTCACTCGGCGATCCGCGCCGAACTTACTGCGACCCGGAACTGGTTCGCGCTCTGGAACGGGCCGAGACCCGTCGGCACCTGGATTTGCTGGCCCGCTGCGAGCGTTCCATTCAGGTTACGCCGGAACTCGCGCGTTTTGCCCTCGCCGTCCACATACTGGACGATCAGCGCAATTCCGCTCATCGGCACCCGCGTCGGATTTCCGATCGCGACGACGAGCAGCCCACGCGAATCGAGGGCAGACTGCGTACGGACGTACTTGCCGGGGTTCTCGGGTAACTCCATGCGCATGAGTGCTAGCGCGGCGGCCTGTCCGATCTCCCCCTCGCTGCCGGCGGCCGCTGCGTAATACTGTTTTGCCGCGCCGAGGTCACGCGCGCGTGAAGCGATGTTGCCAAGCGCAAGGTAGGCGGCGCCGGTCGGCAATAGTTTTACGCTGGTCTCGAGGTCGTTGCGCGCTTTCGCGTCCTGGCGCTGGTTCTCGGCGATGAGACCACGCTGCAGGTGGTAATAGAAAAACCCGTCATTGCGGGCCATCGCGTCAGTGTAGCCAGCGCTCGCCGCGGGCAAGTTCTTCTGCAAAAGATAAGCATCAGCCTTCAGGGCGTGGAAGTGCCCTTCCCCCGGTACCAGCTTGATTGCCTCTGCCGCCTTCGCGAGAGCGACATCGGGACGCTTGTCCTTGAGCGCCTTGCGACCCTCGTCGTAGGCGTCGTAGGCTGGCTTCGCCCGGATCGTCGTCGACATCGCGGCGGCAAAAGCTTCGGCGCCTGTCTCGCCTCCGGGTCCGATCTTCGTGGCGTAGCGCCGGTTGGCGTCCAGACGCTCCTGCGACGGGGGATGACTCGCGAAGAGTCCCGCGAACCAGCTGCTGTCCTTGTTCCCGCTCATGCGCAGGAAGGTCTCCTGCAGCGTCACCGCGCCCTGGGGGTCGTAACCTGCACGCCGCATGTAATCCATGCCGTAGCGGTCGGATTCCAGTTCGGCATCGCGACCGTACTTCTGCATCGTGAGCTGGGCCGCGAGCCCCGCCCCCGCCATGTAGAGATTGCCGTAATCGCTGTCGCTTGCCGCCACCTGCGCAGCCAGCAGTCCGCCCTGCATCAGCATCCCGCGGCTCATCTGCTGGGCCGAGTGCCTCGCCGCCGCGTGTACGATCTCGTGGCCGAGCACGGACGCGAGTTCCGATTCCGACTTGAGTTGCACGAGCAGCCCGCGGTTCACCGCAATCTTGCCGCCGGGCAATGCCCAGGCGTTCGGGATCGAATTGTTGAGCACCGAGAATTCGTAAGGGAGCTTGCGGTCACTCACCGCCGCGAGACGATTGCCGACCTGCTGAACGTACGCCGACAGGGCCGGATCCATGACATAGATTCCGCCCTCGGACTGCCGCATCGGGGCGTACTGCTGCGCGCCGATTGATAGTTCGGTGCCTTCGCCGACGAGCATCAGCTCCTTCTCGCCGGTTACGGGGTTCGTCGAACACGCCGCGAGCAGCATTGCGAGCGCCAAGCCGGGCACGAAACGAGGCAACCGGCGCGTCATTGTCAGTACCTCCAGCTGTCGACGTCCGCCCCCGAGGGCGCGGTGTCCAGAATACGCTCGACGACCCAGGGTAGGACCATCAGCGGATACCGCAGTCGCGAGTAGGCGTTTGCCCGCGTGTGGTCGCCGTTCCAGCAATGCTCGGCGCGGTCGCCATACTCGACCGTGGCATCCGCGGCGGGGTCGGCGTTTTTCAGGAACTCTTCAACCCCGTAGACGGCGTTGTTCAGGTAATAGTTGTCCATGTCGCCGGTATAGATCCGCAGCTTGCCGCGGAGTTTCGGCCCCAGCGTGGCCCAATCGCGCTTCAGGATATGAGCGAGGTCATAGTTGGCCCGCCAGTACTCGGCAGTTACCGGATCCACCTCGCCGGACTCGCGATCCCAGATGCGGCGCGGATACCCATCCGGGCCGACTGGCGAGTAGACGGATTCCCAGGCATCCCACTGGTCGCCCGAGCGACCGCGCGTGCCGAGCACGGTCTCGTAGCGGTTCTGCTCCTCGATCGTCGCGTCGACCTGCCCCAGCCAGTTGCGGTGCCCCGGTCGCGGGGTGCGCTTGTACGGGTTGGCCGTGACATAGGCATTCTTGTCGTTGTAGATATCGACTTGCACGTAGTGACGGAAGTCAATCGGATCCGGGCAGGCGATCCAGGCGCCGTTGTAGTCGTCCGGGTAGAACATCTGCACAGCCATCGCTTCCCAGCCACCCGTTGAACCGCCGTAGACGAATCGCGACCAGCCGGTACCCAGCGCGCGAAACTCCTTCTCGATGGCGGGTATCAGCTCGTACTGGATGGCGTCCCCGTAAGGCCCGTTGTTCGCCGAGTTCACCGCGTAGGAATCATCGTAGAACGGCGTGGGATGCTGGATCTCGACCAGCAGCACGCGGGGAAATCCCGGCGTAATCCAGTCGCGGTGCGCCTGCCATTCGTACTCCTGCTGAATGCGGTTGTAACCCTCGAGCTGGAATCGCTTGCTGTAGTCCGGCTTCAGTTCAGGATCCGGCGGCGTCTCGCGGAATCCTCCTGGCTCCGCCGGAAAGTGGCCGTGGGCGATCACCAGCGGGTAACGGGCGGTCGGATGATCGTGGTAGCCCCACGGCAAGCGAACCCAGGCGGCGAGATATATGTCGCGACCCCAGAACTTCGAGAGCCGCTCACTGCGCACGCGAAAATGGCGCACGTACTCGGTCTGCTTGTCCTCAAACGCGCCAACAGGTGGAATCTTCTGGTCGAGCACGAGCTGGATCCGCGCGCGGCGCATTCCGTCGATGCGGAGGTTCACGGGTTTTGAATGGATGTTTCCGGGCTTGCGGTGCCAGACCTGGCCTTCGCCCTGGTCAGGCGGAAGCCAAAGCGTCCGACCGTCGCTGCGCGTGAATTTGTCGTAGCGGTTGAGCACCGCCTGGACGGTGTATTCGCCGGCAGGAAGCTCATCGAGCGTGCGCAACGGGAAGCCGTCGACGCTCGTATCGAAAACCTTGCGTTGCCCTGGCTTCCAGTCCTCGACGTCCATCCCGAAAAAGGGAATCGCGTCGCTGTCCCAGGCAAGCTTTCCGCGCGGTTCTCCTTCTGCGCCCGGCGAGACAATCAGCAGCAGGCGCCCGGTGAGTGGTTCTTCGCTCATGGTGGGCGAAAATGAAACGCTGACCCGCGGGGCGGCAGCTTCAACGGGAAAACCGGTGACAAAAGCCAGCGTAAGGGTCAAGCCAGGAAGCCAGTGCCGCATGCGCGCGATTCCTTGAGCGGCACGATCGCCGCCTGTCGATGCTAACTCATGGCCAGCAACGCCGCGAAGCGGTCCAGGTCGATGTTGCCGCCTGAGACTATGCAGACGATCTTGCCGCAACCTGCGCGGCCCGAAAGCGCTGCCGCGACGCTGCAGGCGCCGGCGCCCTCCGCAACCACGCGCGCGCGCTCGACGAGGGTTCGCATTGCCGTGGCAATCTCCGGCAGCGACGAGACGATGCAACCGTCGACGACGGTGCGCGCCCGCTCCAGCATCTGTGGAAACACCGCGCGGCTGCCGATGCCGTCGACGAACGAAGGGCGGTAATTCACGATCGTCGGCGCGCCCGCGGCCAGTGCCGCAGCCAGCGGCGCGCCTGTCTCGGCCTCGGCCGCGAAAACGCGGCAGCGCGGCGCAAGCGCTCGCATGGCGGCCCCGATCCCGCAGGCGAGACCCCCGCCACCCCAGGGAACGACGATGGCATCGACGTCCGGCAGATCTTCCAGAATTTCCAGGCCAATGGTGCCGTTGCCGGCCATGACCTGAAGATCGTCGAAGGCATGAATGAATGGCGCTTCGACACTCGGGTATCCGCGGTCCTGGAAGGTCTGCCACCAGCGTTCGAACGGGACCTGGATGACGCGCGCACCGAGACGTTCGATCGCGTCGAGCTTGGCAGCAGGCGCGCTGTCCGGCGCGATGACCGTGCAGGGAATGCCACGCGCCCGCGCGCACCAGGCGACGCCCTGCGCCATGTTGCCGGCGGACGCCGTCAGCACGCCGCGGGCGAGCTCGGCGGCAGGTATCGTGGCCATCGCATTGGCCGCGCCCCGGATCTTGAAGGAGCCGATCGGCTGCAGGTTCTCGAGCTTGAGCCAGATAGCGGCGGGGGCGTCCGGGATGTCGATTCGAAGGAGTGGTGTACGAGTCGCGATACCGGCGATCCGATCACGCGCGGCGCGAATTTGCGCCAACCAAGGCAGTTCTTGGCGGCACTTCGGAGCGGGCACGGGCACGTTTACCCCCCTAAACCAGAGGTTACCGGGCCTGTGCCCCGGATTATGGTCCTTTGCATTCCTTGCGAAGTCTGAACTGTGATCTGATTCACGTATTGCTCCGCGCTCGTGTTTGCCGAAAGGCACGCCGGTTACTATATGCGCCTAGGGGTTTTTCTACAGGAAACAAAATGAAGTCGCTTACTCGCAATTTGACGGACCGCGTTCGCGCGATTGCCAGCCTTCCTGCACTGACAATTATTTTCGCGTCGATCTGGTCTGTGTCCGCTCAGGCAGCCGTCGAACTGCGCGTCGAAGGGCGCCCGGCGACCGCGCCGATCCAGGCCTACGTCAAGGTCACCGATCTCAACGGCGACCCGGTGCCATCGTTGGACGAAACCGACTTTACGATTCTGATCGACGGCGAGGTTGTCACCCTTGCTAGCGGAAATGTGGCGCTCCCGCCAGCGCTGGATCCGAATCAGCGCGTCTCGGTCGTGTTTGCCATGGACTACAGCGCGAGCGTGGTCAATCAGTTCGAAGCCGAGATGCAAAACGCCGTCCTTACGTTCATCGGCGAAATGAACGACGGTGATTACGCGGCCGTGGTCAAGTTCAATGCGGACGCTGGCGCTACCGTCGTCGTGCCATTGACCGCGATCAACCAGGGAGGGGGAAATCCCGAGCTCGTTGCCGGCATCATCGCCGAGTATCCGGGCAACGGCACGAACATGACGGACGCCCTCGTTGTTGCGCTGGACCATCTGGAGACGCCACCGGCGCCGCTCCCTGAAGGCCCCAAGGCCATCATCCTGATCGGAGATGGCAGCGACAGTGACGGGACCGTGGGCGTTGAGGCCGTGATTGCCCAGGCGAACGCCAGCAGTATCCCCATCTTCACGATCGGCATCGGGGACTTCGCGGGTCCGGGTCGCACCGCCGCGCTGACGGATCTCGGCATCCAAACTGGCGGTGCCTTCTTCCCGGCTCCCACCGAGGTCGAAATCCAGGCTGCCTACGTCGAGGTCGGCGACCTGCTTAACAACGAATACCTCGTCACGATCGCGAATGGAATCACCGACTGCGCGACACATACGCTCCAAGTAACAGTGAACAGCGAAACTGCGACTTCCACATTCACCCGTCGCACCTGCGACACCGATCCGGACCCATTCACTTTCACGTCCCAGTCGGCTGTCGCGCCGGGGACAGGCGTGACGTCGAACCCTGTGACGGTTGTCGGAATCGAAGTGCCGGCGCACATCAGCGTGATCGGCGGCACCTACTCGATCGGCTGCACGGATCCGTTCACCGACATCCCGGCCACAGTCAACAATGGCGCCACGGTGTGTGTTCGACACCAGACGCCCAGCACGTTCTCGACCGTAAAGACGACGACGCTGACCGTCGGCGGCTTCGCGGCAACGTTTAGCTCGACCACCCGAGCCGATTCGGGCGGTGGCGGCGGTGGCGGCG
>Ga0163150_10004494_pt1 | contig 18604 bp, 18 predicted proteins | sample OliLakLV19P2IB_FD_148628 | JGI IMG/M metagenome (GOLD analysis project Ga0163150, IMG submission 148628) | Freshwater microbial mat bacterial communities from Lake Vanda, McMurdo Dry Valleys, Antarctica - Oligotrophic Lake LV.19.P2.IB | ecosystem: Environmental > Aquatic > Freshwater > Lake >...
CCATAAGACCATATCGCCCATGCGGGCCGCGGGAAGGAAACCGATCATAACGGAACTCGAACCCTTCGCTACTATGCCCGGTCCGTTGGGGACGCAAGTAGGCATGGTACACACTTTGGTGATGCTGGTAACGACCGCCGCTTCCAGGCTGTTGATCTTTACGGTAGGGACGGTGGCGCTGATGATGGGATGCGGGATGGGCGGATGGGGGACAGGCGTGGGCACGGGCGCGGGGGGATGGATGGGCGCGTGACAATGAGGGCTGTCGTGAAGAACGTTGTCGGTTTTACGTGCGGCGGGAGGCATATTAGTTGAGGTAGATCATTGCGCCTTTGACGGTGACGTTGCCGGCGGAATCGACCTTCACGTCGGCTTGACCGCTCAACTGCATGCCGCCGTCGGAGTGGACGTCAACATTCTCAGTCGCGCGGACTTCAAAGTTCTTGCAGGAAACGTCCACGTTCTCGGCGGCTTTCAGGGAGATGCGAACGCTCTCCATTTGCAGGACGGGACCTTCCGGGGTGAGCCGGATGCGGAGTTCAAGCTGGCCGCCGCTCGCGTGAATTTCGACGAGGTCGCCTTCCTCCGATGGGGTTACGGTTAAGGTTCTGGCGTTCTGAAGGTCTAGCGAATGGGCAGCCATGGGCAAAGATTACCACGAATTGAGGGCGTGCCGGACGAAATCGAAACCGGCCTCACCCGCGAGGGCGCCGAAGCCTTCCGTTCCTTGTTCCAAGCGCGGCTGCAGGTTGTGATCCAGGAAATGTTCGACGCGAGGAAGCGCGACGATTTCTTCGGGCGTATGGCCGGTTAGAGCGTGGACGGTGGCGTTAGCCTTTTCAATTCCGGCGCGGCTTTCTTCGGTTTGCTCCCAGCCGTGATTGGCGACGGCGCGGAGGGGAGCGATGAGAGCCGTCAGCAACAGCATGTTCGCAGTGCCTTCGATGGAGAAGCGGGCTTCGCAATCCGAAGCAACCGCGTACTGGGCGATGGGCGAACGGGCGGCGAGCATTTCTTCGCGCGCGGCTTGCCAGAAGGCGGCCAGGAACTCGTCGGGCCATTCGTGTTGGCGCTTGAGATAGATATCCGCGACGGTCGTATCGGGTGGAGCGTCGAGCGGTTCGGCGTCGGGCCATATTTCAGTTTGGGCGGTTATGGGCGAAACCAGGAAGCCAGGATCGGCGGGGATATCGGGCGGGTTGACGGCGTCGATGTCCCAGTACGGTTCAAGCCATTGGTGTATGAGTTCCGAATGCCACGGGAGGCGGCGACGGTACCGGGGCAGGTCGAGCCAAGTGCGGGGGAGGAATGCAGGGTCCGCATTGCGGATGATTTGGAACGACGCTTCGATATCGTTGCAGGCGGCGCCGAGTTCGAAGTTCGATGTGTGGACATGGAGGAGGTTGAGAAAGAGGCGGGTGAAGGCGGCGTGGATTTCCGCCGATTGAGTTCTGAGCGGAGTGGCGCGTTCGTGGCCGATCTGGATGCTGGTAAGGAGTTCGACATGGTTGGCGCCTTGCTGGGCGTGAACGAATTCGATGGCGGCGGCGGCGGCGGCCCAGGGATCGTCGCAGCAATGGGCGATGTCGAGGGCGTTGGCGGCGCGGTCAAGGGCGGCGGCGCGGGCAAGGCCGAGGAGGTGGCCGCTGGCTTCGAGATGGGCTTCAGGAGTCGCGGCGGCGCGGACGAGGGCGAGCTCACGGTCAAGCGCGGCGAGTTGATGACGATTCAGACGAGGCTGCAAAATGCAGGCGGCGCGGAGGCGGTGGATGTAGTGGTCTTGGCCGAGCATGCCCTCAGTAATGTAGCATTTGAAGATGAATATTCGGCGGCGGGAACTGTTCCTGATGGCGTTGGGCGCATTGCCGGCAATGGCCGCGACAAAGCGGAAAGCGCTGTTGATCGACGGGCAGAACAACCACGACTGGAAGCTGACTTCGCCGTATTTGAAGCGCTATTTGGAAGAGACGGGGATGTTCACGGTCGATGTCGCGACGACGCCGGAGAAGGGCGGAGACATGGCGTCGTTCCGGCCGAAGTTCAAGGATTACGCCATTGTGGTTTTGAACTACAACGGCGAGGACTGGGTGAAGGAAACCGAGGGCGACTTTGCGGCGTACGTGAAGGGCGGCGGCGGGGTGGTGGTTGTCCATGCGGCGAACAATGCGTTCCCGGCGTGGCCGGAGTTTAACGAGATGATCGGGCTCGGCGGCTGGGGCAACCGGACGGAAAAGTCGGGACCGTATCTCCGTTTGCGGGAAGGCAAGTGGGTTCCCGATATGACGCCCGGGCGCGGCGGGCATCACGGGAAACAACACGCCTACAGGATGCTCTTGCGCGACGGGGCGCATCCGATTATGCGCGGGCTGCCGAAGGAATGGATGCACGCGCAGGATGAGCTTTACGACAATCTGCGTGGGCCGGCGAAGAACGTGCATGTGCTGGCGACGGGATTTTCAGACCCTTCAACCGGCGGGAACGGCGAGCATGAACCGTTGTTGATGGTGTTGCCCTATGGGAAGGGCCGGGTGTTTCATACGGCGATCGGCCATGCGGCGCCGGCGGTGCAATCCGTGGATTTTATCGTGACTTATCAGCGCGGGTCGGAGTGGGCGGCGACGGGGAAAGTGACGCAGAAATTGCCATCGGACTTTCCCGGCCCGGACAAAGTTTCTCAGAGGGCGCCGTAGACAACGTTGCCTTCAACGATGGTGGCGAGCGCCTGAATATGGCGGATGTCATCCTCGGGGCAGGTAAGGAAATCCTTGTCGATGACGACGAGATCGGCGAGCTTGCCTTGCTCCAACGAGCCGAGCGTTTTCTCGCTGAAGTGCAGATAGGCCGAGCCATTGGTGTACATGCGGAGGGCCTGTTCCCGAGTGATTTTTTCTTCCGGATAGATCAGCTTGCCTTCGCGAGTTTTGCGGGATATGGACATCCACATATTGAAGAACGGATTGAATGCGTTGACGGCGCGATTCTTGTCGTGGCCGATCATGTGATCGCTGCCCCCGGCGATGACGATGCCGGACTTCAGGTACGACTGCAGCGGGAAGAAGTAGCGCATGTTGTTGTAGCCGAACACCTGTTCGAGCGCGGGCACGTCGAAATGCAGCCAGCCGCCTTGCACGTCGGCGAGGATGCCCATTTTCTTCATGCGGGCGATGGCTTCCTCGCTCATGAAGCTGCCGTGCATGACGTGGGAACGGGAGGGGCCGATGGGCTTTTCTTTGTCCAGCGCTTCGAAAGCGTCGAGCAGGACGTCAATAGCGGCGCCGCCCTGAGCGTGTGAAGTTAGCTGCCAGCCTTTGTTGCGCGCGGCGCGGAAAATCCGGGTGAGCTTTTCGCGGTCGACGAAGAGCGTGCCGCGGGCGTCGGGGTTGGTTTGCCCGTAGAGTTGGCGGCCGTAAGGGCCGTAGGGCATGCGTTGGTAGGCGGTGCCGACGGACTGGCCGCCATCGAGGGTGACTTTGAACGCGCCGAATTTCAGGCGTTCGTCGCCTTGATTGGTGGTCCAGGTTTTGGCGTTGATTTCCTGTTCGATTTGCTCGATAGGGCGCGAGGCGTCGATGCGCCAAGTGAGGACGGCGCGAACCGGAAGCCGGCCTTGCGCTTTCAGGGCTTGATACGTGGCGACATCGGGGGCGGTGACGGCCCGGTCACCGACGGTGGTGAGGCCGGCGGCGGCGTAGAGCTTGAGCATGGTTTCGAGCGCCTGCCGGCGTTCGACCTCGGTAGAGCGGGTCTCGTCGCGGATGCCTTTGAGCAATTGGCTGGCGGCGCGGAGAATGCCGTTCGGTTCGCCGTCGGGGCCTTTGACGACCTCGCCGCCGGCGGGGTTGGGCGTGTCGCGGGTAATGCCGCTGCGCTTGAGTCCGATGGTGTTGGCGGACCAGACGTAGCTTCCATCGAAGGCAACGGAATGCGTGGTGACGACGTCGAGATCGGTCTTCGTAGGGAAGCGCTGTTCCTTGAGGCGGGGCGGGAGAGTGCGGGGGACGACGATCCATTCGCCGGTGGGCGTGGTCTTGGCTTTTTCGCGAATATAGTTCTGAATATCAGCGATGGAATCGAGCGGCGGGAGTTTGGATTTGAACTCGCTGAGACCGGCGCCGATGGCGTGGACATGGGCGTCGATGAGACCGGGCAGGACGGTCTTTCCGACGAGATCGACGACCTTCGTGCCCGCGCCTTTTTCGGCGCCGATGACGGAGTTACTGGCGCCGGTACGCGTGATCCTTCCGGCCTTAATGGCGATGGCTTCGACGACGGTGAAGCGGGCATCGGCGGTGACGATTTTCCCGTTGTGAAGAATGAGGTCGGCATCGGCGGAGAGCAGGGGGAGTGCGGCGAAGCAGAGCGACATGAGCAATTGCGGACCGGCTCCCTTACGGTCGCGGCCCGGCAGCGATTTCAGCGCTACCGAGCTCGGCGGACGGTTGGTGCAACGATTTTCGGCGCTGTGTTTTACGAATACGAGGGAACGCATGATTAAAGTCCTTGTCGGCTGCGCGCGCAGGAGGCACGCCACCCTTCGAGTTTGGCACGAAGCGCGGCGACGAGTCGCGGCTGGCTGGCGGCGAGATTGGTCGATTCACTGGGGTCGGCATCGAGATCGAAGAGCATCTCTTCGGAACCATCGAGATTGGATAGCAGTTTCCAGCGATCCTCAATCCAGCAGAGCTTTTGCGAACCCCGCGTGTCGTTGATCGTCTCGAAGGCCAGGGGCGATTGGCGCAGCAGTCGCTTGCCATCAAGGATGGGGAGGAGGTTGATGCCGTCCAATTCTTTGGGGAGCGGTTGGTTGAGCGCCGAGAGAATGGTGGGGAGGTAGTCACTGGTGGAAGCGGCGGCGCGGATGACGCTGGGAGCGCTGTAGCGGGCGGGCCATTCAAGGAGCGCGGGGACGCGGATGCCGCCTTCAAACAGGCTGCGTTTGCGGCCGCGAAATGGGCCGGCATTGCCGGGCGACGCCGAGGACTGGCGATCGCCTTCGGGGCCGTTATCACTGGCGTACCAGAGCATGGTGTTGCGCTCGACCTGGAGATGCCGAAGCGTTTCGCGAAGGCGGCCCATTTGTTCGTCGAGCGAGGCGATGGCGCCGTAGTAGTTCTCGGGCTTGCCAGGGTATTGGGTGTAGGGCGCGCGATGGCGTTCGGTGGCGACGACGGGCTCATGCGGGGCGTGGAACCAGATGACGGCGAAGAAGGGCTGGCGGCGTTGGGCTGCCCGCTCAATGAAGGACACGGCGGCGTCCATCAGAATGCGGGAGTCATCGCCGTCGAGTTCCGCGGCGGGCACGCGGCCCTTTTGCGTCCAGTAGGCTTCGGGATTGACCGTGGTGACTTTGCGGGTAGTGGAGAAAAACTCGTCGAAGCCATTGTCCGTGGGCGCGGAACGATTGGGGCCGGCGAAATCGCCGAGGTGCCATTTGCCGAAGTGACCGGTGGCGTAGCCGAGTGGCTTCAAGAACTCGGCGAGAGTCTTTTCGCGAGCGGGGAGGGGATATTTGGACGGAGCGTCGGAGCCGATATCGGCGTTGGCGGAAAAGATGCCGTAGCGAAACGGATGGCGGCCGGTGAGCGCGCTGCCGCGGGTGGGCGAGCAGACGGGAGCGCCGGAATAGAAGCGATCGAAGCGCATGGCGGCGCGGGCCATGGCGTCAAGATTGGGGGTCGAAAGGATGTGATGGCCGTTGTAGGAAGTGTCGCCCCAACCCTGATCGTCAGCCATGGCGAGGATGACATTGGGGGGCGCGGGAGCGGCGGCGAGGAGTTGGAGAAAAAGGCGGCGGCGCATGATGAGTTAGAATGGCCAGTTTACATGCATACGCGGCGACTTATCACCTTTCTGCTGGGAGCCTGGTTCGCATTGATCCTGACAATCGCGGGAGTGGCGGCGACCGGACTTCAAGTAGCGCGGAACGTAGCGAAGGCTCCGCCCGCCGAAGCGGCGCGGGCTTTGTTCGTAGTGGGCGAGCCGATGACCGACCAGATGTTCCGGTATGTGGCGGCGGAAATAAACCGTACGCTCTTTGAATTTTCGGGGCTGGCGGAACTTGGCATTTTGTTGGTCCTGGCCGCGGTATTGCTCGTGCAGAACTACAACCGGGGGGCAACGGTCCTGGCCGGCGTGCTGCTGCTGGCCGCGTTGGCTTCTCATTTCCTGTTGACGCCGCAAGTGGTGGCCCAGGGACGAATACTGGACTTCCGGCCGGTTGAAGTGCTGATAGAGGACAGAGCCCGGTTCGCCAAGCTGCACATGCTGTTTGGGGTGTTGACTGTTTTTCGTTTACTGGCCGGAGTGTGGCTCGGGGGAATCATGCTGTGGCGAGGACCCAACAGCCGGACGCGCCGCATCAGGGGGAATGGCGACAGTGTCGATGACTCCCAGGACAGCCATGTCAATGGGTGAATTCGGTCGATTGACGCTCGTCATGGCGCTGTAGCCTTCGGTGACGAGGAGGACGAGATCCCCAAGTCCGGCGTCGACGGCATCGACCGCGATAACCGCGTCGCCGCGCGGGGTCATCAGATCCAATTCCAGCGGTTGAACGAGCAGGAGTTTTTGACCTTCGTGGCTGGCGTGTTTGTGGGTGGCGGTGACGTCGCCGATGATGCGGGCGATCAGCATAGCTCAAGCGCCTCGATCAACATTAAGCGAGTCGATAATGCCGACGACGGTCATTTCGGTGGGAACTTCGGCGGGCAGAAAGGGGAAGCTGGATTCTTTGCCTTTCGACCAGTAGACCAGTTCATTGGACCCGGCGCCCACTGCGTCGGTAACGACAAGGCGCTTGCCGGTGGGCGCGCCTTCCGGGGTCAGCGGTTGCACCAGGAGCAAACGCTGCGTGGCCAGACCGGGGTCCTTAACGGTGGACCAAACGCGACCGATGACGCGACCGAGGTACATGGATCAGGCGCCCTTGCTGCCTTCGTCGATGGAAAGCGAATCGACGATGCCGACGATGGCGGTGTCGACGGGTTTATCCTTGCAGCCTTCCGCCATTCGCGCACTGGAGCCGCTGACGAGGATGACGGTTTCGCGAAAGCCGGCGCTGACCGTGTCTACGGCGACGACGTAGCCGGACTCGTCCTTGCCTTCGGGCGAGACAGGTTTGCAGATGAGGAGTTTCGAGCCGTCCAGGCGCGGGTCTTTGCGGGTGGCGACGATGGTGCCGACGACGCGGGCGAGGATCATTTGCCGTTACTCTTCCCGATGGGCAGGACGCCTTCGAGGCCCGGATGCGGACGCGGGATGACGTGGATAGAGACCAGTTCCCCGACGCGGCGAGCGGCGGCGCCGCCGGCATCGGTAGCGGCGCGGACGGCGGCGACATCGCCTCTGACGATAGCGGTGACGTAGCCGGAGCCAATACGCTCCCAGCCGACGAGGGTTACGTTTGCGGCTTTGACCATAGCGTCAGCGGCTTCAATCATCGCGACCAGGCCGCGCGTTTCGATCATCCCGAGTGCATCGCCCATTAGGCCTCCGAACTTAAGAGTATCGCGTAGAGGGCGGATTAGTCATCTTGCGCTATAACCCGCGGGGGGCTTTCGTCTGTACACCAATGGCTCAGGGCGGAATCAGCCTTCGGTAGCGGCCCTTACATCCTCCTATACATCTGGCCCGCCGCTTGATCATTGGGAGCGACACGATTCGAATCTCGTCGTCAATCGTGAAAACAATTTTCCAGCCACCCACGCGGGATTTCCGCAGAACTCCCGTATTTGCTAGTGTTCCTGAGATCCTGGAGTCGTGGGGATCGGAGGCAAGTTCGTCAATTCCAGCGCCGATTCGCTCTTGCAGGTTCCGGTCCAGGCGATTGAAGTCTTTGCGATCCCGGTCAGAGAACTCGAATTGCAGCCAAGCTCTCGGCATCAACCGTTTCGTCCGCCTCAGCCCCAGACTTCAAATCGTTGACATAGTGCCGCAGTTCGAGCAAATCCTCCTCTGGCAGTTCATCCACAATCTTGCGCATCTCATCCCGGACGGTCATGGCCAATCCCCTTCCGTCGCCGAGTATAGCCTCAATCCGGGCTTCCACTCTGACGCCGTGAGTACGCGGGTGCTGCGGCGGCAGGCGTTCGCTAGGCTAGCAGATCCGACGCCGGTTTGACGCGGCCAGCCTTAACGTCTTGATTGCTCTCGCGGATCTGGGCGTTGACTCTGGCATCCTTGATCTCTAAGTAGTCTCTCAGTTCATCCGCGCCCATAATGCCTATGACGGGAATGCCGTCTTTTTCCAAGATGAAGTACTCGTTGCCGGAGTGGGCGCGCTTCGCCAGTTGACCGAGATTTATACGGGCCTTCGTTATGGGAAGGTGGTTGTTGACCATGGAAGCCGTAGTTTTTCTCAAAGGTGTATCCCTGCTAATTGATTACCGTTGATTAACGTATAACAGGGCTACGGAAGGCGCGCAGGATGTCCAAAACGTGTTGCTCAGTCTCCCTTCAATGCTGCTTTGTGCCGATCTTAGGCGAAAACCAGGAATACATAGCCGGGAGCAGGAAGAGCGTTAGCAGGGTCGACGATGCCAGTCCTCCGATGACGACGGAGGCCAGCGGGCGCTGCACTTCCGATCCGGCCGAGGTCGAGAGCGCCATGGGCAGGAAGCCGAGGCTGGCGACGAGCGCCGTCATCAGCACCGGCCGCAGGCGGAGCGTGGCGCCTTCGGGGACGGCCTCTTCATCGGGCATGCCGGCGTCGCGCAGGCGGTTGATCTGGCTCACCATGACGATGCCGTTCAGGACCGCGACGCCGAACAGGGCGATGAAGCCGATGGAGGCGCTGAGGTTCAGGTTCATGCCGCGCAGCCATAGCGCGGCGACGCCGCCGACCAGCGCGAAGGGCACGTTGCAGAGAATCAGCATCGCCTGGCGCATGGAGTAGAACGTGAAATAGAGGAGCGTGAAAATGGCCGCCACCGACAGCGGCAGGACAAGCGTTAGCCGGCCGAGGGCGCGCTCCTGATTTTCAAATTGCCCGCCCCAATCGATGAAATAACCGGGTGGCATTTGCACCTCTTCGCTGACGCGGCGGCGGGCTTCATCGGCGAAGCCGCCCAGGTCGCGGCCCTGCACGTTGCACTGGACAACAATGCGGCGCATGCCGTTTTCGCGGCTTATTACTTCCGGACCGCGGGCGGTGCGAATGCGGGCCAATTGTCCCAGCAGAACGCGCTCGCCGCCGGGCGCTTGCAGGCGGACTTGTTCCAAGGATTCCGGGCGCTGACGGTAGGACTCCGGCAGGCGCACTACAATGCCAAAGCGGCGCTGGCCGTCGATCAATTCACTCACCGGCCGGCCGCCCACCGCGGCTTCCACCACTTCCCGCACATCGTCAATGTGGAAGCCGTAGCGGGCCAGCTCGGCCCGGTCCGGCTCAATGTGCAGCTCGGCTACACCGCTGGCCACCTCCATCTGCGCGTCGGTGGCGCCGGGTACGCGTTCCAGGACGCGGAAGGCGCGCACGGCGAGCGAGTCAAGCACCGCCGGGTCTTCGCCGAACACTTTCACCGCCACGTCGGCCTTGATGCCGCTGATGGTTTCATCCAGGCGCATGGCCATGGGTTGCGTGAAGTTGTAGCCCACACCGGGAACGGCTTCCAGTGCAACGCGCATCTTGGCGATCAGGTCTTCCTTGGTCGCCACCTTCCATTGGGCTTGCGGGTGCAGCAGGACGTAGACGTCGCCGGCGAAGACGCCCATTTGGTCGGTGGCGAGATCCGGGCGGCCGAGTTTGGAGACAATTCCGCTGACTTCGGGGAGCGTCAGCAGCGCTTTTTCCACTTCGATGCTGAGTTTGACGGAATCGGTGAGGGACACGCCGGGGAGCTTCTTCGTCTCGACAAGAATCGAGCCCTCTTCCAAGCGCGGCATGAACTCCGTGCCCAGGAAATGAATGGATCCGAGGGCGACAGCGGCGATGATTACGCCGATGGCAACGGTGAGTATGCGGACGCGGAGAGCGATCAACAAGAGTCGGCGATAGAACGAACGGAGGTGTTCGAACCAGCCGTGGTCATTGTGCGGTTTAACGCCGCGGCGCAGCGCGTAGGAAGCCAGCACCGGCATGCCGAACAGCGCCAGGGCCAGCGAGCCGGCGAGCGCACTGACCACCGTCACCGCCATGGGCCGGAACATACGGCCCTCCAGGCCTTCCAGGAAGAATATGGGCATGTAGACGGCGATGATGATGCCCACCGCAAAGACAATGGGCCGCGCGACTTCATGGGCGGCGGAGCGAATGACGCTGTCGGCATCTTCCCCCTCCGCACGCGCGCCCAGGCGGGCGACGGCGTTCTCCATCATGACCACCGCCCCATCGACGATCATGCCGAAATCCACGGCGCCGAGCGACATGAGATTCGCGGTGACGCCGAACCACTTCATACCGATGAAACCGGCGAGCAGCGACAGCGGAATGACGGCGGCGACGAGCAGCGCGGCGCGGACATTGCCCAGGAAAAGCAGCAGCACGGCCATCACCAGCAGCCCGGCTTCGGCGAGGTTGCGGCGGACGGTGCCGATGGTGCGGTTGATCACTTCACTCTGATCGTAGAAAGGAACGATGTGGGTTCCCGCTGGCATCTTGAGGGATTCCAGGCGGCGTTTAACGCGGGCAATGACTTCGCGGGAGTTCTCGCCCTTCAGCATGATAGCCATCGCGGAAACGGATTCGCCGCGGCCGTCGCGAAGTGTCGCGCCTTGCCGTTGCACCGCGCCAACTCGCATGCTGGCCACGTCGCGCACCAGCACCGGCGTGCCGGCGCGCGAGGCGATGACGATACTCTCCAGTTCAGCGGGTTGGCGGACGCGGCCCTTGCCGGCCACCGTGTACTGCTCACCGGCGAACTCAATAAAACCGCCGCCGAAGTTTTCATTGCTTGACGCTACAGCCTTTTCGACATCGGACAGCGAGAGCCCGTAGCGCTCCAGCGCTTCGGGGCGCACTTCGATTTCATACTGCCGGGTCAGCCCGCCCCACGTCTCCACTTCCACAATGCCGGGCACCGTGCGCAGCAGCGGGCGGATGACCCAATCGAGAAACGCCTTCCGCTCATCAAGCGGCGTTTTGTCCCCTTCAATGGTGAATTGATAGACTTCGCCGAAGGGCGTGGCGTTGGGCCCCAGACCGGGTTCCAGCCCTGCGGGAATGCGGCCGCGCACTTCCTGCAGGCGTTCGTTGACAAGTTGGCGGGCGAAGTACGGGCTGACGGTGTCGTCAAAAACGACGGTGATTTTGGACAGCGCGAACTTCGAAATGGATCGCGCTTCGGTGACGCGGGGAAGACCCATCAGCGTCGTTTCCATGGGGAAGGTGACGAGTTGCTCAACTTCGGCAGGCGGCATGCCGGGGCAGGCGGTGACGACGGTCACCTGGTTGTTGGTAAGGTCCGGGAAGGCGTCAATGGGAAGTTCGAGGAGGCTGAAAACGCCGCCGCCGATGAGGAGTCCGATCGCGGCGAGGACGAGGATGCGATTGCGGAGAGCGGCGTCAATGAGGCGGTTGAGCACGGGCGTCTATTCCTCGGTAAGCGTCGATTTCAGCAGTTCGGATTTCAGCAGGAAGGCGCCGCGCGTAACGACACGTTCGCCGGCGGTGAGGCCGGAAACGATGGCGATGGACCCGCCGGCGCGCGGTCCGGTTTCGACCGGGCGGGCGTGGAATTTGTTGTTGCTGGCGGCGACGAAAACAATGCTGTGGCCGTTCATCTCCTGGATCGATTCCTGCGGGACGTAGAGCGCCTCTCCAGTGCCCCCGGCGGCGAGTTCAGCAGTCGCGTACATCTCCGGCTTCAGTTCGCCACGTGGATTGGCGAGGACGATGCGGGCCTGCACGGTGCGCGTGGCGGGGTCGAGTTGATCGCCGGTGCGGGTGAGGCGGCCGGGGAAGGGACGGTCATTAAAGGCCCGAACGAAGACTTGAGCAGTCATACCGGGGCGCACGCGGCCAACGTACTCTTCGGGAATGGCGGCGAGCATCCAAAGGGACGATAGGTCGCTGATGACGAACAGGTCATCGCCCGGCTTGGCCACGGAACCGGAACTGATTGTGCGGGAAATGACGATGCCGGCGGCGGGGGATCTGACGGGCGCGGTATCGTCATCGTGATCGAATTCTCCGGGCTTGTGACCGGGCGGATCCTCGGCGGCAACTTCCAGGAATTCCTCCAGATGCCGGCGGGCGCGCTGGATTTCCAGGCGGGCGGAATCGACGCCCGCGAGCGCATTCTTAACTTCATTTTCGGCGTGTTCCACCTGTTCCTGGGACGCGGCTTTCAGGTTCAGCAAGCGCCGGATACGATCGCGATTTCGCTCAGCATAGCCGTGTTGGGTTTCCAGGCGCGCGAGTTCCACTTTCGCCTTCTGAAAGGTGCTGCGGGATTCGTGGATGTCGTGGCTGTGCAGGCGGGCCAGTACCTGCCCCTTCTGGACGCGGTCCCCGATATTGACGAAGACTTTCACCACGCGGCCATCAAGGACGGCGCCGGCTTTATGCGTTTTTTCCTCGTCGGCCACCAGGCGTCCAGTGGCGCGAATGAGCAGCGGAACGTTGCGGCGCTCCACATCGACGATCAGCAGACCGGCGGTCTTCTGCAGTTCCGCGCTTAGGCGCACTTGGCCGGGCTCCGGCTTCGTGATTTCGGCGGCATTCGAAGGCTCGGGCTTGGACGCTTCCTGTTTCGTGCCGCAAGCGGCGAGCAGGGCCAGGGCTAATAGCGTGGATCGCTTCAAGGCATCACCCCCATCGCCGATTCGACGGCGGATTCACTCAGGCGGAATTCAGTCACGGCTTGCACGAGAAGCAGTTCGGTTTCCAGGCGGACGCGCTCGGCGTCGAGCAGGCGGAGTATGTCGGCCCCGCCTTCGCGATAGGCCGCCTGGGCGATGCGGTGGGTTTCGGCGGCGTGCGCGCCGAGTTCTTTCAACATGCCGCTCATCTGGTTCTGGCGCAGGCGGTAGCCGGCGTAGGCCGTGCGCACTTCGGCGCGGACCATGGCTTCGGCGGCGGCGGCGTTGGAACGGGCGACACGGGTTTCGGCGCTGGCGGCGGCGATGTTGCCCTGGTTCCTGTTGCGCCAGGGGAGGTCCATATTCAGATACGCCAGCAGTCCGTCGTAGCCGTTGGTTCGTTTGTAGCCGCCGGAGAGGTCGAGGTCGGGGCGGGCGAGGGCGGTTTGGAGTTGTTCGTTGGCAATGGCGGCGGCAACGCCCTGGCGGGCGAGGCGCACTTCGGCGCGGCGGTTTAAGGCTTCGCCGGCATTTTCGTCCGGAATAGCGGAGGCGCCTGCAAGGTCGCCGGCGAGTTTCAAATTACCGGTGAAAACGGTGCGGCCCATTTCGCGCTGCAGATTGATGGCGGCCCGTTCGGCGGCGAGTCCGGCGCCGGAGGCGGCCAGGCGCAGGCGCGCCATTTCCAGGCGGATGCGGATGAGGTCCGCTTCAGCCATGTTGCCTTCGCGGACGCGGACTTCGTGGTAGGCGACGGTCTGGGCAAAGTTAGTGATTGTTTCGTCGTAAATGCCGGCGATGCGGGCGGCGCCGAGAGCGTTATAAAACGCCTCGCGAACGCGAGCGGCGACATGTTGGGCGAGAATGTCGCGCGCGATCCCGGCAAGTTTTTTGTTGACGGTGGCCAGATCGGTACGCCGCTCGCGCTTGCGGGCGGTCTCCAGGGTTTGCGTCAGATAGATGAAATGGTCGTTGTCGTTGAGAGGGCGATAGGGCAATTGCCAGCCGCCGCGGAGGTTTTCAAGCTGCAGGATGAGGCGCGGATTAGGCCTGAGCCCGGCCTGCTCCAAAAGCCCTTGGGCGGTGGAGATACGCCCGTCGGCAGCCGCCAGAAGCGGATGTTTTTCGATGGCCTCGCCGATGGCGCCGGCGAGGGGCAGCGGCGGCTGTGCGATGAGGCTTATGGGGAGAACAAAAGCAGCGATAAATGGGAGCCGGCGCGCTTGCACATGGAGTAGTCTATCAAAGTATAGCCCTAGTGTTTTCAATCATTTACAGGCGCAATCGAGTTGCAGGTAGTAAGCATATTGGCGGAGTTGCCGGGATTAATTTACCTAGAGGCGAAACTTGAACGCAGGGAAGGGGTTGGATGCCTTAGAATCAAGGTGATGACCGCTTTGATTCAAGACGAATCCGGGGCGGCATTGGGGAAAGTACGCCGTCCGGGATAGTGAGGGGACCAAAGCAAGATGAAAAGCCGTGCTTATATAACGCTGGCATCCGTGGGAATTGCCATTTCCGGGATGACGCTGGTGTGGGGACAATCGCCGGAGGCGCCCGTTAATGCCGATCACGCCGATCACGCCGAGTGCGCGTACTTTGGACCGAAGCGGGCGCAGTTCATGGAGAATACGCTGGGGACGGCGAGGCGGACGCGAAGTTCGTTTTCGCAGGAGACTGAGGCGATCGTGGCGCGCTTGGGAGGATTGGATTCCACGCGGCAGTTCATCCCCGGGGGAAGCCGGACGTTTTCGAGCCAAAAGGGGTCGAGTTCGGGCAACGTAGTGGACAAACACATTTTTGGGGTGCTGCAGGAAAAGGGCATTCAGCCAGCGGCGCGGACCAACGATTATGAGTTCGTGCGGCGGGTTTCGCTGGACTTGACGGGGCGCGTTCCGAAGCCGGAGCGGGTGACGGCGTTTGTGTCGGATTCCGATCCGGACAAGCGGGCGAAGTATGTGGATGAGCTATTGAATTCGGCTGAGTGGGTGGACAAATGGTCGATGTTCTTTGGCGACCTTTACAAGAACACGGACCAGGTTCGGGCTACCAATACATTGCGGCGGGCCGAGGGGCGAGAGGCATTTTATAACTGGATTTATAACTCGCTGAAAGATGGCAAGGCGTATAACCGCATGGCGTTTGAGTTGATTGCCGCGGAGGGCCCGAACTCCTGGACGCAAGGCGAATTGAACTGGCAGATCGGCAATCGTACTACGGGCGGGCCCACGCAGGACCACTTTGACCAGATGGCGGCGGCGGCGATGGAGACGTTTCTTGGCAACAGCCATTTCAACTGCATTGTTTGCCACAATGGGCGCGGGCATGTGGATACGCTGAGCCTGTGGGGCAAGAGCGCGAGCCGGATGCAGGCGTACGGATTTGCGGCATTCTTCGCGCAAGCGACGTTCGTGCAGCAGCCGCGCGACCAGCGCCCGGACCCGAATATCTATTATTGGACCGTTGGGCTGAACCGGAACGGAACGTATGCGTTGAACACGACGACTGGAAACCGGCCGCCGCGGCAGCCGGTGTCGGGCGCGCGGGTTGTGGCGCCAGTCTATCCTTTTGGCGATGCAATGACCGCGAACGCCGGGGAATCGTTGCGAACGGCGGCGGCGCGGCTGGTAACTTCGGACTTCAATTTTTCGCGCGCCACGGTGAACTACATTTGGAAGGAACTGATGGTCCGCGGGCTGGTGGAGCCGGTGAATCAGATGGATCCGGACCGGTTGGATCCAGATAATCCGCCACCGGCGCCGTGGACGCTGCAGCCTTCGAACGCCGCGCTGCTGCGTGATTTGGCCCAGGATTTTATCGACAACGGCTACAACCTGAAATCCTTGATGCGGCGCATTACGACATCGGATGCCTATCAGTTAACTGCCCGGTATGACGGACAGTGGAACCCTTCCTGGGATAATTTGCACGCCCGTAGATTGGTCAAACGGCTGTGGGCGGAGGAAGTCTATGACGCCATTGCGCAGACGTCTAACGTGGCGGCGCCGATTACGATCACGGTTTCAACGCGCGTGCCGAATGGGGCCGTGGCAATGACCCGCGTGGTTCCGGCGGCGATGCAGACGACGAGTCCGGCGTCTCGCGGCGGCGCGGCGGCTTTCCTGAATCCCTTCTATCCGGGTGACCGGGAGGATACGGAGCGGCGGCGCGATGGGTCCGATCAGCAGGCGCTGACGTTAATGAATAACAACTTCGTGATGACGCGGACGCGGGCCAATGCCGCGGGCGGCCTGCTGAGCAAGCACATCAACAAGACCGACCGGGAGTTGGTTGAGAATTTGTACCATACGGTGCTTTCGCGAATGCCGGATGAATCGGAGCGGGCGACGGCGGGCGCGGCGCTGACCTCCGGAAATCGCCAGCAAGCGGCGGAGAACTTACTGTGGTCGCTTTACAACAAAGTCGACTTCTTCTTTAATTACTAGCCTGTGGAAAAATGGTGCCTGGCACCACTTTCCCACAGGCAACGGAGATAAACGCCATGTTCAACGAATCCACTTTCCGCCGCTTTGTAAAGAAGAATCCGCATCATCACATGCCTTTCTATGCGCGGCCCAGCGGCAGCCGGCGCGATTTTTTCCGTACGCTTGGCGCCGCGGGACTGGCCTCCATTCCCCTTCAGGCGCAAGTTGTAAAAGGGCAAAGCGTCCAGACGCAGAACACAGCTAAGAACGTGATCTTTATCCTGCTCGCCGGCGCCCCCAGCCATGTGGACACCTTCGACCTGAAGATGACGAACGGCATCACGCCGGGCACGTTCAATTCCACGGACCTAAAGGGTGTGGCGTGGAATACGGGCGTGTTTCCCAAGCTGGCCGGCCAGTTTGACGACATTGCCTTGGTTCGCTCCGCGCGGGCCTGGGCGGCGCAGCACACGCTCTCGCAGACGTGGGTGCAGATTGGGCGCAGCCCGGCCGCGGTGCTTGGCGATGTCGCGCCGAATATGGGCGCGATTGTTTCGATTGAGAAGAAAGGGGAACGTACCGCCGGGCAGATTTTCCCAACGTTTCTCGCTTTGAATTCCGACGGCGCCATCGGCGCGGGCTACTTGCCCGCGACCTACGAGCCGTTCAAATTTGCCCCCAACGCGGCCGGCCTTCCCAACACCACCAACCCCGATGGCGCCGTGCGGCTGGAGGCGAAGTACTCCCTGCTGCAGGGGTTGGATAACCCGCTCCGCGTGAACTCCCCGTATGGCGACCCGATGACCGATTTCAACGCCTTTTACCAAGCGGCGCGCGGGTTGATGTACAACCCCGCCGTCGACAAGGCCTTCAAGTATTCCACCGCCGACGCGGCGCGTTACGGCACCACTACGTTTGGCAACGCGCTGCTGACGGCCAAGCAGGTGCTGGAAGCCAATATGGGCACGCGCTATATTCAGGTCTCGCTGGGCGGGTGGGATATGCACAATAATATCTACACGACGCAGGCGGGGCAGAACTCCATCTTCTCACTGGGTAAAGTGGTGGACGACGCCTTGAGTACGCTGATCGCCGATCTGAAATCGAACGGCCAATTCAACGAAACGCTGATTGTGATGATGGGCGAATTCGGACGAACCGTGGGACAGCTTTCGGCGACCGCCGGACGCGACCATTACCTGCAGCAGTTCGTGTTCTTCGCCGGCGGCGGCGTGAAGGGCGGACGCGCGATCGGAACCACGGATGCGGCCGGCGCGCGCACCGCCGAGTTCGGCTGGTCAGGCGAACGGGATGTACGCGTTGAGGATGTGGAGGCGACTATCTACTCCGCACTCGGCATCAACTGGACGAACATTCGTTACGACGATCCTTTCGGACGCGGGTTCGAGTACGTTCCTTACGCCAACGAAGGGCTGTACAAACCTATAAACGAACTTTGGTCATAATGTTGGGATGCGAGTTGTACTGCTGGCCATCGCCCTTCCCGTTCTATGGGCCCAGCCCAGCCGCGAAGAACGGTGGCGCGCCGATCTTGACTTCCTGTTGACCACCTTGCAGTCCCGGCACCCGAACCTTTACACGAAAGTGCCGCGCGAGCAATGGGACCAGGCGGCGACGGCGTTAAGGGACAACGCCGCCGCGCTGTCCGACACGCAGATCGCCATGGAGATAGCGCGGATCACGGCATTCGCCGGGGATGGCCACACCTTTATCAACCTGCGCACCAGCCCTCTCTTCACTTCGTTGCCGCTGCGTGTGCAATGGTTCGATGAGGGGTGGATTGTCACGGGGGCGCCGTCGGATCAACCGGCGCTGATTGGCACAAGCGTCGCGCTGCTGGACAGCACTCCAATCGCCGAGGTTATCGAAAAACTGCGGCCGCTGGTGTCGTACGAAAACGAATGGTGGTTCCGGGTGCAAGTGCTCAACTATTTGATCAGCCCGGAGATTCTGACGAACCTCGGCGTGCAAGTGAACAGAGGCGCACTCGCGATCAATGGCGAATCGCTCATCCCGTCCGCGGTGCCGAGCCTTACGGCCGGACCCATTCTTCCCCAGCCGAAATTCCCGCTGTGGGCGCGCTACGGCGGCGTGAATTACTGGTTTCACTACTTGCCCGATAGGCGTACCATTTACTTCAAATACAACGTCTGCGCCGAAATGCCGATTATCCCCGCCGCGCGCTTCCGCGCGGATCTGGCGGCGGCGCTGGCAATCCCGTTGACCGTTTCATCGTCGATCTCCGCAACAATACCGGCGGCAACAGCGCCGTGCTGGCGCGACTGCTGCCCAGGGTCCCGGACAATATTCGCCGCTTGGTAATAACTGGACGCCAAACGTTTTCAAGCGGCGTGTCGGCGGCGGCCGATCTCTCGCGGGCCGGTTGGACACTTGTTGGCGAGCCCACCGGGGGCAAGCCC
>Ga0163150_10004495_pt1 | contig 18600 bp, 15 predicted proteins | sample OliLakLV19P2IB_FD_148628 | JGI IMG/M metagenome (GOLD analysis project Ga0163150, IMG submission 148628) | Freshwater microbial mat bacterial communities from Lake Vanda, McMurdo Dry Valleys, Antarctica - Oligotrophic Lake LV.19.P2.IB | ecosystem: Environmental > Aquatic > Freshwater > Lake >...
ACCGAAATCCAAAAGTAAAAAAGGCCGCGGACATGTCTCCACCCAAAAAATCCTAAACGAGCGAAAACGAACGCCAGCACTGCATTAACTGACAGCTTGAAAGGGCTGGGGCTTGCCCTGACCTACGGTCTGGCGACGCTGAGGTTCCCCAGGGCGTTGCCCTGGACTGGCGCTCGATTGCCCCCTGTGGGGCCAACCACGAGATCGCGCGGCAACAGGGCAAGCCGAAAAGCGACAATCGCTTGCGCTGCGCAACGCGGATTCTTCGCTCGCCCTAACTTCGGCGGAAATTGCGACCGACGCGGATCACCACGAGTTTTTTCGCGCGCTCGAAACGCGAAAACCGAAATCAACGGCTTGCCGCTGTTGCAGTTGCGAATCGTGAAAAATCGCGCACCGTTGCGCAAAGCGCGCACTTTTGCGATTCTGGAAGGTGTCAGGAACCGTTGGCAACCGGACCGCTTGGAAGTGGTGCGCGGGAACTTGCCAACGGTTCCAGACACCGCTTGAAGTTACCAACCCGGAAGCTGACGCATCCGGCTCGCCGATTGGATTACAGGCGCGGGGCGAGCTTCAGCCGCTTGATCTTGTTGTAGATGCTCTTCTCGGAGATGGCCAGTTGCCGGGCGGCCTTCGCTTTGTTGCCCCCCGTGGCTTGCAGCGTGTCGAGGATCGCGCGGGCTTCGACTTCGGCCAACGTCAGCCCAGCCAGCGACGGCGTGCCGCCGGCGAGCGGTTCCGCGGAGTTCACGTCGTCGAAAGACAGATCGGCCGAGGCCACGGTGCCGCGATCGCAAAAAGCGGTGGCCCGCTCCAGCACGTTTTCGAGCTCGCGGACGTTGCCCGGCCAGCGGTGCCGCTCGATGGCCGCCAGGGCGTCGGCCGTGATCTCGAAGGGCAGACAGCCGCGGCGACGGCTGATCCGCAAGAGCAACTCGCGCACCAGCGCCGGCATGTCGGCCATTCGCTCGGCAAGCGTGGGCACGAGCAGCGCAAGTACGTTGAGCCGGAAGAACAAATCCTCGCGAAACCGCTTCTCGCGGCACATCGTGGAAAGATCGTGGTTCGTGGCGGCGATGACCCGCACGTCGGCCCGGAACGTCTTGTTCGAGCCGATCCGCTGCACCGTGCGATCTTGCAGGAACGTCAGCAGTTTTGGCTGGATCTCCAGCGGCAAATCGCCGACTTCATCCAGAAACAGCGTGCCGCCGTCGGCCAGCTCGGCGCGGCCGGGTCGATCGCCGACGGCGCCGGTGAACGCGCCGCGGGCATGGCCAAACAATTCCGCCTCGATCAGATCGCGGGGCATGGCCGCGCAGTTGACGGTGACGAACGCGCCCGCCGCGCGGGGGCCGGCCTGGTGGATGAGCCGCGCCAGAATCGTCTTGCCCGTGCCGCTGGCGCCGGTCAGCAACACCGAAGCATCGAGCTGAGCGATGCGGCGAATCTGATTCAGCAGCAACCGAGCCGGTCCGCTGCCGGCGACGAAATCGACCGACGGCTGCAATTCGCTCACCGCCTGCCGCATTTCGCGGTTGTCGCGCGCCAACCGCGCGGTGCGGGCGGCCTGCGCGACGTGCGCCAACAGCTCCTCTCGATCGATCGGCTTGGAGAGGTACGTGAACGCTCCGCAACGCATGGCTTCGACCGCGTCCTCGATATTTCCATGCCCGGAGACGACCATCACGGCCAGATCGGGGAACCGCTGCCGGGCCTGCTCCAGGCATTCCTGTCCGGTGGCGCCGGGCATCATCAGATCGAAGATAGCCACGGTGACGTCTTCGGTCAGCGCGGCCAGCGCTTCGCTTCCATCGGCCGCCACGATCGTCCGATAGCCGGCCCCCTCCAAAGCATTGGCCAACAAGCGACGAATCGCAGCGTCGTCGTCGGCCACGAGCACACAGGGGCGTTCGGCCCGCTGCGTGGCGGGCGAACTGCCGCTCGCCGACGATTGCTGCGTATTCGTCGCGGCGGTCGTGTTGCTGAAGTACGCCGTCGGCGTCGACGGAGCATCGTGCGTAAAACTGGCGTCTTGGACGGAAGTAGCCATGTGCGATCCCCTGGCGAGACAGCGCGGTTTCCCTTGCCCGGAAAGACTAGGTTTTCGCACTGCGGGGTCAAACGAATCGACCCCCGTGGCGCACGAATTCTGGCCTCTCTACCCCCCAGGTGGCACAAAGGCCATTGGTGCTCTGGCGATTGGATCAGCGCGGCAGTGCCGAATGGCATGCCGCAGAGCAGCGCCGTGACGCGCCTTTATAGGACGATGATGTCTTTTGACAGCACACGGCCAGATGGCACACCAGCCCGACGCGCAAGCGAGGGTATCGACGGAAGTTCCCTCGCTTGCGCGTCGGGCTAGTGCTTTGTCAATGCTCAGATTTTGGGTAGCAGAAGTCGTGAGACTTCTGATGTTCGCGACAGAATCAGGGCAATACGGAACTCTCACGAGTTCCGCTACGCGCAAATCAAGCTTTGACCCAGCACTAGTGAGGCAGAGCGCCCTAGTCCCGCGCGCCCTAGTCCCGCGTAGACGTGAGCAAATCTTCGGTGATGTACCGCAGAATGTCGCGGACCGAGACGACGCCCGTGGTCTTGCCGTCGGTCAGCACCGGAATGTGCCGATAGCCGCCGATGTCCATCTTGTGCAGGGCGAAGGCGATGCTGGCGTCGATATCGACGGTCTCGGGCGAAGCGGTCATGAAATCGACGATGGGACGCTCGCCCAACTTCACCGCGTCGGTATTGAGTCGCATCAGCGCGTCTCGCTCGGTGAAGATGCCGACCATCTCCTCGTTCTGCATAACCACTACGCAACCGATTTTCTGGTCGATGAGCAGGTTCAAAACTTCGCGAACCGGCGTCTCGGCGTCGACCGTGAACGGTTTCCGCGGCGACAGCATGTAGACGCGGTCCTTCACCAGACTGCGCTCGATGGGCGAGTTGGTGCGCGGCTTGCTGAGAAACTCCAACGACTGCCCGCACTCGGCGCACTCGTCCACTCCGTCGATGTTTTCTTCGTCGCAGAACGGACAGGTGATCATTCCACCCTCCACGTGTCGCCTGAAGTAAAGAGCTTCTGCAGATCGCCCTCGCCGCGGGCCTTGCGAGCCTCGGCAATTTGGCTGTTCAGCAGTTGGTCGTACATGGGCTTGTCCACGGCACGAAACACGCCAATAGGTTCCGGGAACTCGGGATGCGACATGCGGCTGAGCAAATACGCCAGGCTGGGCTCGGGGGCCCGCTCGTCGTGGAACAGCAAGTCATCCTCGGAGACGCCCTTGCCCAGCGGCACGATCTCGGGATTCAGACCGTTGAGACGGATGCCCTTGTCGCGGTTCTTGCCGAAGATCAGCGGCTTGCCGTGCTCGAGCTCGATGGTCGTGTCGGCCTTGGTCTCGCGATCCGTGGCATAGTCGAACGCCCCGTCGTTGAAGACGTTGCAGTTCTGGTAGACCTCGATGAACGACGTGCCGCGGTGCTCGGCCGCTCGCTTCAGCACCATGCCCAGGTGCTTGATGTTGGTGTCGATCGAGCGGGCGACAAAAGTGCCTTCGCAGCCGATGGCAATCGAGAGCGGATGCAACGGATTGTCGATCGCGCCCATGGGCGTGCTCTTGGTCACCTTGCCCAGCGGCGAGGTGGGCGAATACTGACCCTTGGTGAGCCCGTAAATGCGGTTATTGAACAGCACGATGTTGATATCGAGATTGCGGCGGATGGCGTGCATCAGGTGATTGCCGCCAATGCTCAAGCCGTCGCCGTCGCCCGTAATGACCCACACCGACAGGTCCGGCCGCGAGCTCTTCAGCCCGGTGGCCACGGCCGGCGCGCGTCCGTGGATGGAGTGGATGCCGTAAGTGTTCATGTAATACGGAAAGCGGCTGGAGCAGCCGATCCCGGACACGAACACGGTCTTTTCGCGCGGGACGCCCAGCGTGGGAAGCACCTTCTTCATCTGGGCGAGAATCGAATAATCGCCGCAGCCGGGGCACCAGCGCACGTCCTGGTCGCTGGCAAAGTCGTTGGGGCTCAACACCGGCAGGGAAGTATCGGTAGCCATGATTTGATTGCGGATTGTTAATTTCGGATTGCGGATTGCTGACTTAAACCACACGCCTCACGTCGCCAGACTTACTCGAGGAGCTCGTGAATCTTGTCTACGATCTCGAACACGCTGAATGGTTTGCCTTGCACCTTGTTGAGGCCGATCGCGTCGACCAGGAACTCGGCCCGCACCAGCAGCCGCAACTGGCCGCGGTTGAGCTCGGGAACGAGCACCTTTTCGTAACGCTTGAGCAGCTCGCCCAGGTTGGCCGGGAACGGATTGAGATATCGCAGGTGGGCGTGGGCCACGGACAGTCCCAGGTCTTGCACGTCGCGGACCGCAGTGGCGCAGGCGCCGTACGTGCCGCCCCAACTCAGGACCAACAACTTCCCGCGCTCGGGCCCACTGACCGTTTGCAGCGGAATGTCCTTGGCGATGTCGGCCACTTTCTTCGCCCGCAGGTTCACCATGTGCTGATGGTTGGCAGGCTCGTAGTTCACATTGCCCGTGATGTCCTGCTTTTCCAGGCCGCCAATGCGGTGCATCAGGCCCGGCGTACCCGGGATGGCCCAGGGGCGCGACAGCCGTTCGTCGCGGGCGTAGGGCATGAACGGCGTGCCGTTCTCGGGCGGGCCGGGGTGTTTGACTTCAATCGGCTCGAGCGACGAGGCATCGGGAACTCGCCAGGGCTCGGAGCCATTGGCGATGTAACCATCGGTCAACATGATCACCGGAGTCATGTAGCGCGTGGCGATCCGCCAGGCTTCTTGCGCCACGTCGAAGCAATCGGCCGGGCTGCGAGCCGCGATCACCGGAATGGGGCACTCGCCGTTGCGGCCGCACATGGCCTGCAACAAGTCGGCCTGCTCCGTCTTGGTCGGTAGACCCGTGCTGGGACCGCCGCGCTGCACATTGATAATGAGCAGCGGCAGCTCGGTCATCACCGCCAGGCCCATGCCTTCTTGCTTGAGCGCGATGCCCGGACCGCTCGAGGTCGTGATGGCCATCGCTCCGCCAAAGGCAGCGCCAATGGCCGAGGTGATGGCGGCGATTTCGTCCTCCGCCTGAAACGTGCGTACGCCGAAATTCTTGTGCCGAGCCAACTCGTGTAGAATGTCGCTGGCCGGCGTAATGGGGTAACTCCCCAAAAACAGCTCGCAATTGCTGCGCTTGGCGGCGGCGATCAGGCCCCAGGCCGTGGCTTCGTTGCCCATCACATTGCGGTACAATCCCGGCGGCAGGTTGGCCCGGGGTACGCGGTACTGGCTGGCAAAAGCCTCGGTCGTATCGCCGTAGTTGTAGCCGGCGCGCAATGCGCGGCGATTGGCTTCGGCGATTTCGGGCCGCTTGCCGAATTTGGCTTCGATGTAGCGAAGCGTCGGCTCGAGCGAGCGATCGTACAGCCAGAAGACCAGCCCCATGGCGTAGAAGTTCCGGCAGCGGTCGCTCTCTTTTTGGCCCAGCCCCAGCTCCTCGACGGCCAACCGCGTGAGCCGCGTGACCTCGACGGGAAACAACTGGTAGGCGCCCAAGCTGCCGTCTTCCAGGGGATTTTCCGTGTAACCGGCCTGCTTGATGCCTTTGTCGTCGAAGGCATCCTTATTGATGATCAGAATGCCGCCATGCACCAGGTCGGCCAAATTGGTGATCAGCGCGGCGGGGTTCATGGCGACCAGCGAGTCGACCTGATCGCCGGGCGTGAAAATCTCTTTGCTGGCAAAGTGGATTTGAAAACCGCTTACGCCGGCTTTCGTTCCACGCGGCGCGCGAATTTCCGCCGGAAAATCGGGGAAAGTCGCGATGTCGTTGCCGGCCAGCGCCGACGTGTTCGTGAACTGTGTGCCCGCCAACTGCATGCCGTCGCCCGAGTCACCGCAGAATCGCACGGTCGCCGCGACCAACTCGCGAACGGCCTTGCCGACGCGTCGGGACACCTCGACGGTCTCCCCAGTGGAGGTAGCCATATCGACTAACTGTTCCTTAGTAGAATGCCAAAGCAGGTCGGTTCTAGATCGAAATCAACGTGACACTTGTATTCTATCGTGACACTGTATTCATTCTTGTGACGCGGTCGGTGGGAGGCAAATCAGTCGTGCAAGGAGATACCGATACCGTATTTCAGGTTACGGTCCTTCTCGCTGCTGCATTGCCTGGTGCGCCACGGGCGGCAGGTTGTAAACGGTTTTGGGAAAATGTTCGACCAGATAGTGGACGATCCCCGATACCTGGACAACGCCGGTCGGCTTCCCTTGCCGGTCGACGATGGGCAGTCGGCGGTAGCCCCCCTTAGACATCCGCTGCACGGCAACGGCAATCGTTTCATCCGCGCACAAAGTCACGGGCTTGGGCACCATCACGCGCTCGACGGGCATGTCGAGATCGGACCGGCCGGCCATCACGCGCAGTGCATCGCGCTCGGTGAAAATGCCGACCAGCACGCCATCGCGGCACACCAGAATGCTGGGAGTGCTCCGCTCTTTGAGGAGCCGAAGGACGTCGCGAACGGGCGTGGTCGGATCGACGCACAGCGGTTCGGCCGGATGGGCCTGATCCACCGTCTCGGTCGTCAGATTCAATTCAATGTCCACGGTCCGCACCTAATAACTGTCCGCAACTGGTGACAGCAAATGATCCAAAAGTGCCGGCGGCCATTTACCGAGATTACATCTCGGAATCATTCCGCGGGCCACGTATCTCGAGTCGGCGGGTATTGGTGGTAATCGAGCTAGCGATATTCGGGCATCGGCAGGTGGGAGCTAGCGGCATCAGTCGTCATTCAACACGACGGGCGACAGCTTTACTCCACTACGGGAACGGTAGCACCGGCGTTCGGCGGCCGCAAGCGTTTGGGGCGGCATCGTCGCGATATCTGAAATATCCGGCAGGGACAACCGTTCCGTTCGATGCCCTCTAACTCTACCACTTTGCCAGGGGCAGTTGAACCGCAGTTGCGGGATTTTCCTGCACCCGAGCCCCACCGATCCGGGCGGAAAAGCCGGTTGGGGTGGCACGCCCTGAGCGAAGCGAAGGGCGTGGTGGGCGGAATCGGTAGCCGGCGTCCCACGCCCTTCGTTTCTCAGGGCGTGCCATCCCGAAATTGCCCTCGGAGCGTTTTTCTACCGTTGCTTTGGTGCTGGCATTCGCGATGGGAGAGCCGTTTTTGATCGGTCAAAAACGAGTGCCTCAGAGCACCTCATCGTCGGAAAGCGGTGGGGGCTGGCCGTAGAACTTCGTCAGGTCGATCCCCCCCTTTTGTTCCTGCTCCAACAGCTTCTGTCGCGATTCCAGCCGCTCCACCCGACGCAGGAGCATGGGAAGAATCTGACGCGATTCGTCGATTGGCTTTTGCCGCGGCGCCAGCGGGTAGTTCAAATGCCGCTGCAACGAGGCAAACAGCAGCAGCGGATCCTTCCGCCGGTTTGCCAGCGCGATCTTGCCCTCCTTCATTCCAAATAGTGCGGGCAGCTCGGCCTGCTCCGGCTCCGCTGTCGAATGCGACTGCCGGGCGCGGGTTTGCCGGTAAAGCTCGCTGCGGACATAGATCAGATCGGCCAGATCGATGATGCCAATCTGGCGGCGGACCGTCAAAATCCATTCTCGCCAGGCCGCATCGAAGCTCGGATCTTCGCTCATGGCCGTCAGCCCACGGTCGTAGCCCAGCCGGTTGCGGCACAGGCACTCGAACTGAAACAGGAACATGCCCTCGGGCTTAACGCCTTCGGCCCGATAGAGGGCCTCGCGGTGCAGGATCTCGAGCGCCACGGTGAAGTCGAACTTGGCTCGATCGTTCTCGGCCATTTCGACGACAAACGTCTGAAACGGCGTGAAGTAGTGCGATAAGCGGGTCATTGCCGGCGCGAAGACGCCGCCGTGCCGCAACTCGCTGGCCAGAAAATCGATGGCCATCGGCAACTTGGTCGTCGAAAGGATTTCTTCGCGAATCGATTGTAGCAGATCCTGGGTCGCCAAATTCTGCTGGGCGCGGTCGGCCATCGCCCGAAAGAAATAGGCCTGCTCGACGTATTCTTCGCGTTCCAGCATAAAATGCCGTGTTCCTTTTCCATACTAGCCCGACGCGCCAGCGAGGGAATTGGGATTGGCAGAAGCGAATCAGGCTCGCCAGTCCCTCGCTTGCGCGTCGGGCTAGTGCTTTGTCAATGCTCAGATTTTGGGTAGCAGAAGTCGTGAGACTTCTGATGTTCGCACCGCCACGCGCCCGATGGCACGGTCGGGAGACCGGCCATAACTAGGAGGCGCGACACTCCCGCGCTGGCGCGTCGGGCTAGTATCGTTTGCTTCAACCGACCGAGGCTGGTTAGCCAAGCTACACCACCTATAATAGAGTGTTCTCGGGGGGCAGGCAGGCCCTTTTTCACGACGTTCCCGTGTCGGGAGCGTCCATTTCCGGCCCTTGAGCCGGCGGAGCGTCCACGTGGTCAGCGGATTTTCATCGATCGAGAATGCCGTCGAAGCCATCGCGCGAGGCGAGATCATCATCGTGGTCGATGCGGAAGATCGCGAAAACGAGGGCGATTTCGTCTGCGCGGCCGAGAAAGTCACGCCGGAAATCGTGAACTTCATGATCACGCACGGGCGCGGCCAGGTGTGCATGCCGCTGTTGCCCGAAGTTTGCGAGCGGCTCAAGCTGGCCCCCATGGTCGAGACGAACACGGCCCCGCTGGGCACCGCGTTTACCATCCCCGTAGATCACCGTTCGGCGAAGACGGGCATCACGGCCCAGGAGCGGGCGACGACCATTCGCGCGCTGGTCGATCCCGCGAGCCAGCCGTCGGATTTCGTCCGACCGGGTCACCTCTTTCCACTGGTGGCCAAAGAGGGCGGAGTGCTCCGCCGGGCCGGCCACACCGAGGCCGCCGTCGATCTGGCCGGGCTTGCCAACCTCTCCCGCGCTGGCCTGTTGTGCGAGATACTCGACGAGGACGGAAATCGCGCCGATCGCGAGCGCCTGCACGCGATCGCTCGCACGCACGGCTTGCAGATCACGTCGATCGAGGAACTGATCCGCTTTCGGCGTCGCAGCGAGAAGCTCGTCTATCGCACGGCCGAGGCGCGGCTGCCCACGCGTTATGGTGAGTTCACGATTGTCACCTACGGTGTAAAGTACGAAGGCCAGCAACCATTCGCGCTGGTGCTGGGCGATCTCTCGAAATCGGCCGCGCCCCTGGTGCGCATGCACTCCGCCTGCTTCACCGGCGATGTATTGCAGTCGCTGCGGTGCGATTGCGGCGACCAACTGCAACTGGCGCTGCAGATGATCGGCAACGACGGTTGCGGCGTGCTGGTCTACCTGCCGCAAGAGGGGCGTGGCATTGGCTTGATCGAAAAGATTCGCGCCTACGGATTGCAGGACAAGGGCCTCGACACCGTCGAAGCCAACCTAGCTCTCGGTCACAAGGCCGACTCCCGCGACTATGGCGTGGGCATTCAACTGCTCAAGGACTTGGGCCTCACGAAAGTGCGGCTGTTGACGAACAACCCCAAGAAGACCGAGGCCGTGCCGATCTACGGCGGCTTCGACCTGCAAGTTGTCGACCAGGTGCCGATTCTGCCGCCGATCCACGAGCACAACGCCGGCTACCTGGCCACCAAGCGGGCCAAGCTCGGGCATCATCTTCCCGAGTCGCAGTAAGCCGATCGGGGAACGACGGGCTACCTTGGGGGACGGGCGTCTCGCCCGTCGTACCACGCACGACGCCGATGACGGGCGAGACGCCCGTCCCCCGGAACGTGTGCCGCGCGAACCGCGAAGTTGCATTTTTGCAACCTATACTTTGGGCGAATCCCTCTTCGTTCGCCCAATTCGTTCGCGCTCGTCGCGCTTGCGGTCCAATCGACGTCACGCTGCATGTCGCTCCATCAACCTCAGCCGAATCGCGAAGTTGCACGCAACACGATGCGTGCGCTGCTGTTCGCTTGCTGCACGGTCTGCGCGTCGCTGACCTATGGTTCCGACGACGTTGCGGCATTGCTTCGTTCGCCACCCGGAGCTGAGATTTCCCTGAGCCAGCTCGACGAGCGGCTCGCCCGCGACGCCGCCGATGGTTCGCTGGAAGAGTTCTCGCTGCTTGCCGCCGCGCTCGTCGCCGAGGGCGTTCGAGATTTGGAAGTCCTGGCTCACTACGAGCGAAAACTCCACGCCTGGGGCGATGCGCTAGGAGATTCGCTGCGAATCGACGGCACACCGCGCGAGCGGGCGCGAGCGATCTTCGATTTTCTGCACCAGCGAATTCTCACGGGCAGTTACGACGCAGACTGCACGGAGCTGAGCCGCACGCTGGATGAAGGGACGTACAACTGCGTCAGTTCGCTTTTGCTTTATCGGGCGCTGTGTCAACGATTCGGACTCGATGTGATCGCCGTGGAAACGCCCGGGCACTCCTTTGCCGCGCTGATCGAAGCGCACGACGCGCCATTTGAGATCGAGACGACGTGCCCCGATTGGTTCGAATTGTCCGACGCGGGACGACGGCGACGCCAATCGCGGGCCGGCGCCAGCCCCCAACACGATGGCCATGCTCACAGTGAAGCGCCCCATCGTGAGCTATCGGGTCCGGCGCTCGTCGCGATCGTGTACTACAACCGTGCGATTGATCACCTGCGTCGCGATTCTTTTGCCGAGGCCGTGGCCGCCAATCAGATGGCGATTCGGCTCGACCCGGCCGGCGTCGACGCGCGAGAGAACCTGCTAGCCGCGCTCAACAACTGGGCGCTCGACCTGTTCGACCGCGGCGATCGCGAGCGGTCCTTGGCCACGCTGCAGTTCGGCCTGACCGCCGCGCCAGACCACGGTAAATTGCGCCGCAACTTCGTGGCGATTTCACAACGGCAAGCCGTGGAAACACCAGTCAGCCATGTTAGTGAACGCGATCCGTGATATCAGTTATCAGGCGCGGCGGGCAACGAACAGCAGGCCGATCATTCCCAGCGCAGCCAGAAGCAGAGATGTCGGTTCGGGGACAATTGTTCCGCTGGCAAAATCCAGAACGGCCGTTCCGCCGAAATTGGTCCGTTGTCCTAGCGGCGTCCAGCCTATGCCACCCGCTCCGCCACGAACAATCACTCCCGAAATTGCGAGATCACCTGTTGTCACAACATACGTCAGAGGATACACGCCGTTCGGGGTTCCACCGGTCGCACTCGGAGTCGCGTAAATCGTAAGGAAGTGGTCGGACGCCGATCCACCTGCCGCTCCCACGGATATCAACCCCCACCCCATGCTGCTGGACTTCTTATCGATCAGGTACGTGTCCTCTGGGACGTAGTTATTCGCATCGACTGTACTTTGTCGATTTGCTTCGTAACGCGTCATGATCTGCGGGAACAATGCTAGCGTCGGAGGGTCACCCTCATTGACGATCCCCTGCTTGTGAATAAGGCCAAGACCGCTGAAAGTCATAGGGGTTACCGCCAGCGCGTCGACTGCAACGAAATCACCCGTATCAACGCCAATCAGAAAACCCTTCGCCCCTGGCGTCATTGTGGGCGGTATGAAATCGTAGGGCGCGACGAGATCGCCGCCGGAATTGACGGCCATCACAACTAGGTGTGGATTAACCGCTTTGGCAGTCACGCCGGGCAGGAGGGCAAAAGCGACGGCTATTCCGAAAGCAAAAAACGCGATGCGGAGATTCATGTTGTCTCTCCCAAAAAAGTAGTGATAGCCGCGGGTAACAAGCGACGTTGCCGGAATTGGAAACGCGGACTTGATCGGGTTCGGTCGTCGCTGCGAAACAGTTCGTGCCAAACCGAGCCCGAGTAGGCAATGCGAACCAGTCTAATCCAAAACAGCAATGCGCCTTGAAAGAGTCCAATTGCTACTCGTCCGTATGAGGCGTCATAGTAACACTCCCGCAGGGGTTACCGAAGAAAATTTCTGGAAATCGAGCCCTTGCATTACAACCCGCGAGTGGAGTATCAGAATTTGACAATCCATCGATAGCGACCTAGGGTTTCTTTGGCGTGTTCTTGCGCCGACCCATTTGCGAAGAACTTTTCCCTGGCCCAGGCATTCATGCCTGGGTTTCCGTCAGCTCTCAAAAGTCGTTGTCCGCCCGCTTCAGCGGGCCTGCACTTCCACCGATGTCATTCCCCCTGAAGGGCATGCACAACGAAGCGATCCGCGACAGATTTCCCAGGCATGAATGCCTGGGCTAGTGAAAACCTGGACGTCGAATCCGCGTATGCCGCGTGGACAATTGACATCCCTAGAACGGGCACCCCGGAGACACGACACCAAATGTCATCGCTTGTACAAGATCGTGAAAATGGCAGGGCGCAAGTCGCCGGTTCGGCCGATGCGGAATCGATCGCTGCGCACGTGCGGACGCTGCTCTCGGGAGCGTATCCCGAGGGGCGGCTGGCGGAACGCCGCTCGGCGCCGCGGTTTCCATATCCGCGGCTAGTCGTGCTCACGCCCGTTCGGGGAGAGTCGCTTGCACCGCTGGGCCCGCCGCTGGTGGCCGTGGGACGAACTCTCTCGGAAACGGGACTCGGGTTGTTTCACCCGGCGCCCCTGCCGTTTCGCCGCGTGATCGCATCGCTCGAGGCAAACGACGGCGGTTGGCTGGGATTTGAGCTCGACTTGACCTGGTGTCGTTTCACGCGGCACGGCTGGTATGAAAGCGGCGGCCGCTTCTTGCAAGTCGTCCCTTCGCCGTTGGCGGTCGACGCGTAGAGCACGGCCGTCATGCACTAATGCACCGAAAGCGCGTACTCCTCGCCTGGCGCGAGCACTTCGATGCGCGGCTCGCGTGCCTGTGCGTCGAAGCGACATTCGAGCACGTAGGAAGCGCCTAGGATGCGGAGGTGATTTCCACGCACGATCTGGCCGTGCCTTCGTCGATGCCGTATCCCACGAGGTCGGGGTGCTCCTTCAACACGCCCAGTAGTCGCTTCAGGCGATTGCGCTTGAGGAAATGCTGATCGACGATTGCGCCGGGCAGAAAATCGAAGCCGCGGCTCACCTTGGCCACCGGATACCCGTCGCGGATCATCACGCGCGATTGCAGCGCCGCGCCGGCTGATGTACCGCCGATCACACCGCCGCGTTTCAGTACCGCATAAAGCTCGCGTTCGACGGCGGTATCGAGATAGGCGTCGGCCACGCGACCCTGTTGGCCGCCTTCGAACCACACGGCAGTAGCCCCGCGCAGCGGTTCGACAAACTTGGGCATGTTCGCCTCTTTGCGCGAGCTGGCGTGCAAGAGCGTAACCTGAGATATCTTGCGGGCCTTCCAGGAATCGGCAAACTCCTGTTGCGCCGGGCGACCCGCGCGATCGCTGGCGGTCGTGATGACGACCAACCGGGCCTTCTCCTGTCCGCCGGCCAGCTCGATAAATCGCTCGTAGATTTCAGCGGGCAATGTTTCGCCCCCACAGATCACCAGTGCGCCGGAAACCGCCGCCGCGACGGCCGGTTCCGCGGCGCGGCCGACCGTGGCCAGACCCGACAGCAAGACCGCGAGGGAAATCGTCCCTCGTCCAAGTATCCTTGGCAGGTTGCACTTCCGAGTACGACGAATGGATGCTGAAGCGTTCATAAAAACCAGGCGCCTGCCGTATGCTGAAATGAATTGTCGAGAAAGTCCGACGCGTGGATCATGCCATTGTACGTACCGTGTGGCTCGCGACGATTGTGGTCGCCCTGCGCACGCGATATGATCGGCCGAGAGTGATCCGGCCGTCGTTTGCTGCAGCGTCTTCGGTCTCCAACTTTCGTTCACGGTGCTCCCCATGCCCAACTACACCGACCCCATGCTCCGCGACGGCGCGTTCGAAGGCAAGACCATCGTGATCACCGGCGGAGGCACCGGGCTGGGCCGATCGGTAGGGCAGTACCTCTTGTCGTTGGGCGGCAATGTGGTGATTTGCGGACGCCGCCAGGACGTCGTCGCCGCGACCGCCGCCGAGATGGAAGAGCAAACCGGCGGCAAGGTTCTGGCCACCGGCTGCGATGTTCGCCATCCCGAGCAAGTCGAGGCCCTGCTAGCCGCGGCCTACGAGCGCTTCGGCCGCGTCGATGCTCTGCTCAACAACGCCGCGGGCAATTTCATCTGCCCCACCGAACGGCTTTCATACAACGCCGTCAACACGGTCGTCGATATCGTGCTCAAGGGCACCTACAACTGCACGCTGGCTTTCGGCAAAAAATGGATTGCCGACAAGACGCCCGGCTCGATTGTGAGCATCAGCACCACGTATGCCTGGACCGGCTCGGGCTACGTGGTCCCATCGGCCATGGCCAAGGCCGGCGCGCTGATCATGACGCGTTCGCTGGCGGCCGAGTGGGGCAAGTACCGCATCCGGCTGAACGCGATCGCGCCGGGACCATTCCCAACCGAAGGCGCCTGGTCGCGATTGATGCCCGGCGAAATGGCCGAAAAATTCAAGCCCGAGGACCGCATTCCTTTGGGCCGCGTGGGCGAGCACCAGGAGTTGGCTAACCTGGCCGCGTACTTACTTTCGGACTATGCGTCGTACATCACGGGCACATGCGTGACGATCGACGGTGGAGAATGGCTCCGCGGCGCCGGCGAGTTCAATCACCTGGAAGCCGTCACGAGCCCGCAGTGGGACCAACTGCAAGCCACGATGCGGCCGAAGAAGTAGCTGTCTGCAGGGATTGATTCTCTGTTAGCACCGCCCGTGGTATTGTGGTGCGCGGAGGGGGTCGGGAGTCGGCGTCGATAAACGCCCGACGCTCGGCCAAACCGCGTCGGCGACGCCCAGTCCCGACCCCTTTGGCATGCATCGGTCGAACCCATTCAGGAATTGCTCTATGTTGTGTCCGCACGATTCACTGCGCCGCTGGTTGGTGATCGGCGCCATTTTGGCAGTCGACTGCCCGCGACCGTGTCGATGCTTGCTCAAAGCCGACGAACCGAAGGCGACGACGAAACAATTAGCGAAGCAAAACACGGCCATCGTCCCAGTCCCACGCAAGAGTAAGCGAGGATGGATGAAGGTGCATGCAAGCCTCAACGAGAAGGCAAAACAAGGCGACGTGGACCTGGTCTTCCTTGGCGATTCGATCACCGAGGGCTGGAATGACGCCGGCAAAGACGTCTGGGCCAAGTTCTATGGCGCTCGTAAGGCCCTGAATCTGGGCATCAGCGGCGATCGTACACAGCACGTTTTGTGGCGGCTCGACAACGGCAACATCGCAGGCATCCAGCCCAAGCTGGCCGTGGTCATGATCGGCACGAACAACTATAGCGATAACACAGCCGAGGAGATCGCCGCGGGCATCAAGGCCACCGTCGAAAAGCTCAGGGCCAAACTGCCCGAGACCAAGGTGCTGCTCTTGGGCATCTTTCCTCGCGACGACAAGCGCAATGAGACGCGCGACAAGTTCGCCCAGGTCAATCAAACCATTGCGAAGCTCGACGACCAGAAGTTCGTCTACTTCCTCGACATTGGCCCAAAGTTCTTGCTGCCCGATGGCTCGTTGTCGAAGGAAGCGATGCCCGATCTGCTGCACCCCGAGGCCAAAGGATTTGAGATCTGGGCCGAGGCCATTGAACCGCAAGTGGTCAAGTTGCTGGGCGAGAAGAAATAAGGTTCTTTACACAGGGTCCACACAAGCCCGACGCGCCAGCGAGAAACCGGAGTCGGCATTTTGGGTGGCACGTCCCTGAGGAACGAAGAGCGTGGCTTGTCACCGTGTGCCATGCTTTCACAACGCCCGCGTCGGGTAAGCAGGCCTGCATTTCGCCGCTACGCAGCATGCCTACCCGGGCTAGCGCCCGTGAAGGCATCGGACCCCGATGGTAATACTCTGATCATGGTTCATTGATTCACACGCCCTCCGCGAACGGCGTGGCTTGTGGCAGCGCACCACTCCCTTCGTTCCTCAGGGACGTGCCACCCAGAACTTCTGTCGCACAAATCTAGGCGCGCGCAGCGGGCTTGCGTGCTACGGTGCATTTCCCAGGCGATCGAGAATCGCCTGCCAGATTTCGCTCACGTGCAGCTCCGCGGCCCAGCGCGCGATGTACGCCTGGTCGATCTCGTCGCCGCTGACTTGCATCATGGCGGCCACGTCGCGCAGGTGTTTGTCGGAATGGCCTTCCTGGTAGTACAGCAGCTTGCTGAGGATTACGTCCTCGGGCGCGGCGACCGACGCGACGACGTCTGGTTGCAACTCGATTCGCCGCCCACGTTTTAATTGTTCGCGTCCCCAGGCATCGTGCCGCGCGATCATGAAATCAATCTTGTTGCCCGACGTTGGATGGATGACGTTGAACTGTCCGCCACCCACCAGGGCCGAGCGGGCCGCCGCAAGACTGACATAAAAATCATCGGCGGGAAACGCGGCACAGAGACTCTCGACCTGTGTGGGCCGCAGATCGACAACGATATCGATGTCGCGCGTCAGCCGCGGCTCGCCGTAGGCCATGCTGGCCATCGAACCGACGATCAGATAGGCGATCCTTCGATCGTCGAGCACACGCACGACATAGGATAGCAACTCAGCCTGCTCCAAGGTTCATCCTCCGAGCAATCTCGGCTTGGATCTGCGCGGATCCCCACTCGGTGTGTCGATGGCGCAGGTGCGCCTCGAGGATTAACCGGGCAATTCGTTGGCAGGCCAAACCCATCGCGATCCGCTCGTGCGGCGCCTTCGCGCGCAGCACCGCGACAATAGCCGGGTCGAGAATTTCGATGCGACGGGAGTCGATGGAGAGCATAGCAAAATCGCGTCGGTTGGGGGGCGGGCGTCTCGCCCGCCTGAATGCCCGCCTGAATGCCCGCCTGAATGATTGTAGACGCTGCTGCCGGGCGAGACGCCCGCCCCCCAGAATAAACGGACGATCTGTCAGACGCCGGCCAACTCCGGAATCGGCCGGCCCCCTTCGGTCACGATCGGAATCGGTCGACCCTGCGGATTGGTCCACTGTGCCGCGAGATCGATTCCTAAATGGCGGAAAACGGTGGCGGCCAGATCGGCCGGTTGAACCCGCGCGTCTTGAATTTCATAGCCCTTGCGGTCGGTGCTGCCGATGGCCTGACCGTGCCGCAAACCGCCGCCGGCCACGAGCATCGACATGCAATTCGTCCAGTGGCCGCGGCCGGCCGTGGGCGTCATCACGGGCGTGCGGCCGAACTCGCCGAGCATCAACACCAGCGTCGAATCCAACAGACCACGCGATTCCAGATCGTGTACGAGCGCCGGAATCACGCGATCGACCTGCGGCAACAGCGGCGTGAGCCCCTTTTCGATGCCGCCCCAGCGGACTTCGTCGCCATGATGGTCGAAGTAACCCCACGCGCCGCTGACCACGACGAACGTCACGCCCGCCTCGACCAGGCGGCGCGCGAGCAACGCTTTTTCGCCGAGGCTCTCGCGGCCGTAAGCGTCGCGCAAGTTCTCCGGCTCTTGGCTCATGTCGAAGGCCGCGCGAACGCGGTCGCTGGTGACCATTTCGACGGCCATGCGATTGTAGCGATCGAAGCTGTCCATGCCCTTGCCCAGATCGAGATCGCGATGAAAGCGATCGAACTCGCGCCGCAGCCCGTCGCGATCGGCGATGCGGTCGACCTGAATTCCCTTAGGCACGGCCAGTCGACCTGGCAGTTCTTTTCCGTTGACCGGCTGGTAGGCGTTGCCCAGATGACCGGCGCCCCACACGTCGGCCTTCCAACCTTCTGCCAGTCCGACAAAGGCGGGCAGGCCGGGCGCATTCGCGCCGCGGAATCGCGACACGACCGAACCCATCGAAGGGTAACCGGCGCCGTCGTTGCCGTCGTCGGTTCGTCGGGCCAGCGCGTTGCCGGCCTGCATCGTAATCGGCGTATGGTTGCTGGCCGAGCAATCGACCGAGCGAATGATCGACAGCTTGTGCATTAGCCTGGCTTGCAGCGGCAAGTGCTCGCATACCTGCACGCCCGGCACGCTGGTCGAGATCGATCGATAGGGGCCGCGGATTTCCAGCGGAGCATCGGGCTTGGGATCCCACATGTCGATGTGGCTCGGCCCACCCGATAGCCAAAACAGAATGACTGACTTCTTGTCGTGGCTGGGGCTTTTGATTCCGTTCGCCGTTGCCGTGGTAGCGGCTGCCGCTTGCAATCGCAGCGTGTCGGCTAGCGAAAGACCCGCCAGTCCCGCCACACCGGTCTGCAAGAACCAGCGCCGCGAGCCGACGCGGATCAAATCGCTCGCTGGCGGTTGAACGGGATTGGAGCGTCGGCCGGCGGAGTGCTCGGTGTGATGCAACGACATCGCGTTTACCTCCGAGAGAATTTCCTTTCGGGTGGCACGTCCCTAAGCGCAGCGAAGGGCGTGGTCGGCGTCCCCCTAAGCAGGTCCGCATTATACGCATTAGCAGGCCGTTATGCATCACAGACTTCAGGAAGCCATATGGGGACCGATTCAGCAGGCGCGCTCGCAGTGACCGCATTCAGTGCGCCGTGGAAAGGTGTTGGGTTTCAGCGGGTGGAAGTCCCGTCCGGTAATTGGGTCGCTCCAGCCGGTAGCAATCGGAGCGGCGGTGGAGGTAACGAAGCCGTCGGAGCCTTCGATGGAAAGG
>Ga0163150_10004496_pt1 | contig 18600 bp, 20 predicted proteins | sample OliLakLV19P2IB_FD_148628 | JGI IMG/M metagenome (GOLD analysis project Ga0163150, IMG submission 148628) | Freshwater microbial mat bacterial communities from Lake Vanda, McMurdo Dry Valleys, Antarctica - Oligotrophic Lake LV.19.P2.IB | ecosystem: Environmental > Aquatic > Freshwater > Lake >...
ATCAACATACGTCGGGACATTGAGCCTTTTGCGCATGAGTTCCGCGAGCGGCACGTCCTCCCATCCCGGCAAATTCGGCGGACTAAATACAACGCCGGTGCGCCAGTTCATCGGGCCAGGCGCTCCAATGCCAACCGCAAGCAAGGCGCTCGGATCAACGTTTGCATGCTCCAACGCGACGTCGAGACTTTCAGCCATCGTATCCAGCACCGCATCCAAACCCGCTTCGGAATGTGTTGGCCGCGAATCCTGGCCAAGTAAATCGCCATTGCGCGCGACGATCGCCGTCTTCACGTTCGTACCACCCAGATCGATTCCCGCTACCACCAGATTCATACGCGCGCCCCCACGAAAGCGATTGCAGCATCAAGCCTGTTCAGCGATTCATCCTTGTCGAGAAGTTCGGTCAACTCGAATAATCCAGGGCCAACACTCTTTCCCGTCAATGCCAACCGCGTGGAATGAACGAACTGTCCCAACGCTCCCCCGCTTTCCGCGGTCAGAAGTTCGAACGCGGACTTCAACGTTTCAACATTCCATAATTCAATTTCGGAGAGAACCGCCCGTATGTGCTCCAGATTCTCCATCGCGCCGGCTTTGCCCCATTGCTTCGTCACTGCCTTTTCCTCATACGATGCTGGAACAAGAAAAAAGAAATCGGTGTATGCCACAATCTCATTCAATGTCGGAATCTTCTCCTGGCATATCGCCGCCATCCGTGTAAGCCAGTCCGTTGTCTTGGACCTGGTATCGAACCCGGCTTTCTCCAGTATCGGCACAACTTTGTCGCGAAGCTGCTCTGGCGTGAGCATGCGAATGTGCTGGCCATTCAACCATTGCAACTTTTTCAAATCGAACTTTGCGGCGGACTTACCCAAACGGTCCAGCGTAAACGCCTCGATTAACTCGCCGCGTGTAAACAGCTCGCGTCCTTCTTCCTCCGGGGTCCACCCCAACAAAACAAGGTAGTTCACGATGGTCTCGGGCAAATACCCGTCTTCACGCCAATCCAACACATTCGCGCCGTGCAACCGTTTGCTGTATTTCTTGCCGGAATCATCGAGCACCATCGGCAGATGCGCAAAAGCCGGCAGTTTGTAACCCAGCGCATTGAACAACAGCACGTGCCGGAACGCGTTCGTCAGATGATCATCACCGCGCATGACATGGGATATTTCCATCAACCCGTCATCCACCACCACGGCAAGATGAAATACCGGATCGCCGTTGGGCTTCACGATGATGAAATCATCGATCTCTTTGTTCTCGACGCGCACCGTCCCCTGCACCAAATCTTCAATCGTAGTCGCGCCCTCCGGCACGCGGAACCGTACGCTGTAAGGTCGGCCACCAATTGCTGCAATTTGGACGTCGGTCAAGTCACGGCACTTCCGGTTATACCGCGGTGGGCGTTTCTCCGCCTGCGAGCGCGCGCGTTCCGCATCGAGCTCTTCTTTGGTGCAAAAACATTTGTACGCGGCCCCCTCCGCTATCAATCGCGCGCCCTCGCGCCGGTGAATCTCTACACGCTCGGATTGCTTGTACGGACCATGACCGCCGCGTTCCCCCTCGCCGCCGAATGCGGGCCCCTCGTCCCAATCAATCCCCAACCACTGCAACGCCTCGCACACTATGTCCGCATAGTGGTCCTCGCTTCGTTCAGTATCAGTGTCCTCCAATCGGAGAATAAACGTCCCTCCGGATCTCCGCGCATACAGCCAGTTGATCAGCGCGGTCTTGGCATTCCCGATATGAAAAAAACCCGTCGGCGACGGCGCAATACGGACACGAATGGCACTCATTTTATGAATCTTTTCCGGTTAGACAAAAGGAAACAAAGTATACACACGGCAGGCGGGAATAACATCCACTTGGAGCGGTTCAATCTTGGCTATAGGGCCGATGGTCCTTGTTCAACAACCCAGAGAGCGAAAGCACGCGATTCGACCATACATCCGCGGACTCCTGCATGCTTTTGCGGCTCGGCGGGTCATTCCACAGCGCATCAAAGTTCAGTTGCCATTGCGCCAACTGGCATCGTAATTCGCTCAACTCAGTAGCTACATCCACTTTCAGGTCCGAATTGGTCCACTCTATGAAATACTTGCTTTCATCAATAACCGATTCGACGACCTGTTTACCGTCCGCGTTCTTGCAAAAGGACTTCACGCGCGCCAGATTCGCGGCGATTCCCCCTAGCCGAACCGGGAACCCCGTCGCGTAAATAGCGTTGCCGAATCCGTTGATGCTGTTCCGGTGTCATGGATTCCCCAAAAGCCGAATAACGATTCGCTCGATATCCGCTCTCAAATCCTCGTCCAACGCTTTCATGGATGGATTATTCTGTCCAGGCCGAATATTGATCAAAGACTGAAACTCGACCTCATGGCTTTTTGGATCCCAATCCGCGCCCCAGATGTCACGTTGTTTCGATCCCAAATTCAGCAATGCCGACTCGCAGTCCGCATGCATTTCACCGCCACCGGTCAAAATCCCGAGCCTGGTATCCACGGCAAGTTTTATTTAACTTCCCAGCGTGTCCATCATGTCTGCAATTTATTGTACGGTAGCCAACTCGCGGATGATGCAAATCATGTATGTAACCCTTGGTGCCTTATCTCGTTAACGGTACTATACCTCATTCGACTCCGGCGCCGTCGATACCCCGGTAATGGCATTCTTCCCATCCACATGCACAATCTTTGGCGCATACGCTTTGGCTTCTTCCCTCGACATTTGCGCATACGTCAGCACTATCACCATGTCCCCAACATGCCCCAACCGCGCAGCCGCGCCATTCAGGCACACCACCTTGCTTCCCCGCTTCCCCGAGATCGCATACGTCTCGAAGCGCGCGCCGTTGTTGATGTTCACCACCGTCACCTTCTCGTGCGGAAAAATGTCCGCCGCTTCCATCAGTTCGGGGTCGAGCGTCAAACTGCCGACATAATTCAAATCGGCCTGCGTCACTGTCGCCCGATGAATCTTGCTCTTCAACATGGTCAGCAACATTTCTGGGGCACCTCGAATGTAATGTTGTCGATCAACCGCGTTTCACCAACAAACGCGGCCACCGCCAATACCACCGGTTTCTCAATGGTCTCCACAGGTTGCATTGTCTCCGCATCGGCCAGCTCAACGTAGCCAATCCGCACGTCCGCCATTCCTCTGCGAACCGCATCCACGATATACCGCGCATTGCGCTCCCCCGCCTGCATCACGCGATCAGCCTCAAACAACGAACGCGACAGGCACAGCGCGCGCTCCCGCTCTTCCGCATTCAAATATCGATTGCGCGAACTCATCGCCAATCCATCAGGTTCCCGGACCGTCGGCATCACCACAATCTCAATCCCAAACTCCAGGTCCCGCGTCATCCGCCGAATTACCGCGCATTGCTGCGCGTCTTTTTGCCCGAAATATGCGCGATGCGGCCGCACCACGTTAAACAGTTTTGTAACCACCGTCGCAACGCCCCGAAAGAAAACAGGGCGCGACTCCCCGCACAACCCTTCCGAAACTCCTTCAACATTCACATACGTCGCGTAACCCGCGGGATATATCTTGTCGTTCGACGGCGCGTAGACTGCCTGTATTCCACAGTCCGCGCACATCGCCACGTCCGCGTCGAATGTGCGTGGATACTTTGAAAAATCCTCGTGCGGCGCAAACTGCGCGGGGTTCACAAAAATGCTCGCTACGGCAACATCATTGCCCGCCGACGCCGCCCGCATCAGGCTCGCGTGGCCTTCGTGTAGAGCGCCCATAGTCGGCGCCAGCCCGATTGTCTTGCCCGCGCACTGGCGTTCCCCGGACCAAGCCCGCATTGCGTCCGCTGTCTCCAAAATCTTCATTCGAAGGACTGCTCCGCCGCCGGAAACGCGCCAGACCTCACTTCCCGCACGTAGTCCTCAAACGCGCCCTTCATCGCCGCGCCCACATCGAAATAAACTTTTGAAAATTTCGTGTACTTGCCCATGCCCAGCATGTCGTGCATCACCAGCACCTGCCCGTCGCAATCTGGTCCCGCGCCAATCCCAATCGTCGGGATCGAAATCGTTTCCGTAATCTCCTTCGCCAAACTCGCCGGCACACATTCGAGCACGAGCGCAAAGCAGCCTATCGCCTCTAGCCCCTTCGCCTCCTCGATCAACCGCGCGCGGCCCTCCGGATCGCGTCCCTGCACCTTGTAACCGCCGATTTGGTGAATGGATTGCGGCTGCAACCCAATATGACCCATGACCGGAATGCTCGCGTCCAATATCGCCTGGATGGTTCTTCCAAAAGTTTTCGCCGGCCCTTCAAGTTTAATGGCCTGCGCGCACGCCTCGGCAACCAAGCGTCCTGCATTGCGCACTGCTTCCTCGGGGCTGATGTGGTAGGAGAGAAACGGCATGTCCGCAATTACCAGCGCGCGCGTCACGGCGGACGACACCAGCTTCGTGTGATGGAGCATCTCCTCCATTGTCACGCCAAGGGTGTTGTCCCGGCCCATGACCACCATCCCGCAGGAATCGCCTACAAGGATCGCGTCTACGCCGGATTCGTCGAGAATCTTCGCGGTAGGAAAATCGTAGCCTGTAAGCACGGCGATCTTCTCGCCGGCCTTCTTGCGGTCGCGCAAAGCGCCCGCAGACACACGGGGCATTCCTCGTTCTCCTGAACCGTGACGATGCCGTCCCGGTCCCTGTAGGGCTCCAAGCGGAGCGGTTCAGAAGTCTTATAGTGCAACGCACTCGAATCCGGGTCAGGGCAAAAATCCCTGCCCAAGCGCGTCGCATAAAAAATATTACCATACTCTTGGAAAACTTAAAAATTTGTTAATTCCCTCGGATTCTGCTCCCATTCCACTCGCATTAACTCGGGAGAAAAATAGGATGAATTCTGAGGCTGAGGGGATATTGGAACCGGCACCACCCCTGTTCGTTGCGACTGTCAAGCGACGCATCCTCGCAGTCTACTTCGATATGGTCATCTTTGGCGCCATGTGGTTTGTGGTCGCCTATTTTGTCGAACAGGCGTTGTCTATTATTTTGCCGGGTTACGCGCAGATTATCAGCTTCGTTGTTGTAGAGATTCTTGCGTACCGAGTGGCTGTTTCGCCTGGCTTTGCGTTGCTGAGCATTTACCCAATTCAGTTGGAACGCGGACAGGAAGGAAAGGGAAAAAGAATTCTGCTAGTCGATCCTAGAATTAAACCATTTGAAACCTGGCTAGGCATGATAACAGCATCACTATTCTTGCTGGATGGTGCAAAGAGTCTCGCGCGATGGACCCTTGGACTTCCCGCATTGCCGCTCTTCGGTTATGCCACCCCAGTGGTAAATATCGCCGCTGGGATCGTTTATTTCATCATCGCGTATTATATATTCAAATCGCGTAAACGCGGTACGCGAATGGCGTTCGCGTGGATGGCTGCATGGGTATTCTACGTGTGCGTCATGTGGAACCGATGGGGGCAATGGTTCCTGGGTTATCAACGCGCACGACGTGAACTGTCCGGTAGGCCATTCCCTCCAGAGCGCATGGAAGACCTGCAAAAGTTTGTCGATACGTATCAGGGATTAATGCCGATTTCGCTCGTGATTGGCGCTGGGATTTGTGCAATCCTCATTTATTTTGTCCATCGGAAAATGCGATATGAGTAATTGATTAGACGATCTTTCCAAATTAAGTGAGCATTCCAAGGTCGCCGGCAAAAAGGTTGACCACGCCTTCATCACCACATTCCGCAGCCAGGTCCGCGACTTTTGTGTTCACGGCCGGATCAACTGCCTCGGGCGCAATTTCCGTCAGCGGTATGAGCACAAACGCGCGTTCGCGGTATGCGGGGTGGGGAATGGTTAAGCGCGCGTCGTGATACACCAAATCGTCCCACAGAATAATGTCGATATCGATCAACCGCGGTCCCCAACGTCGTGTCGGCTTCCGGCCAAGCGCCGATTCAATGTGCTTCAAGCAGTCGAGTAAAACCGGCGGCGAAAGACTAGTCTCGATCCCCACCGCGATATTCAGAAAGTCGCCTTGGTCAACATCCCCGACGGGCGCGGTCTCGTACACGCGTGACACCTTCGTCATCGTGATGTCATCAGTGGACGCCAAAAGCCGCAGCGCGTCGTGCAGGTTCTTCTCGCGATCACCAAGATTGGCGCCCATGCTCAAATAAACGGCCATCCGCAAATGATAGCACTTGCACCCCCTCGAAATGCGCATGCCCGGTGTGACAATATCATTCATTGTTGAGGGGCACATATCATGCGCATCGAGGGCTGGAAAATTACCGGAGCCATATTCGTCGCCACCGCAGCCATGATCGTCGCGACAATTTCCTGGCTAGGATTCAACGAAGCGGCGATCCGGCTGCTGGTGCGCAATACTGCCCGGATTTCAGTTACGTTGTTCCTCCTCGCGTTTACGGCGTCCAGTTTGCAGTACTTCTTTCGCGCGCAATGGTCGCGGTATCTCCTCAAAAATCGCCGCTATATCGGTGTGTCGTTCGCTATGGAGCATACGGTCCATTTCCTGTGTCTTGTGGTGTTGTTTGTGTGGTTTCCTGATCCGTTCCGCGCGGCGTTGTTGCCCGTAACGCTTATTGGCGGTGGACTGGCCTATGTTTTCATTGCTCTGATGACCCTGAGGTCCTTTGATCGCACCGCCGCAATGATCGGTCCACGCGCGTGGCGCGCGCTGCACACCGTCGGCGCGTATTACATCTGGGTGCTGTTCGCGCAGAGCTATTTTCCGCGCGCGTGGAAAGACGTCTGGTACATACCGTTTGCCGCGATGCTGGTTGGCGGGTTGATGCTGCGGATAGCCGCTGCGTTGGCGCGACGCAGCCGCGCCCAGCTCACGGATGCTGTCGCCGAACGCGCATAAAATGAGGATATTGACGATGTCTGATCGCATTTCCTATCACAAAATCGCCCCAAACAGCGCCACAGCGTTGCTTGCGCAAAAGAAATACATAGACTCGTGTAGCATCGACCCAAAACTCCGCTATCTCGTCGAACTGCGCGTATCCCAGATCAACGGGTGCGTCTATTGTTGCGACAAACATTCGCAGGAAGCCCGTAGCGTCGGTGAAACACAGCAGCGTCTCGACTGTCTGCCCGCATGGCGTGATTGCGCCTTTTTTGATGAACGGGAAAAAGCCGCGCTCGACTGGGCGGAGTCGCTGACGTATATCTCGAAAACGGGCGCGCCCGATGAAACCTACAACGCCCTGCACAATCACTTCTCCGAGATCGAAATCGTGGACCTCACTCACATTATCGCGATGATGAACCTGTGGAACCGGCTCGCAGTGGCTTTCCGGATGCCGGTCGCGCCGCGCAAGGTTAAGAACGATTGATGCGCCCCATCATCTTACTGTTCCTGCTGCCGCTTGCGTCGTTTGCCGACGACTCAGGGTTCATCGAAATATTCGACGGCAAAACCCTTAACAACTGGCGACCAGGCGACGCCTCATACTGGTCCGTCGAAGACGGCGCAATCACCGGACGCATTACCTCCGAGCATCCCTGCGCGACCAACCAATACCTCATCTGGGAAGGCGGGGAACTCGCCGACTTCGAGCTCAAGCTGGAGTCGCGACTAAACGGAGAAGGCGCGATCAATAATGGCTTCCAATTCCGCAGCCGCGAACTCCCCGACCACGACGTCTGCGGCTATCAGATGGACAACAACCTGCAAACCCCCTGGCTCGTCAGGCTCTACGATGAATACGGCCGGCACGACCTCGCCCTTCGCGGCGAACGCGCTTTGTTTGACGCCACCGGCGTCCGTACGCCGTCCCCGCTCCCCGAAGCCGCTGGCGAACCGTGGTTCAAACTCGAAGACTGGCACGAGTACCATCTCACCTGTATAGGCGAGAAATTCACCCTGCGCGTCAATGGCAGGATAGCCTGCGAAATCGAAGACAAGGACCCGCGCCGCGCCGAATCCCAAGGCATCCTCGCCCTCCAGCTCCACAGTGGCCCACCGACTGAAGTCCAGTTCCGTAATATCCAGCTGAAAGTGCTCAAACTACCAACCACGGAAAGCGTCGCCCCGACCCCGGCGGAGCGCCAGCGCAACGTCCTCTTGAAGTCTGCTCATGCTCATTGGGAACTCGATTCCGCGGGCCGGGGCGTCTCCCAAAAATTGATTAGTGTTCCGCAATTTTATCAATTAGAACTCAATGTAAAGTCGACCGGTTCGGACGCACGACCCGGCGCGAAATGCGTTGTTTTGAATGGCGCATACTTCGAAGCGGGAGAGGTGTTCCCGCCCGATTCGAGGCGTTCACGCTCTACATTCGCGCAACTGACCCGGAAAACCTCGGAGCAACTCCGCAGATTTTTATTTCCAAAGAGGACGGTCTTGTTCCAAATATGTTTAATATTGCATATCTGGACTCCGCGCCATTCGGCGAATCTCAGAGCAGTTTGAGGTCGCTGGTTTTCACGTTCAGAACGACGGTGGGGCACCTAGTTCAATACTCATTCCCGTTGGATTCCAATGAGGTTGGCCGATGGCGCGATATTGTCGTTCGGCATGATGGGAAAGCACTTGACGTATTTGTCGATAGTAAACTGCGTTTATCCAAACCGTCCCCGGCGCCCATAGCCATACCCGACGCCCCACTCCGGATCGGCGCAACCGTTCGCGAAGGGAAACCCATCCAGCAGTTCCACGGGGACATGGAAACCGTCGCCTTGTGGACCGAAGCGATCCCCGATGACCAAATAGCCAAACTTACGATCGCTAGATGACAATGGAGTAGAACGCACTTGAGCAAGTCAAAACCCGATCCCATTCAACCAACCGTCCCGGAAGCATCTCTGTGGCGCACGCCAATTACCTGGACAGGTGAAAACGCTAGACCGTCTGACATCTCCCATTGCATACCAGGTAACGCTGTTTTCACCCGCGCGCGCATACAGGAATACAATACCGGCAAAATGCACCCGGCGTTGCTCTATCTGCACAAAGGAAAAGTGTTCGAAGTACACTTCAACGGTTTGGACAGTCGCCCGTGGACTTACCGGCGCGTGCAACGAGGACGTAAAACGTTCTACGACCTATTCGTCGGCAACACCTTTCCCGCCGCCATCGATCCAATTCCTGTGGAACTGCGGAACCGCTATGCGAACGAACTCGAATACGTCATCGTTCAGTCCGTGCTGCCCCTCGAATCAACCGACACACATATCCTCTTTATGATCCGCGACGATGGTGAGCTGGATGAACTTCTGAAAGCAGCGGAAAAAGACGACGAAGAGAACGACTGAAGGGACTAACGATTCGCGACGTTGGCGCTAGGCATCCAAACAAAAACTTCCGCCTTGACCCGCCCCCATTCCAATGCATCCTGGTGGCTTTTGAAAAACAGATCGATTCGCTCGCCCTTAATCGCCCCGCCGCGGTCCTGCACGGTTCCGTACCCATACCCCGGCACATACATCACAGTTCCAAACGGATACTTCGAGGTGTCCGCGGCGATGGTCCCCGGTTTGGCCTTTTCCCCGCTTGCCGTGACCCCTACCTTCTTTCGGTGTCCAGCCTGAGTCACGGGCCGGCCCAGCCACGTCCGGTGCCAACCACAGCATTTCTTACAAGGACAATACGCGGTGATTTCCATCGGCTTCATCATATCCGCGGGCGGCATCTGATTCCCGGTTGACGCGCATCCCGCCGAGACGAGCGCGCCCATCATCAACCCGACAAAAAGGGCGAGCTTCCGTGGAATTCCGGACATATGGCATATCCCCAACTATTGACAATAATGTCATAAGTCCTAGAAAAGTTCCAGTAAGTCGCTTTTTGTCAATGAATTCCTTGTACGCTGCTGTTTTTACTCAGTGTAGCGACTCCCCGTCACCTTCCTTCACAATTTGGACAATTTCTTCCGCCTCTTCCATAGTCAGCTTTCCAGTGATACTTCCCATGGAACTGATGGAGGACGAAATTATGGGCGCAGAAAGAACTCTGCCTTTATATATAATGGCAATACCCCTACCTTGATTGGCTTCAGACAGTTCCTTCATCTTTTTCCCAGATTCAGATTTCAATTTAAATACTACGGAAAGGTTTCCGGTCTGTGAATCAGGCCTTGCCACAGCAGTTTCGATATCTGCTTCTGTAATCCAGATTTCGTTCTCGACTGCCAACGTCCTATCAGGCTCTTCCTCTGTAGGCGCGGGCAGTCGCAATTTTCCCTCTGCCGTTTCACCTTTAACAACCAGTCGAAATTGCAGTAGCGGAGCGTGCGTTTCAAGGCTTGCGGTTGGGGTTAATACCGCTTCGTCCATTGCATCCGCCGCGTCACGCTCCCCGGCATCTCCTTTGCTCCCCAATTCCGACAGTGCCCGCTCTGATTCTATCCGCGTCCCCGGATTTCCCCGCAGCTTATTCAGAAACCCCGTAGCACGTGGATCCTCTCGTTTGGCCAGGGCTAGCGCGGCACGCAGCTGATGTTTTTCTTCAGGAATTCGGTTGTCTCTTAGCAACTCAAATAAAGCGTCGTGCGCAGCCGGATGCTCGCTGTAAATAAGCGCGTAGACAATGGCAATCATGATTTCTTCGGCCATGCCGCTGGTGTTTGTTGGATAAAGTGCATATAACGCGTGAATCGATTCGGGGGAACTGATCGCAGCCAATGCGTTCGCCGCTGCTCGCCTGGCGTTCTCGTCGAATTTCACCGTATCTATCAAAACTTCGATGGCGGTTGGATCTTTAATTCTTCCCAAGGCCGCCGCCGATGCCTGCCGCACGTCGCCGTTACGGTCGGTGCGCAAAGTCGTGACGAGCGCGGGCACTGCATCCATTGCGCCCAATTCGCCCAAGGCCTGCGCGGCAGCCGCGCGCGCGGAGCTATTGTCGCGTCCGCGCTCGTTTTCAACGTCTTTCTCAGCCAATATCGTTAGCAGAGGCGGCACAGCAGCCTTGTCGCCAAGTTTTCCTAACGACTCGATAGCCGCAGTCAGTACCTTTGTAGTTTCTTCTTCAGCAATTCGCTCGATCAGCACATTCACGCTGCGTGGATCCCCCAGGTTTCCAAGTCCACGCACGGCGATTGTGCGCAAATCATCGTTTGGACTGCTCAACACAGCGCTTAACGGCTCAAACACGCGCGGGTCCTGAAGTTTGCCCAGGGATTCCAGCGCGGCATATTGGACGTTTGAATTAGAATTGTTGACCAACTGCAACAACGCATCCACCGCGCGTGGATCCCCGGTATTTCCCAATGCATTAGCAATCGTAGCCTTGGCGTCATCGTTCGCAATTTTCAACAATTCAATTAAGGGCTGTATAGTATCAGGTCCACCGATCCTCATAAGCGTTTCCGCAAGAAAGAGACTTTGGATAGAACCCTGTCGCTGCTCATCACTTAACGGCGCGGAAAAATCTCGATTGATCGCAGTGAGAATGGCGGGAATCGCCTTGTCGCCTCTTGTGACCAAACCGTCAATATCTTCTCTCGCAATCATCAATGCAATCGCATCTGCTTCATTCGTAAGTTGCACCGAATTCTCGCTCACGAGAAACTCGCCGCAAATTCCGGCGATTTGCAGGTTTGCGTCGTGCAATCCTGCGATAAGCGCGTTGCGCCGCAACTCTGTCAACGCAGCATCATCGGCGAGTACCTGGAAGGCCTTACCCAACCCGTATGCAGCCCATGCGCGCACTTCTTTTTGCTCGTCTTTCATCGCGTCAACCTGTGCCCGCACTACTTCCTCACGACTGAGAAAAGTTTTGAGCTCCGGCGAGACTGACTGGTTATTTCTATCAATCAGTTGAGCGGCCAATACTTTCATTAGTCCCGCGCGCACCCGCCAATCCGTATGCGCCTTAGCGAGATCGATCAACTCTGTTCCCGTCGCTGGCTCAAGTTCGGACATTGCTGCCGCCAAGTCCATACTGAGCGCGTCTGTGTTCATGTGCGAAACTGCGTTTCCAGGGCGTCGAGCCGTGGTTGCCCGAACTTGCCCCGATCTGATCTCTGATTGCTTGGGGATTTCGCCCAATAGGTTGATCAGAAGTCCGATAGTCTCCGGACTCTTCAGCTCCCGCAAAGCTTTGATCGCACCTCGTTGCACGCTGAGATCCTCGTCCTCCGCGGCCATGCGCACGAGCGGCATCACCTGTTCCGGAGCGAACTGCGCCAGCGCCTCCGCTGCGGCGTCCGACGTTTCCCGGCTCTCCTTCAATGCAGCGACGAGATGCGGAATGGATTCTGGCGCCTTTAATTTGCCCAATGCATTCGCCGCGGCCACTTGCACGCGCTCGTCCTCGTCTTTGAGCAAGCGAATCAGTGATAGGTAAACGTCCTTTGGACCGGAGTCCGCGAGTTGCTGGATGGCAACTTTCCGTAACCACCAGTCTTTGTCCCGCAATTGACGATAGAGCGTATCAGTGTCGCTATCCATTGCCTCGCCGGATTCGGTTCTGTCGGCCGGTGCTGGCATCGATGTAATCGAGATAGAAATAGGATCATCTGCGAGATGTTTACCATCACCGAGCGTTGCATTCTTCCCATACCGCTCATGCACCAGTTCCGTCGCGCGAACTTTAATTCTTTCCGACTCCTCAACGAAATTGTTTATCGGCGTGTCAGATGCCACCGATATCTCGATTAGAACGCGCCGTTCATCGCCCTCACCGTCAGCTATCGACATCCCGGATATCTGAATCCCTTTTAAATCGGAAACTGAATTCACTATCTCGTGCAGCAACAGGTTCGTGTCGATATTTGCGCCCGGCTCGTCGTTTGCAGTCTCCTCGGATGAATCCTCTGAACGAGGCTCAGTATTCGTATCTTCGCCGGTTTCCTGATCGATGCTCGGTAAATCTGTCTCCTGATTCGACGCAAAGAGTTGCGTTCCACCGAGCACGCAAAGCACCACCGCGACAGCGGCAATCCAGCCCCCGTGCCGAATTCGCACTGCCGGCGCGGGTTCGCCGAGGATGCGGGCGATGCGCGCGCGAAGATGGGACACTTTACCAGTTGCGCTGAGCGTCGCCGGCGATACGAGCAATGCTTTCCGCGCGCTGGATGCAAAGGTCGCCGCGGCAAGCAGTGATTCAGCATATTGCTGCGCGTTACCACGCAGACCGACGACCAAGTCGTCGCAGCATTGTTCGCGTTCGATACGGATTTGGCGGGAAATCAGCCACACTACCGGGTGATAAAACATCAGCGCTTCGATCACCCGCTGGACAAGGTTGACGATATGATCGTACCGCCGGATATGCGCGAGTTCGTGCAACACGAGATACTCGACTTGTTCCGGCGTAATGCCCATCGCGCAGGAAAGCGGCAACAGGATCATTGGCCGCACCACCCCCACTACCGTCGGCACAGCGACCTTACTGCAATACGCAATGGCCGGCGAAAACCGCAGACCCAATGCCGCGGCGTTCTTCGCGGCAGCGCCGAGCATCGCGCCGTCGGTAACCAACTCTGAACGGCGTCGTAACCACGTGCCGCCAGTAATGCCAAGAAACAGGCGGGTCAACAGCGCAATCGAGATCGCGCCATACAACGCGACCGCTATCTTCGCGACATCGTGTTGTTCAATTACAGTTACGGTATCCGCTTCCGGCGACGCGGCTATGGACACGCCGACGTTCGCGACTGGCTTGTCTGTAGCTACGCTATCAGATGGCTCCATTTGCGCAATGCCTTGTGTGGTTTCAGCAATAGTATCCGCTGCACTATCAATGGCCGAGTCATTAACAGCGACTTCGATCGGTTGATTAGCCATGACCTGTGGGGAAATTGTATTCGGCGCGAGAGTCATAAAGATCAGCGCGGGCGACACTGCAATACTGAACAGCGCGAGCACCAGCATGTCGTATCGCGCGGCATGAAACCGGTTCCGCCTCAACAGGAAAAACAACATCAATGTAACCACACCAATCGCCGCGCCCACCCACAGCGAATGCGCCAGGGACAACGCAATACGCGTCCATACCATATCCATGTCCGCCGCAAATATTGAAAATCCGTTCATGACTGTTTTCCTCCCTTGCGGCGCACGAGTTTCTTTACTTCTTTGAGTTCGTTGTCGTTCAATTCATTACTATCCAGCAAATGCACCACTGCCGAACTAACGGAACCATCGAACAGACGGTTGACGGTGTCGCGCATCATGCGGCGCAGCGTGAATTCGCGCGTAATAACCGGTTGGTAGACAAACCCATTGCCTTGCTTCACGCGCTTGAGATACCCCTTGTCCACCATGATGTTCATCACGGTCATCACTGACGTGTAGGCGAGGTCACGTCCTTCCGCCAATGCCTCCCGCACATGGCGCACCGGCACGCCCGGGGTTTCCCATACGACTTTGAGAATTTCGAGTTCGAGCTCCGTGGGATGCTTCGATGCAGGGCGGGTCATGTACGTTACTCCCATGAGTGCGAGCTATCTACTAATTCGTTAGTAGCATAATCCGGCAAAACGTTTCTGTCAAGCAGCTTTTTGAACTGCGGCAGCGTGTTGTGGCCGGTCTCCTGACCGCGCCACCGCGCCGACCGCAGGTCTCCAAATTAATTTGTCAATTCAGGGCAGCACACCGCCCCACGCAAACGCACTTTCGAGACTGTTGCTGATTGGAAAGGTTCTCGCCCCCGCGCAGGCGCGAAACTCGGCGTGACCATCCAGAAACAACACATTTCCACCCGCCGGATCATGATGATTTAGTGTTGGGATGTCCCACATCGTTGCTACGTCTGGCAACCTAATCGCTTTGGTTGGCCCGGAAATATTGGTGATCAGAAACCGCGCCACACCTTCTTTTAATCGATGGATTGTGTCGCTGGAGTTGTTTCCGGCGCCGGGCACGACGTCGATATCATTTTGAAATATTTGCGCCAAATCCGGAATTGAGTTTTCACCGGGGCCATCCGTTTCCGGGTGCGCTACCATTGAGACCAATTCATACAATTGCACCGGAATATTCGGCGCCCCATGTCCACGGGAGGGCGGGTTTCCAACCCGCCAATTCTGGATAAAAAACGATCCATATGGCCATTTCCCCAGCCAGTATATACTCTCCAAATGAACTACCGATTCCGCACCTGCTCCGCACTCGTGCTCTTCAGTTTGCTGTCCATGCCAGCTCTCGCCGGCGATTCCCCGGCGCTGCGAATCGCTGATGGCCCATTCCTCCTGCACGCAAACATCGATCAACAATGGGGCGGCCACACCTTCTCCTACCTGCTCGAAGGCGAAGGTTCACTCTTCTGGTCAGCCACAATGTACAACCCCGACGGCCAAACCTGGGGCAGCCTCATCGGCCAGTATCCAAAACCTGGCTCTGTCGCGCAGCAGTCGGTCACTTCGATCATCTTCAACGAACCCGGCGTCAAAAGCATGACACAACCGCTCATGCTCCGCTCAAACGATGGCTACATCCACATATTCATCGGCATGAGCCACGCCACCGACGACCCCAATTACTCCCCCGGCACGATTCGCTACTTCCGTAGCGCCGAGCCGGAGGCTATCTCACAACTCGTTGATCGCACCGAACTCATCCCGCGCGTCGCGCCCTACAACGAATTCCACCTGCGCATGAATGCCAGTATCTCGCGCGACGGCGAGCGTGCTGCCATCGTCATTCTCGCCATCAGCAAAGATGGCAGCGTCCCGTTCAACACGCCCGTCATCTTCCAGGCAGACAAACAAGGCCCCGACTTCGTCTTCCGCAACCCCGTCAACTACGCCGAACCTATGGGCTTCTTCTATCCCCAAATCGCCCTCACCGATTCCGGTACCGTCATCGTTGGACAACTTTGGGACGACCCAGACCGCTCCATCACGCGGCTGCTCCAGTTGGACGGCGCCGGAAAGATCACTTACCGAGAAGACCTGCCCGCAACTACCGACGGCAACTACTGGTGTTGCGATCTAAGGCCCATCGCACACGACAACTGGAACACGCTCGTCCTCTATTACAACAAATACCCCAAGGACAAACAGGACTGCCGCCACGAATTCTGGACTTATACCCCCGCCACCAACACGCTCACCATGCGCCGCTCCATCTCCGTCCCCGAAGGCCAAATCAACTACGGAAAATGGATTCCCGTTTCCGCCCAACGCTCCTTCTTCATCCACAACCCCTCAATGGGAACCTACGAAGCATACGACGGAAACCTCCTCGACAGCGGTGAGCCCACGCAACCGCCAAGCAATTCAGACCAACACACCCTGTTGACACCATCCACGCCGCCAGCAACTTCCCTTACGTCATTTGGGTCCTTTAAGTCCCCTTTCTCCTTAATCTCTAACCAGTCAATCGACTCGTTTTCTCCCATCCTCACGATCCCCCTCCCCGCCACGAATCCCACAACCTACGGCTATGCCGGCACCGCCTACACGTTCGTCCCCAATCCGCTCCAAGGCAGCCTCATCACACAAGGCGCCTCATGGTTCGCCACCGACTGCATCCCCCAAAAGAACGACCCCAACGAACGCACCCGCGCCGCACTTCTCCTCTATCGTCTCAACTTCCCGTAATTCGGACGCGCAACTGTGATGCGCAATTTTTGATTTGTAGCGCCCGGCTTCCGCGCCGGGCAAAATTCATGCTGGCAACGCGGGGCGCTCTCTATGTAAACTCTGGGGCAGGGGAAGCATTACGAAAAACAAACCATCGTCAACCAAGGAGAACCAGACATGGGCGACACAGGAAAAAAAGACAAAGGTAAAAGAGAGACACAGAAAAAGGCCGTGCATACGCTAAAGGAAAAACGCAAAATCAAAAGCGACAAAAAGAAAAAACAATAACCCAGTAACGTCGGACAACCTTACGGCACCACCACAACGGTGCTGTAGGGTTTTTCATTTTTAGACAGCAATAGCACCCGCGACGACGCATGTCATGAACAATTGAAGAAACCTTCCGCCGGTCAAGAAGCTCGCCACGGGCAATTGGTATCCGGTTTCGGGTTTGCGTGCGAGCCGTCCGAGAATCAACACTGCCACAACGTCGAATTTCTATTCGGGCGCGCGCGCGTCCTCGCGCGCTGCCACTGCCAAATCGCACGCACCGCGTTTGCCAATTCCTGTCCGCCCCGCAAAGCCGTATTATGCATTGACAGAAATAGATAAATTGCGTAGCATGATCGGGGCTAACTAAGGGAGGGATCGCAGCAATGGCAAATGCCAACGGATACGTAAGGGTGTATGAATCAACTGATGGCGGCACGGGCAAGCCGGAAGACACGACCTGGATGTTTTTTGTCGGAGCGGATTCATTCGCAACGGCCAACCCGTTTCATGCAGAGACCATTCGATTCGCGATTAAAACCAACAACCGGGTGATGGTCACGTATGATGAAACGAACAAGTCTATTTCGCAAGTCCGAATGGAATTCAGCTACATCTGCCAGGAGCATGAATTCCGTCCCTGTCGTCCGGATGATGCTGGCGACAACCCGCTACCACCGAAAACCATTTGCGAAACGTATCGGTATCAACCTTGCGTTCCGCGAGAACTGGAGAAACTCTTGCCGACACGTTCTCCGGTGTGAAACATCGTGAATTGACTTACACGCCGGGCACCGACATGCGTTGCACGAGCGGATCCCTGATCGTGTTCATACGTTCAAGGATCCTCTCGCGCAGTTTCCTCTGAATTTCCGCGTGCTCGGATTTGCCGATCAGGTTCACCGTTTCGCCAGGGTCTTTGTCGAGGTGATAAAGCTCGTCCTTGCCGGTGTTCTTGAAGTCGATCATCAATTTCCACTCCGGCGTGCGGACCATCCGCATGTCAGCCTCGGCCGTGTGGTGCATGCTGTACTCGCCGTAAAAAGAATCGTCCCACGCTACCGGCTTACCCAACAACATCGGCGAAAAATCGCGGCCATGAATACCGGGCGATTCGTGCTCCACTCCAGCCAAAGCCAACAATGACGGATACCAATCCAGATTCGTCACGCATCTTTCCATCGTAGTTCCAGCCTTGATTCGCGCCGGCCAGCGAACCGCCACGGGCACCCGCAATGACGTATCAAACATGTTCGGCCGCTTCACCTCCGCCTGATCCTCGCTCACCCCGCGAAACGCCTTCGTGAGCCAACTCGCGTTGCCCTTGTGCAAAATTCCGTGCTGCCCCACGTTGTATCCATGATCGCTCGTGAACACCACGATGGTGTTCTCCGCCAACTTCAACTCATCCAGCAGCGCCATCACCCGCCCCACGTTCCTGTCCACGCCCGAAACACTCTCCAGATAATCGCGCATCAATTCGTCCACGCGCTCTACATCCAAATCGGGAAACTCCGGATTCGGTATCGTCAACTTCTTGTCCTTGTACGGCGCTTCATCCTCCGCCGCGTGCGGTGGCCACGGACGATGCGGCGACCGGTGATGAATCGACAGCATGAACGGCTGCGCACCCGCGTGCGCGCGAATAAAGTCCAGTCCAAGATCGGTGATCACGTCAACAGTCAGACCTTGCACTATCTTTTTCTCGCCATCGATTTCCAACTCCGGGTTCTCAACCTTCGCGCCGCCGATACGGAACCCTGCGAAATGTTGATAGCCAAACACCGAAGGGTGGAACTTCTCCGGCACCCCCAAATGCCACTTCCCCACAAGCCCCGTCG
>Ga0163150_10004497_pt1 | contig 18596 bp, 10 predicted proteins | sample OliLakLV19P2IB_FD_148628 | JGI IMG/M metagenome (GOLD analysis project Ga0163150, IMG submission 148628) | Freshwater microbial mat bacterial communities from Lake Vanda, McMurdo Dry Valleys, Antarctica - Oligotrophic Lake LV.19.P2.IB | ecosystem: Environmental > Aquatic > Freshwater > Lake >...
CTTCAGCAGGGGAGGGTTTTGAACGCTTCAGCACTTATTTAAGTATGCAGTGCTGAAACACCAACGGGTGATTTTGTTTTCGTTATCAGTTGTTCCGCATCAACCCTTCAACTACCTGCCAGACGGCCTCTTCATTCACAATCATCCTCCCCCTTTCCCACATCACTTCCCCTTACCGGCGGATTAGGGTCTTCCATGCGCTTGCCTTCCACGTTGCGGTAGATCCGATTCGGCAACGCGGACTGACGCCCCAGATAGCGGTCGAGCTGCATCAGGTGCGCAAGAGCGAAGAAAAGATCCTTCCAGCCGTCGTTGTCAAAGTCGTAGATGCCCAGACTCCATCCGGTTAACTGGCGCGTGCTCATCAGCAGGCCGGTGCGCTGCGCGTAATCCTCGAACCCACTCCTGCCGCCAAGATTGCGGAACATCAGAAACGAATCGTTCAGGATCCCGGACACCAGCAGGTCGGGCTTGCCATCGTTGTCGATATCTCGAAAATCGGCGCCCATTCCGGCGATGGCATGGCCATCGTCACGCAATGCAACTCCGGCTTCAAGACCGATTTCCTCGAACTTGCCGCCGCCCTGATTGCGAAACAGGAAGCCTCGCACCGAATCGTTGGCAACAAAGATATCCGTCAGGCCATCCCCGTCCAGATCCGCAAAAGACACGCCCATTCCCTTCCCGATGTGCCTGCCGATACCGGAGCCTTGCGAGACATCGGTGAACGTCCCGTCGCCGTTGTTGTGAAACAACTGGTTGGGAAGGCCCTTGTAAGCGTCGGGATGGCAGTAGTATTGCCGCTCCGGTGTGCCGCAGCGGGGTTCCTTCGCGGCATCCCACACCACGTAATTGGAGACAAAGACGTCGAGCCATCCGTCGTTGTCGTAGTCGAACCAGCCGGCGGAAACAGCCCAGCGTGCTCCGAACCGCGGGTCGACTGTGGCAAGCCCGGCGCGCGCGGTTGTGTCGGCGAAACGCCCGTTGCCGAGATTCCGATACAGAGTGTTGCCTTTCACTCCGGCCACGAACAAGTCAGCGAAACCGTCGTTGTCGAGGTCGCCCACAGCGGCCGCGTTCGAGTAGCCTTCTCCCCCGAGCCCGGCCTCAGCGGTGACATCCGTGAACGTCAGGTTGCAGTTGTTCTTGAACAGGCGGTTGGAGAACTTGGCGTTGGTCTTGCGCAGAGTGGGAATGGCCGCACCGTTGGTGAAGAACACATCCGTGCAGCCATCGTTGTTGTAGTCGAGCACGGCGACCCCGCCGAGCGTCAGCTCTATCTGGTGAAAGCCTCCGGCCTCGCCATTCAGCAGTTCGAATCGCAAACCGGACTTTGCGGCGATCTCTTCAAAGCGGATTCGCGCTGGTGGTTCCACCGCCGCTGCCGCAAAGCCGGCCAGTACGCCACAAACCACCAGGATCGCTGTAAAACGAAACACTAAGCCAATCGTAGCGAAGCCGCCTCGGCCGTCAGAACTCGATTCGCCCGGCCAACTGCCCGGTGCGCGGCGTGGGCAGCGACCAGATCACGCTGTTCGACGCGATGCGCACAGTGTCCGATTCCCAACACCAATACGGGTGCAAGCAATGAAACAGTCACCACCGGCTTATGAGCAAACCAGGATTCAGGTACAGGTAGCCGTCACCACGCGCGTCGAGGTGGTACTGACGGTCGGCAACGCGGCCGAACAGGAGTCCGACAGCGCACGGCAAACGCAGGTTTCTGACGAACTCCAGCCGTCCGCCGAGTTGATCGAGCAGTCTTGTCGATTGCCAATCCCAGCACGGGCAGTCCGGCCACGCCGACGACTCGCTCGTCCAACGGCCTGCTGACCGGTGCCTTCGGATTCCTGAACTACACACCTCACTCTGCGCAAATAGCGCAGGTATCGACAAAATACGCCAGTGCGATCAGAAGTGGATTCTGCAAGACTCCCCCAAAAACCTGGCCGGAAAACTGGTGCCGCGAGCCTGTCAAACAAAGCTGGTATGGAGCCAACTACTTGTCGGTTTTCCCGAGCTCTGCCATCCGTAACTTGGCCTTCCGGGACACCGGGTTCAGATCCAGATAACGATTCAGGAGAATTCGCGATTCAACGGCCGATCGAATCTGCGTGAGGTTCAGCACCGCTTCTTCGAGGGCCGGATTAACTGCCAGTGCGCGGTCCCAGAGGCGGCCCGCCTCTGCCGTACGGCCCCGCTGCGCGAGGTACGAACCCAGGTTGACCAGGGCTGCGGGCGCCGACGGGTTGTCGCTGAGCACCGATTCGTAAAGTTGCGCCGCCCGCGCCGCATTAGGCTCCAGCACCGCGAGTCGCAAACGCACCGGCCAGTCCTGCGGAGTGGCGCGCAACAGGTGTTCCCAGGCTCGCTTGTCCCCAAGCTCCGCATACGCCAGACCGAGCGCACGGTCGTCGCCCTTCCCCAGAAATGGCGCCAGCGTTTCGGTAGATGGCAGCGGCTCGCGCTTCTGCGTTTTGGGGATGCTGTGGTCCGTCATCACGCCGTGGTTGGCGTCGACGGCCCGGGTGCGGGGCATGTGACACGTGGCGCACCGCTCCTGCTGCCGGTGGGCCACCTGGTGGCAGCCGAGGCACGCCTGCTGCGACTTGTCGGCGTTGTTGTGCGGGTCGTGGCAGGTGCCGCACCACAGCGCGTCGCCCGAGCTGATCTTGCACGCGCTGGCCGCGAGCTTCTCCACATGGCTGGTCACCTTCAGATCCCTGCGGCCGAGTTGCCAGACGAAATAAGTGGCGTAGTCGGCAAGGCGGTCGCCCGCTTTGAACTCGGCAAACCGGCGGCCCGGCTGCTCGATCCGGGCTTCTCCGCTCAGGTGGCACTGGCTGCAGACGCCATCGCGACGCTCCGGATCGAGCCGCCCAGGGTGGACCATCCGCACCGTTGCAGGATCCTTCACGTGCTCGCTGCCTGGTCCGTGGCATCGCTCGCAGGCCACGCCGTTTTCCAGAAATGGGGGAGCCCCATAGCGATTCTGCGTGCCGAGCACGGGCCGGACGCGGCTGGAGTGGCAGAGGAGACAACTGGGCTCGATCGCTCGCGTGAGCCGGATTTCCGTGTCCTTTTCATACCCGGGCGAGGCGTCCCACGTCCGCTTCTGCGCGTACCAGGTGACGGGCAGCTCGAACAGATACCCGTTGCGCTCGCTGAGGAAGGTTCGGCCCGCGGCATTGGAGCCGATGAAGTAGTCGATGGTCGCCGAGCCACCGTCGAACGAGAGCTTGTTGTCAGCGATCCGGTAGCGCTGGCCGGCGGCGGTGAACGTGGCGGGCCGTACGGATTCGACGCGGCCGCTCGACTGTGCCATGGGAGTGCGCGTGTAGGCCTCGAAGATGCCGGTGTGGCAGGGCCTGCAGAGTTGGCTTCCGATGAAAATCGCCGCGGCGGACAACAGCATAAGGGCTGCTCCCGATGCCACTACGGCCCGCCCGTGACCGGGAACAGGCCACGATTCTAGCACTGCGCTGCGCCGTGCCTATTCCAGCTTGCCGAGCGAAACGGCGGGAGCGGCACGGGCGAACGCCGCCAATGCCACGTCGTCCCCAGGCATGTTCTCGATATTGGCGAGGGCAGCGGAAAGGTGTCCCACCAGTGCCGGCGTGGGGACTCGTACCGGCTCGGCCGGCGCAAAGAGTTGCTGGACCGCCTGATTCCATTGCTGCACCGCCTCGAACACCCCACCCTCGGCGGGCTGCGACGCGGTAACCACGCCGGCCAGGGCTTCGCGCTGGCGGACGGCGGCGCGCTGCAGATCGCGCCAGTGAGCGCGCATCATGGCCAGCACGGAGGCACGGCTGACTTCAGAAAGCTGGTGCCAGCCCGGACCGAAACGCGATCGCAGATCCTCCAGAGCGAACGCTTCCGTCCATGCCACGTCGGCCGCCCGCACGCTCGCGTTGGCGATTTCCGCGGTTCGTGGACCGATCTTCTGGTTGTCGACTTTCTGCTCCCGGAGCCATTCGCGGACAAGCGGCTCACCAGGAGCACTCACCCGCAACACGCGCTCAGCGGGTGCGCTGTCCCGCGGCGTCGAGGGCAACGGCTGGTCGGGAGCATCGGTGGGAGTTCGAAGTTCGGCGGCCACTTCAAAATCGAGGGCGCCTGCACGAGCCAGCAGATCCTGCCGCCGCTCATCCGTGCTGACGATGCCTGTGAGATAGATCTTGTCCAGACGGCGTTCGACGTGAACCTCGTCGCCACGGCATGCCCCCGTTTCGTGCAGCATCCACCACACGGCGACTTCCTGATCCAGCCCGAGCGCGGCCGGCGGCGCTGTCAGCGTATGCGGCAGCGGCGAGGCGACAGGAGAAGCCTCGTGCCTGATGGCGCGCGGCGTGGAGACCGGCCGCGCCGGCTTGACGGCCGCCCGAGGCACTGTCACAGAAGACCGCGGCTTGACAGAGGGTACAGGTTCCGATTGCCGCCACACAGTCACGATTGCCGCCAGGCTGAGCATCGCGGCGGCCGCGAACGCCAGTCCGCGCCGCCCCAGAACCGGCATGCTGGACCACCGCACGACGGCCGGAGGCGGAGCCTCCTCACGTACCTTGTCCAGGAACCGCGCACGCGCTGTTTCCACACGGCCGGGGGACAGAAAATTCGACCGAAGACGCGCCTCGGCCAGCGACTGGGCTGTGGCCTCGAGCCTGCTGAGCCTCGCCCGGCACTCCCAGCACGACTGCAAATGAACCCGCGTCTGCAACACCCGCACGACACTCAGCTCCCCGTCGGTCAGCGCCAGAAGCGTCTCATCACTGGAGTGTTTCGATTTCATGCGCCTCCAGTCGTTTTGAGAGCGTGGTGGTGGCCCGGCGCTCGGGTCCGCTGACGAACGCCTGTAGTTTGCGAAGTGCCCGGGCCAGCAGCACGTTGACGGTGTTGGCGGTAATGCCCAGCGCACTCCCAATTTCACGATATTTCATCGATTCCAGCCGTAAAAGCACAACCTCCAGTTCCCGGGGGGTCAGCACGGACAGCATTCTGTCCATGTCGCCGTCGTCCGCGTCGGGCAGCGGCGCGGTGGAGAAGAACAGGTCCACCGTATCGAGCGGCACCTCCCGTTTCAAATGATGCTGTATGCTGCGCGCGGCGCCGCGCCGAACCACACAGAAGGTCCAGGCTTTCGGATTGTCAATTCCAGTCCCGGCACAGAGATCGTTAAATAGTTGCAGAAACGCGTCCTGAACCACCTCCTCGGCCTCTCCCACAGAGCCAGTGAGCCGGAACGCAAATCGGACCATCGAGTCGTACCACCCGTCGAACAGGGCATTGACTACCTCGGCCGCTTCGTCGCGCGTCAACGCTTGCTCCTCAGTGCTGAGTGCGCGCCCGGGATTGTTTTCGCGACAAAGAAAAAAGAATCTTGTCGCGAAAACGAAACCCTCACCGCACGTAGCAGTAGGTCACACCAGAGGTCCATGATGACACCTAAACTCGCCAGATGGGCTTTGCCCATTGCCCTGTCGTTTTGTGCGTGGAGCCAGTCCACTTCGTCCACAGTCACTGGCAAAATCTCCGATCCCAGCGGATCCACGGTTCCCGAGGCATCCGTCAGCGCTTCCAATGAAGATACGGGCTTACGGCGTTCCGGAACCTCGAACACCGAAGGTAATTACGTGCTGCCTCTGCTGCCGCCCGGAAAATACCGCATCACGGTTCAAAAAGAAGGATTCAGGCCAGTCACCCGCTCCGGTGTTGTTCTTCAGGTGGACCAGGTGGCGCGCATCGACTTTGTTCTCGATGTGGGCGCCGTCACCGACAGTGTCGAGGTTACGGCAAATGCGCCGTTGCTCGATCAGGAAACATCGTCGCTCGGTCAGGTGGTGGACAACCGCAAAATTATGAGCCTGCCGTTGAACGGACGCATGACGTTCCGGCTGGTGAACCTCACGCCCGGTGTCCTGACCACTCCTGGATCCAGCGGGCAATTCGGCGATGTGTCCGTGGGAACTTTCGATGATATCAACTTCTCCATCAACGGCGGCCGTGCGCAGAGTAATGAAGTAATGGTGGACGGCGTTCCCTCCACAACCGGCTTTCTGAATCTGTTCACCACCGTCCCGTCTGTCGACGCGACACAGGAATTCAAAGTCCAAAGCAATGCGATGTCGGCCGAGTGGGGCCGCTTCGGCGGCGGCGTCATCAACGTCAGCACACGCGGCGGAACCAATCAGTTCCATGGCTCGCTGTTTGAATTCCTGCGAAACAGCGCGTTCGATTCGAATGAATTCTTTAACAAGCGCGCCGGACGCAACAAGCCTCCGTTCCGAATGAATCAGTTCGGCACCGCCGTGGGCGGCCCCATCCGGCTCGGCAGGCTCTACGATGGCCGAAATAAGACATTCTTTTTCGCTAATTACGAGGGAACACGCTGGCGTCGCGGCGATATTTTCGCGACAACTGTCCCCAGCACCATTCAACGGTCGGGCGATTTCACCAAAACGTTTACACCGGCCGGCGATCTCATCGTAATTTACGATCCGCTGACCAGCGCTCCCTTGACTCCGGGCAGCACGATTTACCGCCGTCAGGTTTTCCCGGGCAACATCATCCCGCAGAGCCGGCTCGATCCTGTGGGCGCCAACCTCGTGAAGTTCTATCCGGTGCCGAACGCAACCGGCGACCCTGTCACGCAAACGCAGAACTTCCTCAGCAACGCGCAGCGCCAGATCAACAAGAACGAGGGCGCCATCCGCCTCGACCACAACTTCAACGACAAGCTCCGCATGTTCGGCCGCCTGGCCGTTACCGACAACGTGTTGCAGCAGCCCGACTACTTCGAAAACGTGGCCAGTCCGGGTGTCGGCGCCAACGGAGCGATTCAGTTTCGCTATTACACCGCCGCCTGGGATACCACCTGTACGCTCTCACCCAACTCGCTGCTGAACGTCCGCTATGGACTCGCACGCTTCAACTGGTCGCGGCTGACACGCAGCTACGGCTTCGATCAGCGGACGCTGGGCATGGCCGATTCGGTGGTCGGCAAAATGCAGATTCCGCTCTTCCCGTCGGTGGGCGTCGAGGGCTTCAGCTCACTCGGCGGCGGCAGCTTTATCGACACCGGCCAGGACACGCACAGCCTGCTCCCGTCAATCACCATCATCAAGGGCAAGCACACCTGGAAAATCGGGGCGGATCTTCGGCTGCGGCGGAATAATCTGTGGATTATTCCCAATGGCGGTGGATCCTACGCCGTCAACCGAGCCTTTACTCGCGGCCCTGACCCAAACGTGTTCACGGTAAATGCCGGAAGCGGAGTCGCCAGCCTGCTGCTGGGTACAGTGGCATCGGGCTCCATCGGCAGCTATCCCGGCGCGTCGCTGCAAAACTTTTATTATTCCGGATATGTTCAGGATGATTACCGGCTCAGCCGCCGTCTGACCGTCAACGTCGGCATCCGCTACGAAACGGAATCGCCCTACACCGAGCGTCGCAATCAGCTTGCCTGGTTCGACGTGAACCAGAAAAGCCCGCTTGCCAACGCGACATTCCCGGACCTGAAGGGTGGTCTTCGATTCGTCACCAAAGACGGCGTGGGCCGCTCCGCGTATGCGTGGGACAAGAACAACGTTTCGCCCCGCATCGGACTGGCGTTCTCGCTCGGCCGGCGCACCACCATTCGTACCGGATTCGGTATGTTCTACGGCGCACTGGAATTGAGTAACGACCTGAATAATTTCACCCCCGTCAACGGAAATGGCTTCAGCGGAGCGACGCCGTTTGTCGGCTCCATCGATTCGGTGACGCCGTTTGCCTACCTCCGCAATCCGTTCCCCGATGGTCTGCAGACGCCCCCCGGAAGCGGCGCCGGCGCGTCGGCGATGGTGGGTCAGGCGGTGACCACGTGGGACTATACAGGCCGTACACCCTATACCATGCAGTGGAATTTCGACGTGCAGCGAAGCATCACTCCCAACTTCCTTGTGGACGTCGCCTATGCGGGAAGTCGCGGTGTGAAACAGGCTCGCGTGTACGATTACAACGCTCTTCCCACCGAGCTGCTCTCCATGGGGACTCGGCTCCAGGAACTCGTCGACAATCCGTTCTACGGCAAGATCGCCGTGGGTGCGCTCGCTCAGCCCAGAGTCCAGCGCCGCCAGTTGCTGCTGCCGTATCCGCAATACACGGGCGTAACGGTGCTCAACGCCGGCGCCGCCACGTCCTCCTACCACTCGATTCAGGCGAAGGCCGAGAAGCGGATGTCGCACGGGCAGAGCTTCCTGGTGGCGTTCACTGGCGGCAAACTGATCGGCAACTCGAACAACAATCTCGCGGGCCTGGGCGTGCAAAGTAACAACACAGGCACGCAGGACTGGTACAACCTGCGCGGCGAACGCGGCATTTCTGAAATGGATGTGTCGCGGTCTCTCGTGATCAGCCATGTGGCCGAGCTGCCGTTTGGACCAGGCCGCAGGTGGACAGGCAAAGGGTTCGCCGGACAAGTCGTGGGCGGGTGGAATCTGAGCACCATCTTCAAAAACAGCACCGGCATGCCGCTGGTGGTAACTGCTCCGATACCCGGCGGCGGTAACCGTCCGAACAGCACCGGCAACAGCGCTGAAATGCCCGCTGGACGCAGCCGGAACGATCAGATCTCGAAGTGGTTCGACACCTCGGCATTCCTGCTCCCGGCGTCGTTCACCATGGGCAACCTCAGCCGCACACTCCCCGACGTTCGCGGACCAGGCGTTACCAACGTGGATTTTTCACTGACCAAAATAGTAAAGCTCCGCGAAAAGGTGGACCTCCAGATCCGTGCGGAAGCCTTTAACGCGCTAAACAAACCCCAGTTCTGGATGCCGAACACCGCGTTCGGAAGTCTGGATTTCGGCAAAATCACCGCGAGTCAGCAGACCGTTCTTCCGCGAGTGATGCAGTTCGCGCTCAAACTGAATTTCTGAACCTCGAGCCCGAATTTTCCCGGCCGGTCAGGACGTCCCCTGTCGGCCGGGCCGTAATTGTTTTCCGTCGATCTGTCGCGAAAGCGGTTCGCCGCACGCACCCAACAAACAGAGGGGGTATCTATGCGTTCCGTGTATCGAGTTGCCTTGTTGCTTCTTGTCTGCGCGCCCGCCGGGTTTAGCCAGGCTACCACCGCTCAGGTGGTGGGCCGTGTAACCGATCCCAGCGGCGCTGCCGTCATCGATGCGGACCTCCGCGTCACTAACGTGGAGACCGGCCTGACCCGTCAGGCCCAGTCCAATGAGACAGGGGGATACGTATTCCCCGCCCTTCCTCCTGGCGAGTACCGTGTGGGCGTCGTGAAGGATGGCTTTAAACCGGTGACTCGCACCGGACTCAAACTTACCGTCAACCAGACCGCTCGCATCGACTTCCTGCTGGAGCTTGGCGCTGTGGCGGAAACGGTCGAGGTGACCGCGAACGCCGGAATGGTGGAGCAGGATACCTCGGCACTCGGCCAGGTGATCGACAGCACAAAAGTCTCCAACATTCCTTTGAATGGCAGGAACCCGTTTCGACTGGTGCAGTTGACGACCAACGTGCTGGTGGCGCCCTCGGCCAACGGCCAGTTCGCCGATGTCCCCGTCAACACCCTCGACGATTCGATGATCTCCATCAACGGCGGCCGAGCCCGGACCAACGAAGTGCTCATCGACGGCATCCCCAGCACCACCGGCTTCGTCAACCAGATGACAACCATTCCGAACCCCGACAGCACCCAGGAATTCAAGGTGCAGAGCAACAACCTCTCGGCGGAGTGGGGCCGTTTCGGCGGAGGCGTAATCAACGTGTCCACACGCAGCGGATCCAATCAGTTGCACGGCTCGCTCTACGAGTACCTCCGCAACAGCGCGTTCGACGCCAATGAGTTCTTCAACCGCCGCGCCGGCAACGGTACGCCGGCCTTCCGCATGAATCAGTTCGGCTACTCCGTGGGCGGACCCGTGGTGATCCCGGGCGTCTACAAAGGTACGAACAAGACGTTCTTCTTCACCGACTACCAGGGCACGCGCTGGCGGCGCGGCGACACTTTTCTGGGCACCGTGCCAACTGAGTTGCAGCGGAAAGGCGACTTCACCCAGACCCTCACGCAGCGCGGTCAACAGATCGTCATCTACGACCCCGATACCACCCGCGTCGACCCTGCGAACCCGGCCAGGTTCATTCGAACCGCCTTCCCCGGCAATGTCCTCCCGGCCTCCCGCATCAATCCGATCGGCGCGAAGATGGCAGCGTATTACCCTCTCCCCAACACCACAGGCGATCCGTTGACCGGCACAAACAACTTCGTCAACAACGCGGCGCGCGCCATCGAGCAGGCCAACTTCGGCTCGCGTGTCGACCACAACATGGGACAGGCGTGGCGAATGTTCGGACGCTTCTCAGTGAACCGCTCCACGCTCGCTCAGCCAGACACGTTCGGTAACCCTGCAACATCCGGCGTCGGGGCCAACGGCAAGCTGTACCTCAACAACTACAACGCCGGTTTCGACAACACCGTCACGCTCAGCCCGTCCAGCGTCTTCAATGTGCGTTATGGATTCGCGCGGTTCTACTGGGCCCGCAATACCCGAAGCTACGGCTTCGATCAGACAACGCTCGGCATTCCGGCGTCGCTGGTGTCGCAGATGGCAGCGCCGTTATATCCCAACATGAGTGTCGAAGGATTTGCCGCTCAGGGTGGCGGCAGCGTGCTTCGCACCGGCCAGGACACCCACACACTGCTGGCGTCTCTCGCACGACTCTCGGGCAAACACAATTTCAAGTTCGGCCTGGACATCCGCCTCCACCGGATGCATCTCTTCAATCTGAACAATGGCGGCGGAAATTATGCGTTCAACCGCACCATGTCTCGTGGCCCCGATCCCAACGCGGTGACCGAAACAGGCGGTTCCGGACTGGCGAGCCTGCTGCTTGGAACACCCACCAGCGGCAGCATCAATCTCGCCGTAGGCAACACGCTCCAAAACTTCTACTATGCGGGTTACCTTCAGGACGATTTCCGCGTTTCCTCGCGCCTGACACTGAATCTCGGAGTCCGCTGGGAGGCCGAGAGCCCTATGCGGGAGCGGCGCAATCAGATCAACTTCTTCGACGTTGGCATCGCGAGCCCGGTGCGTAACAGCGCCTTCCCGAATCTGAAGGGCGGCCTGGTTTTCGCTGACGAATCCAATCGCCAGGTCTACGCATGGGACAAGAACAACTTTGCTCCCCGCGGTGGTTTCGCCTGGTCGTTCAGCAACAAGATGGTGATCCGCGGCGGCGGTGGTCTGTTCTTCGCGCCGTTCGGCGTCTCCGATGTGGGCGAAGGCTACGTCCCCAACTCCGGCTTCACCGCCAGCACCCCCATGGTGGCCACCATCGACGGCATTACCCCGTTCCGCACCCTTACCAACAGCTATGCCGACGGTCTGCTCAAGCCGACTCGCGCGGACCTGGGTGCCTCCACCTATCTGGGACAGGGGGTGACCGCGTGGGATCCGGCAGCCGTCACGCCATACACAGTGCAGTGGAACCTCGACATCCAGCGCTCCTTCGGCCGAGCCTTCCTCGTCGAAGCCGCATACTCCGGAAGCCGCGGCGTCAAGCTGAATCAGACCCGCGAATACAACGCGCTGGACCCGCGGTACCTGGCCCTGGGAACAGCGCTCCAGACACTGGTGGACAATCCGTTCTATCCCAACATTCCCGCCGGCGGACTGGCGCAGTCGCGCGTGCAGCGGCGTCAGTTGCTGCTGCCGTACCCGCAGTACTCGGGCGTGTCGGTGGTGAACAGCTCCTCGGGCAACTCGGTCTACCACTCACTCGCGTTGAAAGGCGAAAAGAGGATGTCCAAAGGCTACAGCGTACTGCTGTCCTACACTCTGGCAAAGCTGATCTCGGACACCAGAAACTCGTTTGGCGCGAACGGTAACAATTTGAACACCGGCCTGAATACAGGCGTGCAGAACTGGTACGATCTGCGTTCGGAACGGTCGCTGTCGGAAATCGACGCCGCGCGCTCGCTCGCAGTCAGCTTCGTGGCGGAACTTCCCTTCGGCGGCGGCAAAGCGTATCTCGGCAAACTGCACGGAGTGGCCGGCAGACTCGTCAGCGGCTGGCAGTTGAGCGGCGTGGTGACGTCGCGCAGCGGTTTCCCGCTGGTGCTCTCCGCAACCATCCCCAACGGCGGCAACCGTCCGAACTCCACCGGCGTGAGCGCGGAGCTCAGCGGGGACCGGTCGCGTAATGACCAGGTGACGCGCTGGTTCAACACCAGCGCCTTCACACAGCCCGCGGCGTTCACCTTCGGCAACGTCTCGCGCACCCTTCCAGATGTGCGCGGCCCGGCTTTCAATAACATAGATGTGTCGTTGCTGAAGAACACTCGCATTCGCGAGGGCCTCCAGGTGCAGTTCCGGGCGGAGTACTTCAACGTCCTGAACCATGCCAACTTCTGGCAGCCAAACTCGGCTTTCGGCAGTCAACAATTCGGTCAGCTCAACACCACCACGGGATTGCCTCGCGTCGGACAGCTGGCCCTGAAGATTTTGTTTTAAACCGTATTTCGAAGGAATCAATGAGACGTCTTCTTCTTCTACTGATCGCCGCCGGCCTGGCTCCGCTGGCCTCCATCGCCCAGGAAGCGGCACCGCTCCGCCCTCCTGCTACTCCGCTGATCGCGCACGACCCGTACTTCAGCGTCTGGAGCACGGCCGACCAGCTCACCGCGCAGCCAACAAAGCACTGGACCGGGACGGATCAGCCGCTGCTCGGATTAATTCGTGTCGACGGAAAGGTACTGCGATTCATGGGCGGCGGGCCCCGTTGGGCCAGCCAGATGGCGGTACTTCCGGAAAAGTCGCGTCGCATCACGCCCACCCGGACCCTCTACACCTTTGAAGGCGAGGGCATCGAGTTTGACCTCACCTTCCTCACGCCCGCGCTGGCCGGCGATATGGATACGCTGGCCCGGCCCGTGACGTACCTTGTGTTCGACATCCGAGCCACCGACCGCAAGGCGCACAAGGTTCGACTGTACGTGGATGCCTCCAGCCACATCGCAGTGGATACGACGGCGCAGAAGGCGATGTGGTCCCGGCACCGCGTCGGCAATCTCGAGGTGGTGCGCCTCGGCAGCACGGAGCAGCGCATGCTGACTCGCTCCGGCGACAACCTGCGTATCGACTGGGGCTACTTCTACCTCGCCGCGCCAGGCCCCGCCACCACGCTCGGGATCTCAGCGCGGGTTCGCGCTTCCTATGCGGCAACGCTCGAACTGCCCCCCTCGCGAGATCTCGAAATGCCGGAGGGAACGGACCGGGACGTTTCCGTGGCTGCCATGGCAATGGATGCCGATATCCCGGCCACCGGCCCCAAAACCACCCGCTACATGATGGCCGCCTACGACGACATCTACTCGCTCGAGTACTTCCGTCGTCCGGTGCGTCCATACTGGCGTCGCGCCCGTGCCACCGCGGAAGATCTCCTGACCCAGGCCGCCGCGAACTTCACCGCCATGCGCGAAAAATGCGAACGCTTTGACGCCGAACTGACCGCCGATCTGGTCAAGGCAGGCGGTCCGAAGTACGCCGCCGTCGCAATTCTCGCCTACCGACAGACGCTGGCCGCCCACAAGCTTGCCGTCGACTTCGACGGCTCGGCACTGCACTTCTCGAAAGAGAACTTCAGCAACGGCTGCATGGGCACGGTCGACGTCATCTATCCCGCTGCGCCTCTGTTTCTGCTGCTGAACCCTCGCCTGGCCGAAGCGCAGCTCCGCCCGGTTCTCGACTATGCCCGCTCGGGCCGCTGGAAGTTCCCCTACGCGCCTCATGACCTCGGGCAGTATCCGCTGGCCAACGGGCAGGTCTACGGAGGCGGCGAGATCAGCGAGGACAACCAGATGCCCGTGGAGGAAAGCGGCAACATGCTCATCCTTCTTGGAGCACTGGTCAAGATCAACGGCAACGCCGAGTTCAGCCGGCCTTACTTCACGCAACTCACCCGTTGGGCCGACTTCCTCGCCGCCAAAGGAATGGACCCGGACAACCAGCTCAGCACCGACGATTTCGCGGGCCATCTGGCCCACAACACCAACCTCAGCATCAAGGCGATTCTTGGACTCGGTTCCTATGCCATGATTGCCGACGCGCTCGGCGAAAAAGCCATCGCGACGAAATACCGGACCATGGCGCAGGGTTTCGCGAAGCGTTGGCCCGCCATGGCCGAAGACGGCGACCACTACCGCCTCGCGTTCGACAAGCCAGGCACGTGGAGCCAGAAGTACAACCTGGTATGGGACAAAATTCTCGGCCTCAACCTGTTCGATCAGGCCGTCGCGCGCAAGGAAATGGCGTACTACCTGAAGCATCAGAACAAGTACGGTCTTCCCCTCGATAACCGCGCCGATTACACCAAGCTCGACTGGATCGTCTGGACCGCGACCATGGCCGAGCAGCCGCGGGATTTCGCCGCCCTGATCGACCCCGTTTACCTCTTCCTCAACGAGACTCCCGACCGGGTGCCCATGACCGACTGGTACTGGACCAGCACCGCGAAGCACCGCGGCTTCCAGGCAAGATCGGTGGTGGGTGGAGTCTTCATCAAGATGCTCAACGACCCCGCCATGTGGAAGAAATGGGCGTCGAAAGCCGAGGTGTCGCAATGAATCGACGCCAGTTCCTCCTCAGTACGACAGCCGGCGCACTCGCTGCTCCAGTTTCTGCCGAAACGCAGAAGCCCAACATTCTGCTGATCGTTGCCGATGACCTGGGGTGGTCGGACCTGGGTTGCTTCGGAGGCGAGATCCAGACGCCGAATCTCGACAAGCTCGCCGGCAACGGAATCCGCTTCACGCAGTTCTACAACATGGCGCGCTGCTGCCCTTCCCGCGCTTCCATCATGACCGGCCTGTACCCGCATCAGGTCGGCTTGGGCAACATGACGTCGCCCAAACCCCGTACCGATTTCCCCGGTTATGCGGGTGTGTTGAACGACCGAAACGCCACCGTCCCGGAGGTGATGAAGACAGCCGGGTACTCCACCTGGATGGCCGGAAAGTGGCACCTCGGACCTCCCGGTCCTGTCGGCCGCGGGTTCGACGAGTACTACGGCATGGTCCATGGCTTCGACAGTTTCTGGGACCGCACAAAGTACACGCGTCTGCCCAATGGCCGGCCGGAGCGCACCTACCCGGAAGGCAAGTTCTATGCGACCGACGCGATCACCGACTACGCAATCGACTTCCTCGGCGAGACGCGAAAGAAGCCCGATCGGCCGTTCTTCTTCTACCTCGCGTACAACGCTCCGCACTTTCCGCTGCATGCTCCGGAGGACGTAATCGACAAGTACGCTCCGGTGTATGAGCAGGGCTGGGACAAGATTCGCGAGGCTCGGCATACGCGGATGAAGAAGCTGCGCCTCGTGCCTCAGTTCCAGCAACTGACGCCGCGCAGCGAGATCCCGGCCAATCGATTCAATACACAAACCGGCTGGGCGAACAAGACCAACCCGGCATGGGATTCGCTGGAGCCCGACCGCCGGAAGGACCTCGCGCGCCGCATGGCGGTATTCGCCGCGATGGTCGAAATCATGGACCGGAACATCGGCCGCGTGATCGACGATCTCCGCACCCACGGCCAGTTGGACAACACGCTGATACTCTTCACTGCCGACAACGGCGCCTGCGCGGAGTGGGACCCGTATGGGTTCGACATCAACAGCGGCCCGCAGAACGTCCTCCACCGTGGCGACGATCTGCGAAAGATGGGACAGCCGGGCACGTACCACAGCTACGGCTCGGCATGGGCGAACACCTGCAACACTCCGTGGCGCTTGTACAAACACTACGCGCACGAAGGCGGGATCAGTTCCCCGCTCATCGCGCACTGGCCCAAAACCATCACCCGCAAGAACTCCATCGACCATCAGCCTGGTCACATCATCGATCTGATGCCGACGTTTGTTGCGGTGTCCGGAGCCACATATCCGGCGTCCATGCCGGGCATGGAGGGAACCAGTCTGCTCCCGGCGCTGCAGGGCAAGCGCGTCAGCCGCCCGGCGCCGATCTTCTGGGAGCACGAAGGCAACCGCGCCATCCGCATCGGCAAATGGAAAGCGGTGGCCGTCGACCCGAAAGGCCGCTGGGAGCTCTACGACATCGACACCGACCGGACTGAGCTGCACGACCTCGCCTCGCAGCATCCGGAGCGGGTGAAGGAAATGGTGACCCTGTGGGAGCGATGGGCCAAACGCAGCGGCGCCATTCCGTGGATGTGGACGCCGCGGTACCCCGCTTCCAACTGAGGCTGTAAACGCATTCATTGGGCAATTCTGATAGAGTGAGGAGCGACAAATCCTGTCCGGGGAGCCAGCCCATGCAAGATCATCGGGTTTCAAGACGCTACTTTTTTTTTACGGGACGCTGTTGGCCGGTGCCGTTCCGGCAGCCGGTTTCGGCAGTGCAGCTTCTCTTTCGCGACTTGGCTGTAAGTCGCCAAACGAGAAGCTGAATATCGGAGCTGTCGGGGTTGGCGTACGCGGTCCCGCCATTCTGGTCGGCGCTGCGGCCACTGAGAATATCGTGGCGCTCTGCGATGTCGACGAAGATCGCTCGGCGCGCGGCTTTGCGCGGTATCCGAAAAGCCAAAAAATACAAAGACTATCGCAAGATGTTCGAAGGCGAGGGCAGGAATCTCGACGCGGTGATGATTGCCACGCCGGATCGCATGCACACGCCCATCGCGTTGCTCGCCATGCAGCAGGGCAAGCACGTCTATTGTGAGAAGCCATTGACCCGAACCGCGTGGGAATCGCAGTTGCTCGCCGACGCCGCGGCCAAATACAAGGTCGCCACCCAGATGGGGAACCAGGGCTGGAACCACGAAGGCACCAGGACTGCCTGCGAAATCCTGTGGTCGGGCGACATCGGCGAGGTGAAGGAACTGCACTCCTGGACCGGGGGCATCTACGGAGGCCAGCCCAACCTCCCGGCAACGGGACCTGAGGCGGCCGCGGTGCCGGGGTCACTCGACTGGGATCTGTGGCTCGGGTGTGCCGAACCACGCAAGTTCAATCCGCTCATGACCAATCAGTGGCGGGCGTTTATCGACTTCTCCACCGGAGGCTCGCTCGGCGACTGGCTGGTCCACAATCTGGGACCGGCGCACCTGGCGCTGCAGCTCGACAAGGTTAGCCCCACGTCGGTCGAGTGCGTCTTCGTCGAAGGCAAAAACCAGTGGTTGTGGCCGTTGCGGGCTCACGTGGTCTTTGAATTTCCGGCGCGTGGCAGTATGCCTCCGGTCACTGTGCACACGTATCAGAATATGCGCGGCGATTTCCAGAATCCCGCCGGCATGGGCGAGAATGATCGTCTTTTCCCATCCATGAACTCATCCCATCGCGAAGCCGGCAGCAGCCACACGCCTTCGCCCCGGGAGGTGGTCGCCATATGGCCTTTCGAGCCGACGAAGACCGCTCCGTTGCCCGGCGCCCGCATCTTTGGATCCGGAGAAGCGCCCGGTGGGACGGCGCTGTCTCAAATACGTCACCTGCGCCTCGGGCTGGTCACGCGCGTCACCGACGGTATCAGCTTCTGCCCTTCCTGAACCAGCGGATGCGTGGCCTGAGCCTGCTCAGCCCCTTTCGTTTTGCCCGCCTCATAGATGGCGCCGAACTGATGTGGATCCTCTTCGACTCCTTGTTCAGATTCGGCGCCACGAACGCCATGGCATAGGTGCCCATACGGCCAGTCCGCCGGCCAGGATGAAGCCTGCAATGGACCGGGAAGCAACAAGGTAAGCACCGGTCTGTATCCCCGGGGTGGTTGTGGGTGGCGCGCGAACAAAGATCTGTCGAGGAACCTGGGCACGGAGTGAGACCTGCGGCAGCGCATCCAGCAGCGCCGCCTTCAGATCCAGCAGTCCCGGCTGCACCACGCTGCCCGAGGTGTCGAACAGCAGCACCATCTCCACGGGTAAGCTCCGCCGGCTCCGGAGCCCGCCCTCGAACAACCCGATCTTCTGCGGTTTGCCGTCCTCCAGCAGATCAATATCTTCGGGCTTCAGATTGGTGACATACTGCTTTTTCCGCACCACATGGAAGTGCACCAGCGCGAGGCTGGTTTGGGAGCGGAAGACCGGAATCTCGTCCGGCGCCTGAGCTATGCCGTTCCCGGGCATCCGCATCAGCAAAAGCGGCAGTTTCGTCGGGAAAACAGAGGCTCGCCGAGTTGGACGCGAGAAACCCGGTCAGGGCACGAACAACTGCAGTTCCGGGGCGAGGCGATTGAGATCCACCGGGTCTGTTGTGACGATCGACTGACAGGCCCGCTGCGCGCAAACGACCACGTGGGCATCGGCGATGTCGGCGGTGCCGCTTCGCGCCAGCAGCAGGCCAACTGCTGTTGCTTCGGGTCCGTCGAGCGCAACCAGATCGGTGTTGGCCTGGCGAATGAGGCGCTGGAGACGGGCCTGGCGGGCGGGATTGCGCATGGCCTGTGCGAGGGCTGTGGCCGGAATGGTGATCCGCAGGCCAAGCTCGGTGGCACGGACGAGGAGGGCGAGTACCTGGCGGTGGTTTCGGTCCAGCGCGATCAACCCGCCCGCGTCGAGGGTGACGCCTCCAGTCACGCGGCC
>Ga0163150_10004498_pt1 | contig 18594 bp, 8 predicted proteins | sample OliLakLV19P2IB_FD_148628 | JGI IMG/M metagenome (GOLD analysis project Ga0163150, IMG submission 148628) | Freshwater microbial mat bacterial communities from Lake Vanda, McMurdo Dry Valleys, Antarctica - Oligotrophic Lake LV.19.P2.IB | ecosystem: Environmental > Aquatic > Freshwater > Lake >...
AGTCGAGACCGTGCGCATCTTCATCGGCGCTGGCCGCTCGGACGCCCTCCGCCCAGGCGATCTCGTGGGTGCGATCGCGGGCGAGACGGGGCTCAGCAGCGCGGCGATCGGTGCGATCGAGATCGCGGACCGCTTCTCCCTCGTCGACGTCGCGGCCGAGCACGCGCCGCGGATCATCGATGCGCTGCGCGGCACGAAGCTGCGCGGAAAAAGCGTGACCGTTCGGCTCGACCGGGGCTCTTGAGGCGACTCTCTGGGCCCCGGCGGCAAGCGCGCCCACTCATCCGTTTTCGTCTCGACCGGCGAGTTGATCGCGCCAGGCGGCCGGAGTGAGTGCTGGCGCGAGATCGCGGCCGGATCGAGCGAACGGCGCAGGCTCGTTCGAGCCTGCGCAGTCGCGGTTCAGACGCAGCCCTTGAAGAGCCAGAAAAGCAGCAGAAGGGGGATCGGAACCCCGAGCGCCCAGAGGAGCACGCCTGTTCGGATCTTGCCCACTCGCGAGCGGTTGTTGGAGTTCATCCAGATTCCAGTGTGCGGGGTGATGGCGTGTGGGAGAGGATCTCGTCCGAGCCCGGTGATCGGCGTCTAGCCGCCCGCCGAGCCCGTTGGAAGTTGGATCAGCCGCCCACCATGAGGTGATTGACGACGTCGCGGACGCCGTCGACCGTGCGCGCCAGGCGCTCGGCTTCGGCCTTCTCGGCTTGCGAGTTCACGCGACCCATGAGGTAGACGATGCCTTCTTCGGTGTTGACGTCGACGTTGCGACCCTTGACGTCCTTGTCACCGACCAGCTTCGCCTTCACGGAGGCGGTGATCGACGAATCGCTGATCTGCGTCGACATGGACTGATTCGAGCGGCAGCCTTCCATCACGGGCGTGACGGCAGCGATGCCCAGGACGAGGAGAATGGGAGAGAATTTCGATAGGCTCATGAGATGGCTCCAAGAGATGTTGGTTGGGCTGCCACGGTGGGAAGCCTCGACGTAAGTCATGAGAGCAAGCTCCGTTCCAACCCGCGGCGGGGTGCGCTTTCGCAGCGCAATGCACGCGCGTGCGCGCCGGAATCAGGCCCGAGTGCAGCACGCAACGGCCTCACTCGATCTTCAATCGCTCAGTTTGTAGATACGCCGAATGGCGCCAGCCCTCGGCCCCGGAGGGACCGCGCGAAAAGGTGCGCGCGGCGCTGCGTCCCTTTGCCCCCCGGCAAGGACACACAGCACCGCGCGCAGTACGAGATGCGAGTCAGAGGATGATGATGAGCAGGATCACGGCCAAGGCCGTGATCCCGATGATGAGCATCTCGTTGTCGGTGAGGGCGCCGGCGCGCAGGGCGGCCAGGTCACCCGACGTTTGTTCGGCGCGCTGAAGTTGGGCGCGGTCGGCCTGAGCCAGCGAATGCACGACCGGAGCGCCGGCGCGCATCGTGCTCAACGAGCTGCTCACATCGACGCGGCTCAGGGCCGCCAACGTCGAATCAGTCGAGGTAAGCTGGTAGCTGATGCCCGCGGCGGGCACGGCGGCCAGGAGGAGCGGAGTCAGCGTCGTTTTCGCAAGGGACATCATGGTGCTTTTGCTTTCGGTGGGATGGTGTCGTCCTGTGGGCGCGGAACAGCGAGCAAAGTGAAGCGCTCGCAGCCGGCCCACGACTTTTCGAATGTCTCGTAGGGCACGATGACGCGACCGCGCACCGGGTCCAGCAAACAGATGTTCCGCTCGGGCTCGTCGTAGCCGATGACGAGCACGTAGTGTCGGCTGTCCGGTTCCGGCGTCAGCATGACGAGCGGGGGGCGGAGTTCGTCCACGTGGCGGAAGAGTCCCGTCGCCTCGTGGCTCAGTTCGCCGTGGAAGAGGTAGGTCTCGAAACCGAGCTCGTTCAGGCTGTCGCGCAACTCGCCCCCCGAGAGGCCTTCTTCCTGCTGCGCGATGCGCGCGAGTCGCGCGCGTTCGGTGGGATCGATGGCCACGTTCCAGTATGAGCACAGCACCTGGATCGAGACGAGGCCGCAAGCGTACATCTCGTCCTGCTCGAGGAACGGCAGATCGAGAACCTTGGCTTCGCTCGAAAGCGCCGCCCGTGTGGCCGGAGACGCGCATCCGCCGACTGCCAAAAGACCTACGACCAGAGCCGAATGCAGCGTTGTCAGGAGAAGCGTCGTCATCGGGTGGCGGCGAGAAGGTCGGGCGCAGGCCGAGGCGAGCAACGGGCGTGCCAGTGGCCGAAGCACGGGGGAAAGAGGTGTTCCGGCCTGAAGACCCTGCTCTGCACGACAACGGGGGCCCCCTCAGCCAGGCGCAGGTTGTGCAAAGTGCAATTCGGCGCGCATTTCTTGCGCACCTTCCCCAAAAGGCGAGGGCTCCCGGCCGCCAGCGCGTTCATCGGCGCCCCAGGACCACCCTCACGTTGTGGACGAGACCATCGCCGCCGAGCGGAATCGCAACGTCGGGTGGCAGGCTCACACCGTCGAGCTCGATCCGGACCACGCCATGCTCGACGCGGTCGGGGTTCTCCACGGTCAGTTGATACGTTGTGGAATCCCGGCGCAAAGTGACCTGGAAACCCGGCCAGGCCTGCGGAATCCGCGGCTCCACGCGCAGGCTCCGGCCACGCACCCGCAGGCCCAGGATCGACTCGACCGCAGCGCGGTACATCCATCCCGCGGCGCCCGTGTACCACGTCCACCCCCCACGTCCGACGTGCGGTGGTTGCGAATAGACGTCCGCCGCCATGACGTACGGCTCGACCCTGTAGCGGTGCATGTCCGCGCGTGTGCTCGATAGATGGATCGGGTTCAACATCGCGAAGAGCTCCATCGCGCGGTCGCCCTGCAGCAGTTCGGCGAACGCGATCACGACCCACGTCGCGGCGTGCGTGTACTGACCGCCGTTCTCGCGCACGCCCGGCAAATAGCCCTGGATGTACCCCGGATCCTGAGGCGATTCGTCGAAGGGCGGCGTGAGCAACAACACGAGCCCGTCGTCGCGCCGCACGAGATGCCGGTCGACCGATTCCATCGCCTGCACGGCTCGTGATCGCTCAGCCGCGCCGGAGATCACGGCCCACGTCTGCGCGATCGAGTCGATCCGACACTCGTCGTTCGCGGCTGATCCGAGCGGAGTGCCGTCGTCGAAGTACGCGCGGCGGTACCACTCGCCGTCCCAGCCACTGCGCTCGAGCGCCGGCTGCAGGTCCGTGCGGTACGCCTGCCAGGCGGCCGCGCGCGCCGCGTCGCCGCGCTCGATCGCGACGGCGATGAATTCTCCAAGCACGGCGTGCAGGAACCAGCCCAGCCAGATGCTCTCGCCGCGGCCCAGCCGGCCGACGCGGTTCAGGCCGTCGTTCCAGTCGCCGCCTCCGATCAGCGGCAGGCCATGGGGACCGCGCGTCAGGCTGATGTCGATGGCGCGCGCGCAGTGCTCGTACACGCTTGCGCCGTCGGCCGAAACGATCGGCGTGAAGTACGCGTCGTGCTGCTCGGCCGGGAGCTCGGGCCCTTCCAGGAACGGCGCGATTTCGTCGAGGATCCCGCCGTCCCCCATCACCGCCGTGTAGTGCTGAACCGCGTAGGGCAACCACAGGCGATCGTCGGTGATGCGCGTGCGCACGCCGCGGCCGGTGGGCTCGTGCCACCAGTGCTGCACGTCGCCGGCGCGGAACTGGCGTCCCGCGCAGCGCAGGATGTGCGCGCGTGCGAGTTCCGGCCGAGTCAGGCACAACGCCAGCACGTCCTGCAGCTGGTCGCGGAAGCCGTACGCCCCGCCGGCCTGGTAGAACGCCGCGCGTGCCCACAGGCGACACGACAGCGTCTGGTAGAGCAGCCAACGGTTGATCAGCAGGTCGAACGAGCGGTCCGGCGTGGTCACCACCAGGCCGCCCAGCACGCTCTCCCAGCTCTCGCGCACGGCGCGCAGGCTTTCCTCGGGATCGCGCACCGCGTGGCGCTCGATCGTCGCGCGCGCCGCGGCGGCGTCCTGAGCCTGACCCAGCAGGAACGTGACGCGCGCGCTGGCGCCGGGCGCGAGCTCGACGCGCGTCTGCAGCGCGGCGCACGGATCGAGGCCCGCGCCCGTGCGACCCGAGAGCTCCGCGCCCGGCGCCAGCGCGCGCGGCCTCTCGAGCGTGCCGTTGCGGCCCACGAACTCGGTGCGGTCCGCGGTCCATGCGCTGGGACGCCGTGACAAGGCGGCGAACGCGATGCGCCCGGCCCACTCCTCGTTCCACGGATTGCGCGCCAGGATCGCCCCGGTCTCGGGCTCGAGCGACGTCACGACGTGCGGCGCATGGGCCGCGCGGCCCACGCCCAGCACCCACTCGGCATAGGCCGTGACCGACAGCACGCGCCGCCGCTTCGACGTGTTGGTGAGAGTGAGGGACGAGACCTTGACCGGATCGTCGAGCGGCACGAACTGCACCAGGTCGAGCGCGATCTCGTGGCTCTCGTGCCGGAATCGGCTGTACCCTTGCCCGTGCCGCACCAGGTATGGCGTCGCCTCGCGGATCGGCAGCGCGGTCGGCCCCCACAACTCGCCTGTCTCCTCGTCGCGCACGAACAGCGCTTCCCCGGGCGTGTCGCTGACCGGGTCGTTCGACCAGGGCGTGAGCTGGTTCTCGCGGCTGTTCTCGGCCCACGTGTAGCCCGCGCCGGCCTCCGAGACCTGGAACCCGAACCCCGGTTGCGCCACGACGTTGATCCACGGCGCAGGCGTCCACTGGCCTTCCTCGAGCACCACGATGTACTCGCGGCCGTCGTCGGCGAAGCCGCCCAGGCCGTTGAAGAACTCGAGGTTCGGGCGCGCGATCGACACAACGTCGGCGGGACCACGCGGCGCCGGAACGATGGGCGGTACGGCGACGGCCGGCGCGCGCAGCAGTCGGACCACCTGCTCCGACAGTGAGCCGTGCTGCGGTTGCAGCACGACGCGCGCGACGGACTGCAGAACGGCGCTGACGGGCGGCGGAAGTGCTTCCCCACGCAGCAGGAACACCCCGCCCTGGGGTGAGGAAGCGTCGGCGCGCGCCGGCCCCGTGCGCGAGCGCACGAGCGATTCGAGCTTCACATGCAGCTCGGCCACGTAGCCGTAGGCCTCCTCGTTGACGATGACCACATCGACGACGAGGCCCTTCATGCGCCAGTACTCGTGCGCACGCAGGAGCTGGCGCACGAGCTCGATGTCGTCGGCGTGGTGGACGCGCGCCAGCACGATCGGATGGTCGCCCGAGATGCTCTGGGCCCAGAGCAACGAGCGCCCGCCGTGGTTCTCGCGCAGCACCTGTTGCGGCGCGCGCAGGGTCGGGTCGGAGTAGAGGATCCGCGTCGCGAGACGCTGGAAGAGGTGCGCTTCCTCGGCATCGATGCCCAGGTGGCGCAGCTGCACTTGCGCCTGGCTCCAGGCCAGGTTCGCCGTGCGCTCGAAGATCGTCGCGCGGCGATAGCGATCCGCCAGCGCCAGTGCGCGCTCGCGCGTCGGCGCGACGATCGTCGAGAACGTCACGCGCGCGGTCGCGCCCGCCGCCAGCAGCACTCGGCGTCGCAAGCTGAAGATCGGGTCGAGGACGGGGCCGGTCGTCCCGGACAGCGGGCGACCGTCGCGCACGGCGCGGGCCGTGCGCAAGCTGCGGCCGCGGCCCAGGAAACGCGCCCGATCCGTCGCGTACTGCACGTCCCCCACCGCGACGCCTTCGAGCGCCATCACGTGCGCCGCGAAGAGGCGCGGCTCGGAGGCGGAGCGCGGCCGGCGGGTGGCCAGCAGCGCTTCGAGGCCGGGAACGAACTCGGTCTCCACGAAAAGCTTCGAGAAGGCGGGGTGCGCATCGTCGGCGGCCGGCGTCGCGAGGACGACCTCGGCGTACGAGGTCAGCTCGATCTCGCGCGCCTCCTGGCCCGGATTGGAGATCGTGATCGCGCGCACCTCGGCGTCGTCCTCGGCCGACACGACGACCTCGAGGCTGGTCACGATCCCGTGGTCGCGACGGTGGATCTCGACGCGATCCTCGTAGTACGCGACCTCGTATGCCTGCGGCTCGACGCAGCTGGGCTGGTATCCGGCCGACCACACCAGGTGCCGGCCGACATCCTCGAGGAAGACGTAGTTGCCCCAGGCGTCGCGCGTCGGGTCCTCGCGCCAGCGCGTCACCGCCAGGTCCTTCCAGTGGCTGTAGCCCGATCCGGCCGCCGTCATCATCACGGTGTAGCGCCCGTTCGAGAGCACGTGCGTGCGCGGCGTCAAGTCGTGGGGCGAGGTGAAGTGGCGCAGCACCGGCAGCACGAAGTCGCGCACGTGCAGTTGCGTGTCGAGCTCCTCGGCCTGCGAGCGCGTGACGGCCAACCAATGCGGCGTCCGCTCCTGGAGCAAGAGCTCGGCCGCGCGCACCCACGGGTCGTTCTGGAAGCGCGCCTGGAGCAGTCCGTCCGTCACGACGTTGGCGATCGCCACGATCGTCATGCCCTGATGGTGGGCCATGTACGTGCGCACCACGACGCGCGAGGCCTTGGCAGGCAGGCGCGCGCGCGTGTAGTCGATTGCGTCGTAGAAACCCAGGACGCCGCGCGCGCCGTGTTCCACCAGGTGCTCGAGGTTCAAGACGGCGGCCGCTGGTTCCAGCATCGCCGCCAGCGCGGTCGCGTACGGGGCGACGACCACGTCCTCTCCCAGACCGCGCTTCAAGCCCAGGCCCGCGACCCCGAAGGCCTTGTACTGGTACGTCAAGTCGACGTCGCGACCGCTGAACGCCGACTCCGAGATGCCCCACGGCACGCCGCGCTCGGCCGCGTAACGCATTTGCTCCTTCACGACGAGCCGGGCCGACTGCTCCAGCAGGCTGGGTGCGGGCGCGCGCAGGACCAGGTTCGGCATCAAGTACTCGAACATGGAGCCGGACCACGACACGAGCGCGCTGCCCTGCGCCAGCGGCACGAGCGGTCGGCCCAGGCGGAACCAGTGCTCGGCCGGAACCTGCGATCGGCCGATCGCGAGCAGGCTCGCGATGCGCGCCTCGGAGGCCAGGAGGTCGTAGCGACCCAGGTCGAGACGCGCGTCGTCGAGGCGGTAGCCGATCGAGAACAGCTTCGAGGCCGGCTCGAAGAGGAACTGGAACTCCATCGCCGCGACCAGGGCACGGGCCTGGTCGGCCAGGCAGGCCAGCGCGGCGGCCGGACGCGCGTCCAGGTCGCGCGCGTGGCTCGCGGCGCAGGCCTGGATCGCGCGCACCCAGACCAGGAACTCGGGGAACTCCGACGGATCTCCGCTGCTGTGCTCCTCGGCCACGACCTGGGCCACGTCGACGAGGGCCGCGGCGCGCCGCTCGACCTCGCGCAGCTGATCCGCGCAGTGACCCTGCGCGCCGGTCAGCACGGCCTCGATCTCGCGCAGGGCGCGCTCGAGCTCGGCGGTCGTTGCGCTGCCCTCGCTGCTCGGAGCGGACAGGCGCGGCTGGTGCTCGCGCGCGAGAGCCAGCGCGTCGCGGATGCCGGCGATCGCGCGCTCCGCGGAGGGCTCATTGGCGCCCACCTCCAGGCACGTCTCGCGCAGCGCGACGAAGGCGGCCGCCAGGTTCCCGCTGTCGACCGTGGAGACGTACTTGGGCGTCAACGCGCGCAAGTCGGCCGTCGCGTACCAATTCAAGAAATGCCCGCGAAAGCGCTCGAGGCGCGAGAGCGTTCGCAGCGTCGCTTCGAGCCGCTCGACCATTTCGGCCGTGCCGATCCAGCCCAGGTCGCGGGCGCTGATCACGGACAACAGATACAGCCCGATGTTCGTGGGCGACGTGCGCCGCGCGAGCACCGGGTGCGGGTCCTCCTGCAGATTGTCCGGCGGGAGGTGGTGGTCGTCGGGTCCGACGGTGACCTCGAAGTAGCGCCACGTGCGGCGCGCCGTCCCGCGCAGGAACGCCAGGTCGCGCGCTCCCGCGACGGAGCTCGCGGGCCTCGCCGTAGGACGGCTGATCCACAGCGCGACCCCCGGAGACGCGATCCAGACGAGCGCGAAGGGCAGGATCCAGGGCAGGTTCTCGGGCCGCAACCAGGCCGTTCCGGCAATGGCTGCGATGCCCAGCAAAACGGCCGGCGTCATGGCCGTCACGAAGCCCGACAACGCGAGCCGCGAGGCCGAGCTGACCTGCGCCGCGCTGACCCACTGCAGGAGATGCTTGCGCGTCACGAGCCGCCCGAGCGTGCGCGCGATGGCGCTCGTCATCACCCAGGCCTGGTGCGCCAGGAACACGAGGCCCAGCACCGCCTGCGACAGGGCCAGCAGGAACTCGGTCCCAATGCGCTGCACGTAACCCCGCCAGGTGAGGCCGGGGCGCTTGCGGTCGAGGAGCGACAGAACCGGCATCAGGGCCGGCGTCAGCCACACGGCGACGAGCCACGGCACCCATGTCCAGACCAGGCTGCCCGGCAGCCAGCTGATGGCGACCAGGAGCAGCAGGGCTGCCGGCGAGACGAGGCTGCGCCGCACGTTGTCGAGCACCTGGAAGCGGCCGATCGCCGGGATCGGGTTGGGCACGCTGCCGCGCTCTCGGTCGAAGATGCGCCGGCGCAGCCACGGCAGGAGCTGCCAGTCGCCGCGCGTCCAGCGCTCCGTGCGCGCGGCCGCGGTCAAGTAGTGGGTCGGGTGGTCCTCGAACAACTCGATGTCGGACACGAGCCCGGCGCGCGCGAAGAGGCCCTCGAAGAGGTCGTGGCTCAGCAGCGCGTTCTCGGGCTCGCGCCCTGCGACAGCGCGCTCGAACGCGTCGACTTCGTAGATGCCCTTGCCGGTGAAGATGCCCGCGCCGAGCAGGTCCTGGTACACGTCCGAGACGGCGAACGTGTACGGGTCGAGGCCCTGCGTGCCGGCGAAGATGCGCTCGAACGGCGTGCCCTCGCCGACCTCCGGCATCGTGGCGGTGATGCGCGGCTGGAGCACGCCGTAGCCCTGGACCACGCGGCGCGTCGCCGCGTCGAAACCGGCGCGGTTCTGCGGGTGCGCCAGCGTGCCGACGAGCCGCCGCACCGCGCCCATCGGCAGGCGCGTGTCGGCGTCGAGCGTCACGACGTAGCGCACGCCGCCCGGCACGAGAGCGCTCGCGTCGTCGCGCGGAACGAACGTCGTGTCGGCCGCGCCGCGCAAGAGACGGTTCAGCTCGCGCAGCTTGCCGCGCTTGCGCTCCCAACCCATCCACCTACGCTCGCCCGCGCTCCACACGCGCCGGCGGTGCAGCAGGAGGAAACGCGCTCCGCCGCCCGGCGCCGGCCCGTGCTGCAGGTTCAAGACCTGCACGGCCGCGAGCGCCTGCGAGAGCAGCGCCCCGTCCTGCGGGCGCACCTCCTCGTCGGCGTCGAGGCCGTCGCTGAGCAGCGCGTAGCGCACGTCGCCGTCGGCGTTCGAGAGGAAATGCACTTCGAGACGCGCCACCTGCTCGACGACCTGCTCGCGCGAGACGAGCAGCGTGGGCACGACGACCAGCGTGCGCAGCTCGGCCGGCACGCCGCCGCGCAGCTCGAGGCGTGGCAGACGCCGCGCCGCAATCACCGCCAGGAGGTGGTGGTTCACGAGCGTGACCGCCAGGCCCAGCGCCAGGATCGCGGCCGGCAACGCCAGCAGCACGATGGCCGCCGGCGCGGTGCCGCTCGCGATCGTCCAGACCAGCGGGGTGCCGAGCAGTAGGGCCGTCGTCACGAACAGCGCGCCCAGGTAGCCCCACGTCCCGGCCGCGATGTAGGCGCGCCCCAGGCGCAGGTTCCAGGGCACGCGGTACGCGATCTGGGCCTCGAAGGCCGACCGCGCGGCGCCGATCAGGACGTGGCCGGGATCCGCCGCGCGCTCGCGCGCAACCGGATCGGACTCGGGTGTCGCGGCCGCGTCGGCCTGCGCGCGCCGCACTGCGCTGCGCGCCACATCGATCTCGCCGCGACCTGAGCCGCGCGCGAGGTCCTCGACCGCGTGTCGGTAGCGGTCGCGCGTGGAAAAATCCATCTCGGCCACGCGCGTGCCCAGACGCAGCTCCTCCTCGACCAGGCTCACCGCGTCGAAGAAGGTCGTCCAGTCCGCGGACGACATGAGCCGCATGCTCGTGACGACGTTGCGGACGGTCAGGTGCGTCGCGACCTGGCGCTGGTGCTCGACCGTCACCAGATCCTCGGGCGTCCGCCCCTGCTCGGCCACTCGATCCATCAGCCAAACGAGACTCGGCGTGCGCGCCGGATCCTGACCCCGCAGCCGTTGGATGAGCTGGACCGCGAACTCGGGCGCCAGCGAGCCGGGATCGAGTGCCGCAAGCGCCGCTTCGGCCGACTCCTTCGTGCCGCTCAGCCCGAGCAACGCGTCGGCCAGCTCGTCCGCGGCTTCGCGCGCCGCCCGCCGCAGGACGATGTGCTCGGTCAGGCGCCGCATGTTCTCGACCAGGACGAGGCGCAGCGAGATCGGCAGCGCCCACAGCTCGCCCATCGTCAGTGGCTGAACGCGCTGGTAGGCGCGCACGAAACGCTCGAGGGTCTCGCTGTCGACGGCGCTGTCGCTGTGCTCGAGGAACGTCCACGCCACCCCGTAGATGCGCGGCAGCCCGTCGAACCACCCGCCCTGGAGGATCGGGAGCTGGCGGTAGAACGCCGGCGGCAGGTGCTCGCGGATGTCCCGCAGTTGGTCGTCGATGACGTAGAAGTTGTCGACCAGCCACTCCGCGGCCGGCGAGATCGAGCGCTCCTCGCGGATCGCCTTGGCGATGACCGCGCGCGACTCGCGCAGGACGCGCTCGTTGTCGTCCAGGCGCGCCAGGAGCGGCTTGGGCTTGCTGCGCGTCACGTGGACGCGATCGCTCTTGGCCAGCTCCGTGGCCAGGTGCTCGAGCCGCTCGACTCCAAAGAGCTCCGCGCGGATCGGCTGCGGGCGCGCGACGCTGCCGACGTAGGGACGCAGGAGGCGCCTCGACGAGGCCTGCGCGATCGGGCTTGTCAGCCCGCGCGCCCACGACCAGAACCTCTCGCCGAGCCCAGCCGCAGCGGCTCGGTCCGTCGTGGCGAGAGGCTCCTCCGGGGAAGGCAGGGAACGAGCGCGGCGCTCGGCGTCGAAGTGCGGTCCGTCCATCGCGTCCGCCTCTTCGGACCCCCACTTCGCTCCCGGCGAGCGGCTCGCCCCGCGCGGGGAGAGGATCTCATCGGGGAGGAGAGAGGTTCTCGGGGAGACGTTCTCTCTGCAAGCAGCGAGCCAGCGTCGCCAGAACTCACGAGGACAAGCGGGTTCTCCGCCGCCGCGAGGAAACGCCGCGTGCGCGCGGGCCGGAGACCGACGCCCCAGGTTGCTTCGTACAAAGCGCTCCGAAGGGCGTTGCGCTCGCTACCGTGTCTCACTGCAGCCGCGCCGCAGGATGACCGCCCCCCGGATGCTCCGACCGATCCTCGTGCTGGCCTGTGCCGGCTCGTGTGCCCAGTTCGCGCAGGCGCAGGCTGGCGATCGCGCCGGCGAGCCGCAGCCCGACCTCGCGCCCGAGCTCCAGATCCCGGCCTCTCCGGCCCTCTCGCCCGAGGAGGAGGCCGCCACCTTCGTGCTGCCCGACGGCTTCCGCATCGAACTCGTCGCCTGCGAGCCGCTGATCGAGGCGCCCGTGCAGGCGGTCTTCGACGAAGACGGCCGGCTGTGGGTCGTCGAGATGCGCGGCTACATGCCCGACGTCGACGGACGCGGCGAGAGCGCGCCGAACGGCCGAGTCAGCGTGCTCACCGACGACGACGGCGACGGGCGCATGGACCGCGCGGTCGTGTTCCTCGACGGCCTGGTCCTGCCGCGCGCCGTCGCGCCGACGCGGGGCGGCGCCCTCGTGATCGCGCCGCCGCAAGTCCTCTTCTGCCGCGACGAGGACGGCGACGGCCGCGCGGATTCGCGCGTCGTCGTCGACACGGGCATCGCCGGCATCGCGAGCCCCGAGTACGGGCCGAACGGACTCCTGCCCGGGATCGACAACTGGTTCCAGTCGGCCTGCCACGACCTGCGCTACCGCTTCCAGGACGGCCAGTGGGCGAAGCAGCGCACGAAGGGCGGCGGCCAGTGGGGCATCACGAAGGACGACACCGGCCGCATCCTTTTCAACGGCAACTCGGACTTCCTGCGCGGCGATCTCGTGCCGTCGCAGGACTATGCCGCCGATCCGCAGCTCGACGCGGGCCCGCTCGTGAACGCGTCGATCGCGGTCGACCAGGCGACGTTCCCCTCGCACCGGACGCCGGGTCTGAACCGCGCCTACACGAAGGACTGGCTGCGCGACGGACGGCTGAAGCGCGCGGACGCGGCTTGCGGTCCGCACGTCTACCGTGGCGCCGCGTTCCCGGCCGAGTACCGCGGCAACGTTTTCGTGTGCGAGCCGGGCGGGAACCTCGTCAAGCGCATGGTGCTCGAGGAAAAGCCGCCGTTCGGCCTCGCGGCCCGCAACGTCTGGCCCGACCGCGAGTTCCTGACCTCGACCGACGAGCGCTTCCGGCCCGTGAACCTGGCCGACAGCCCTGACGGCGCGCTGGTCGTCGTCGACATGTACCGCGGCGTGCTCCAGCACCGGAACTTCGTCACGACGTTCCTGCGCAAGCAGATCGTCGCGCGCGGGCTCGAGGAGCCGATCGACCGCGGCCGCATCTGGCGCGTGTCGCGCGCCGACGCGCCGCGCCGGCCGGCGAGGAGGCTCTCGGACCTAGCCAGCGCGGACCTCGTGCAGCTCCTCGGCGATCCGAACGGCTGGGTGCGCGACACCGCGCAGCGTCTCTTCGTCGAGGGCGATTGGGAGACGTCGACGGTCGTTCCGCGCGTGAAGGCGTTCGCGGCCACAGCGCCGTCGCCGATCGCGCGGTTGCACGCGCTGTGGTCGCTCGATGGGTTGGGCGCGGTCGACGCGCCGGTGCTTTCGAAGGCGCTCCAGGACGCGGACGTGCACGTGAAGCTGGCCGCGCTGCGGCTGTCGGCTCAGCTGATCGCGACCGGCAACGGTCCGCCGCTCGCGTCGCTGCGGGCCGCCGCCGGCGCCGACGATCCGCGACTCGTGCGCCAGGCGATCGCGTCGCTCGCGGGCGTGCTCGATCCCGTCGCCGCCGCGGAGCTCGCCCTTCCCCACGCGGGCAATGAAGAGCACCGGCGTGCTTTCGTCGCATCCGTGCGCGACGGCCGCGTGCGCGCGCTCGAAGCGGTCCTCGTCGCGTCGGCTCGGACCGATCCTGCGCAGGGTGATGCTCCCGCAGGCCACGGCCAGCTCCTCGCCGCGCTGGCGCGCGCGATCGTGCTCGACAAGCGCGCGCAGGATCTCGATGCGCTCGTCGAAGACATCCTCGCGCGCGAAAGCGTGACGATGCGACAGCGCGCCGCGCTCGTCGGAGGCGCTCTCGCCGGGCGTGGGAAGGGTCCGCGAGGGAAGCCCGCGCGCATCCAGCTCTCGCGCGAGCCGCAGGCATTCGCGCGGCTCGTCGCAGGCGGAGAATCGAGCCTGCAGCCGCTGCTCGACGCGCTCGCGTGGCCCGGCCGCGCCGACCTGCCCCCCGAGGAGTCGATCCGCGCGCTCACCGGCGAGGAATCGGCGCGTTTCGAGCGCGGCCGCGCTGTCTTCACGACCGTGTGCTCGGCCTGCCATCAAAGTTCCGGACTGGGCGAGCCCGGCAAGGCACCGCCGCTCGCAAGCTCGGAATACGTGCTGGGCGATCCCGAGGAGCTCGCCAAGATCGTGATCGGCGGCCTGGAAGGTCCCGTGACTGTCGACGGCCGCGTGTTCGACCTCTCGATGCCGTCCTGGAACGGCACGGACGAGGAGATCGCGAGCGTGTTGACCTACCTGCGCCGCGAATGGGGTCACGGCGCGGACCCGGTCACGCCGGAGCACCCCGCGCGCGCGCGCGAGGCCACGCGCCTGCGCCGCGGGCCGTGGACGATCGACGCGTTGAAGCGCAACCCCACGCAGCGTGACCTGCCCCCTCTGCCCGGGACGACGGTCGCGCTGTGCAACGGCCTCGACCTGGCCAGGTGGCGCGCGATCGGCGACGCTCGGTGGAGCGTCGAGGGCGACGCGATCCGCGGCCGCACGGGCGGCGGGTCGCAGAGCTTCCTCGCGACCGAGCGCGCGTTCGGCGACTTCACGCTCGAGGTCGACGTGAAGCTACAGAACAAGGGCAATTCGGGCATCCAGATCCGCTCGCACCAGAACGCGCAAGGGCGCGTGTTCGGCTATCAGATCGAGATCGACCCCACCGACCGCGCCTGGTCGGGCGGCCTGTACGACGAGGCCCGCCGCGGCTGGCTCGACGACTTGACGGACGATGCGGCCGGGCGCGCGGCGTTCCGCACCGGCGAATGGAACCGCTACCGGATCGAGTGCGACGGCACGCACATTCGCGCCTGGGTCAACGACGTCGCGACCGCGGATCGGATCGACCCGCTCGACGTCGAGGGCTTCGTCGCGCTGCAGGTGCACTCGGGCCAGGACACCGACGTGCTCTGGCGCGCGCCGCGGCTCGTCGACCGCGGCGTTCGCTCGTGGGAGCCCCTGATCACGGCCGAGGATTGGCGCGCGGCGACGGCCAAGGGCGATGCGCGCCTCACCGTCCGTCCCTCTCTCGCCGATTTCGCGCTGCGCGTGCGCGGCCGCGGCGACGGCATCGTCGTGTTCCGCGGCGCCAACGAGACGAAGCGCGGGACGAACCCGACCACGCTCGCGCCGGGCATCAGCGTCAGCGAGAACGGCTGGTGGATCGAGACCGCGCACGTCGAGCGCGCCGAGAAGACCGCCGCCGGCGCGCCGTTCGAGCTGTGCGTGACCGCGCTCGGTCAGCGCGTCGCCATCCACGTCGACGGCCGACGGCTGCTCGACGTCACGCGCGACGAGCGCACGAGCGGCGATCTCGCGATCGCGTCGGCCGACGGCACGGCAACCGCGTTCGAGCTCGAGGGCGTCGAGCGGCTGAGCGAGCCGCGGCGCTGAGCCCGGATGATTCACGAACGCCGGGTCAGTGAGACCTAGAATCGGCGGTCCGTCGCGCCGCCGCATGCGGGAAAGGCTCGCGAATCTCTGCCGAATCAAGTTCCGTCGTGAGGCCCGGCAGCGGCGCATCCGAGCGCCGACATGGCGCTATGCCAGGACACGCACGCGACGCGTGAGAGTTCCGCACCCGTAGCCCGGTCAGCGTCGACCACTCCACAGCCAGAGGCTCTCGACCACGATCGATTCATCCACTCCCGTAGGAATCCCCAGGGTCCCTCGCGATCGAGCGGTGGTTGCAGCCTCGCCCACTCAAGGCTTCGTGAATCATCTGGGCTGAGAGGCGAGAGAGAATCGATCCCACGGCCTCTCTGATCCTGTTGGCGCCGCGCGGAGCCGGGCGCGGCGCGCAGGGCGATGGAAAGCGACCTGTCCCTCCGCCGCGCTGGACGTCCCCACCGTCGCGGAGCAGCATGGTGTCCCATGCGCATCCGCCGGCGCTGGGTCGTGATCTCGACATCGCTCATCGCCGTCGCCGCGTGGCTCATGTGGCTGAACGCGTGCGCCACCTCGCCGCTGCGCGTCGAGCCAGTGGAACGGCGCTCGGGCGAGCCCGTCGTCGACGCCGATCTCGAACTCGCGCGGCGCTACGCTCCATGGGTCCTGCACGAGGTGCACGCGACCGGCGGGCGGCAAGATCTGCCGGCGCCGATCGATTTTGACGGGAACTGGAACGGCGACGACAACTGGGAGTCGTTTCCGCGCTGCGAGCTCGTGCCCACGTTGTCGTACGCGCACGTCGAGACCGCGACGCACCACTTCCTGACCTGGCACGTCTTCCATCCACGCGACTGGGAGCCGTTCGACGTCGGCCTGCACATGACGCACGAGGGCGACGGCGAAAACCTGCAGGTCGTCGTCGACAAGGCCACGCAGCGCGTCGTCCTGCTTTACACGCAAGCGCACTACGAGGGCATCGCCTATGCCAACGAGGGGTGCGGCTTCGCGGACGGCGAGCGCGAGCTGGCCGGGCCGTTCCAGCTCGTCGACGACGTGGGCCGGCCGAGCGCCACGGGCACGCACGCTGTCGTGTTCGTCGAGTCGAAGGGCCACGGTATCTACGGCTCGCTCGATCCGAGCTCGCGCGCCTCGATCGCGGCCGACGGCAGCGTGCGTTTCGAGCGCCAGGGCCTGGTATTGCGGCCGGCGCGCGCCGGTGAGCTCGTTGCCGAGCCGACGCTCGATGCACGCGAAGCCGTGCCATATCGGATCGAGTCGACGACCGCGAAGTGCTGGCCCGGCGTCCGCGACGGCTCGCTCGTCGGTGCGGGCCGAGCCTTCGACGGCGCCGTGCGATACGACGACGCGCGCGTCGCGCTCGACCTGCCCAAGTACCACCGCGGCGACCGGTTCAGCGGCCCGCTGGGCTCGTCGCGCGGCATCTCCCCCTTCGCCGTCGACTTCGGCTGGAGCGCGGGCACGATCGGCGCGCTGTTCTTCGACCCGGCCGCGCGCTGGGCCGATCAGGTGCGCGTGCCGGCGACATGGTCGCGCGAGTACGTCGACTATCCGTTCACGGGGCGCTGAAGGCCCGGATCATGCGACCGTCGGCGGTCGAATACAGGATCGCGAACCTGCCCCCATCGCTCCCTGGATAGTAATCCGACACGACGTAGTCGCTGATCCCATCGGAATCGCAGTCCGGCACCGTCAGGATCCGGCGGCCGAGCTGGAAGACGTCGTACAGGTCACAATCCTCTGCTTTCGAGATGACGTGCAGGTCGGTCCCCGACAACACTTGCACGGAAGGCTCGAGAGAGAATCGTGTCGTCACGATCAGATCGGGCACACCGTCCCGGTTCGCGTCGTCGCACGTAGCCAACCCCAGAAAGCCGTTCTCGACGAAGTACGGATGATCGAGCCGCGCGCGGCAGCCGGGGACGTCCGACGTCTCCATCCGTCTCAGCGCGAAAGCCTCGGTTCCCTCCGCCACGTACCCGTTGGCCAAGTAGAGGAAGTCGGCCGCCGCATCGATGGGGCTGAGAACCCGAGCCGCCAGGGACTGCTCGCGGTAGCCCTCGTTCAGCAGCCCCGCGTCGTAGTGCCGCACGAATGCGATCGACTTGTCCAGGGTGCCCGACATCAGCAGCAAACCGGTGGACTGCGAAACGCCGATGTCGCGGAGGCCGTCTCCGTCGAGGTCACCCAGCGCGAAGAGGAGTTCCGTGTCTACGTACCTGCCCCTGCGTTCCGGAGTTTCGAGCTGTTTCAGAACGCTCCCGGAGGCTCCCGACAGCATCACGAGTCGTCCGTGCCACCCGCTCGGGTTCAAGACCCTCTCGCATCCGCTGACGTAGAGCACGAGTTCTTCGACGCCATCCGAATCGACGTCCGGAACGGCGATCGTGTCCACGCTCCACGAATGACAGCGCCTGTCCCCCATGTACATCGCGACCCTTCCAGTGATCGTGTCGTGCAAGCTGACGTAGGGGTACGGGGGCGTCATGCCAGCGACCACCAGGATCGTCGCGGAACCCGTCGCGTCCCGCAGCGCACACACGTCCGTCCCGAAGTTGCCGGACTCGAAGGGCGCCTCGAGCCGCAGGAGATGCTCGCCGGTCCTCAACGAGAGGACGTGCACCTGGCCTTGTCGGCGTTGGCCACCGAAACGGTCGCCGACGACGAGATCGTCCACATCGTCGCAGTCCTGGTCGCTCACGAGGGTGAAGCTCGTGCTGAAGGCCGTGGGCAACGGTGTCTGGCTCAGGCCTCGTCCGGTCAAGGCGCCGAGGACGAGGACGACGCACACGAGGTCTCGGCGTTCGAGATGCGGAACCGAAGGCTTCATGCCCCTGCACCGCCGCGCTCGCACGATCCGATGCAACTTGAATCGGCACAGTTCGCGGATCGAAGGCCAGCCCGCTCCGAGTCGGTCGGCTGAGCGAAGCGAGAACGATTCCGGCCGCGGCGCGCCCGATCTACCGCAGGACGAACGCGGACCAGGACTCCGTCGGCGCGCCGAAGTGCCCGTCGGCGCGCAGCGGCTCGTTCCACGGCAGGAGCGACGCGTCCGCCACCGCGCCCAGCGCGCGCACGAGCCGGGCGCGGCGGGCCGCCGGCACTTCCTCGTCGCGCAGGAGCGCCGCGAGCGTGTCGAGCGCGCTCGCGTCCCCCACCGAACCGAGCGCGTCGGCGGCGTAGTCGGCGGTCAACAGGCTCTTCGTCCGGGCGAGGAGCGACAGCATCTCCGGCCCGACCGTTTCGTCGGCGAGCAGCGCGCGGCCGATCGCGGCGTCGCGGATCACGAGCGGGTGGTTGTCGGTCGCGCTGGCCGTGCGCAGCGCCGACAGCGACGTCGTCGCGCCGGCCAGGCCCAGGCCCAGGGCGAGCGAGGACTTCGCCAGGGGATCGCCTTCGCGTCCGAACCGCTCGAGGATCAGCGGCGCGCTGGACGCGTCGAGTCGCAGGCCGAGCGCGAGCCCGGTCGCGGACACGTCGCTGGTCGTGCGCGCGCGTGGCCACGCCTGCTTCAATCCCAGGTTGCCGTCGGCGGCGGCGACGAGCGCCGAGTCGTGCGCCAGCACGCCCAGCGCGAGCGTCACGAAGCCCGATGCGCCGCCCTTGGCCGTCTGCAGCTCCGCGAGCAGGCCGTTCTGGATCTCGACCGCGGGCTCCTT